>OFQY01000287.1_pt1 | contig 21551 bp, 24 predicted proteins | sample 1542991 | NCBI WGS metagenome assembly OFQY01 (sample SAMN07774224, study PRJEB24372) | wastewater metagenome | isolation source: Exp Tend VB 10WW | collected 2016-02 | reverse complement strand
CTGTTTGCTCAGCGCCGTGGCAGCGCCCAGAGTGGCACCGAACAAGACATACACGTAAGGCCCCACGAGCGGGCCCATGAGGACGACCAGAAGGTAGAGCAGCCCGGCGGTGCTGGAGGATGTGGGTTCGGCCATGTCCTTACTCCCCCATGCTCGCGCGGCAATGCCCCGCACCAAACACGGCGTCGATGCAGCGCACGGCCAGCGGCCCCCAGGGTTCGCCGTCGCGCTGCGCCCTGCCGGCGCGGCTGCTGATGGTCTCATCCTCGCTGCCGCCCAGGCCGGCATTGCCGCATTGATCGAGGGCCACGCACATGCGCAGGGCGCGGACCTTGCTGCCGGCCAGCGCCTGGCACAGCAGGATGATGGCGAGCACGGGCATCAGCACGATGCAAGCCAGGCACAGGAGCAGGGTTCGAAGGCGGTTTAAGGGGTTGGTGGTGATGGTCATGGTGTGTGTGCCCCTGGTCAGGCCTTGGCAGCGATGACGGGCACCTTGTAGAGCAAGGTGGGTGAGACGATGGATGCAGGCAGGCCGCTGGCGTAGGTGGCGGCCACGCTGTAGCCCAGGTAAAAATCAGCGGTGAAGTTGCTGCCCCCGGGCAGGCCCAGCACGGCTTCGACCTGCGGGCTTGACAGGGTGCCGTCGTACACATGCACGCCGGGTGCGGCGTCAAACTGCGCAGCGAGCCAGTAATTGCCGGCAGGGATGCTGCTGGTGTAGGCAACGTCCTTGATGCCGGTGGTGCCGGTGCTGATGGTGCCTGCGGTGGCGATCAGCGAGCCGGGCACGCCTGCGCTGTCGCTGTACAGGCCCAGGCGCACATTGCCGGCCACGGCGGTGCCCACCGAGATGGACAACGCGGCCATGCTGCCGGTGATCTCCTGCCGGTAGGGGATGGCATACAGGGTATTGGCGGCCACGGTGAGACTGCCGCCCTGTTGCGCCCGCATGTTGAAGGGCGCGGTGTAGTACCGGCCCGCCACGTAGGGCATGCGGGTGATGACTTCGAGCGTGGCGCGGGCGGCTGCGGCGGTGGTGTCGTCCAGCACGGTGGCGGCAAATGTGCTGACATGCGCGATCATCTGGTTGAGCTTTTGCACGGCGTCAAGCAGATCACTGCGGGCGGTGGCGGGGCTGTCTGTGCCGGCGTCAAGGTTGGTGGTGACGACGGCCACCGTGGGGAATGTCATGGTCAGTACCCTTCAATGAAAAAGTCGACAAACGCGGGGTCGGCCAGCGTGCCGTTGAGGCGGAACTGCCAGCGCGGCGATGGGCTAAGCGATTGATCGATGCGGGCGCACGTCCAGGTGCCGGCGCTGCTGTCTTGGATGACGACATCCGTGCGCTTGATGACGGTGTACACGCCGGCCAGGGGGATGCGGATGTCGCCCGTGCCGATGCGGTAGGAGCCCGTCAAGCTGGCGGGCACGATGTCGTTCAGGTACTCGCTGCGCATGGGGGCGTTGACCTGCCAATACCAGCTGCGCACCAGGGGGACGGGTGCGGGGCCGGTGGCAGTCACGGTGATGCGCAGTTTGAGATACCGGGTGCTAAACGGGCTGGCCGCGCTGCTGAAGGCGCTCCAGGTGGTGCCGTCGGCACTGGTGGCCAGCTCTGTCACCACGGTGCCATCGGCATCTACAGTGCTGTTGATCTGGCCCGCGATCACGGTGCCGAAGTCTCGCACCGGGGTGGTGTAGGTGATGGGGCTGGTGGGCGTGGTGTTCCAGCGCGTCCACGCGGCCCAGGTGCTCAAGCCCGCCCAGGTGGTGCTGTCGTTGGCCTCCAGGTAGCCCTGCTGTACATGGCAGCCACTGAGGGTGCCGAGCCAGCCATCGGTGTGCTCAAAGAATTCGTCAAACACATTGCCCAGCCGGCGGTCTGGCAAGGTGATGTTGACCACCTTATAGGCGCTCTCATTGCCGGTGGTGTCCAGGCTTTTGGCTGCAAATGTCCACACGCCCGACAAGGGGGCGTTGAGCTCGACGGGGCTGTGGGTGTAATAGGTAGTGCCGTCTTGCAGGGGCGTCATGTCGGCCCAGGTGGGCGTGGCGGTGGTGCCGCTGATGTAGCGGATCTCGGCACCCAGCCAGTCGGCGGGCTTGTCCGTGGTGGTGTAGCCAAAGTTGTACTGGCGCGTGCCGTCGGGCTGCGCGGCGATGGTGAACACATCAAACGCATCGGGCGCGGCCGTTTTGCCGATGACCTGGTGGGTCACCTGCGTGCACCAGTTGCCCACACCCAGCCGGGTGCGGGCCCGGGCGCGGATGACGTACCAGGCGCCGTCTTGCACATCGGTGGTGGCAATGGTGGTGGCGTCGCCAGCGGCCTCAATCTTGGTCCATTCGCCCGTGCTGCCAGCCGCGCGGTATTGCACCTCCACACTGCCGGCCTGCACCACCGCGGCATCGAGCACGGTGGGCCAGCTCACGCGCATGCGGCTGACGATGGTGCCATCGAGCTGGGTGAGCAGCTCAGTCGTGCCGCTGGTGATCGTCAGCGGCCCCACGGCGGCCACCGTCCACGGGCTGGGCAGATTGGTGTTGGCGGCAAAGCCCTGGGCACTGAAGCCCGCGTCCATCTGCGTGATGGCGGCGCTGGTTTCTTTGAGGACGAGGTGAATGGTGCCGTCGCCATTGAAAACGCGGCCAATCACCATAAAGGTCTTGGCGCTCCAGCCGAAGCGGGTCAGCGTGAGGTCGACCGTGTCGAACAGCTCCAGCGGGTAGGTGCGCAGCTTGAAGTCGGCCTCAAACACCAGCGGGTCACGCGCGTCGCGCAGGATGATGCCCGCCAGGTGCAGGGCCTGCGGGGCATAGCCCACGGCGGGAAACTGCAGCTCTTGCACCAGTTCCACACCGCCATCTGCCGTCACATAGGCCGATGGCGTGAGGGGCGTGAGCGGCACCAGCTTGTAGTCTTGGCTGGAGTCGTAGATCGTGGGCTTGATGCTGTTGATCTTTTGCGCCCGCTCTTTGTGCACGCTGATGGCCAGGGGGGTGCTTGTCTCCCCGGATCCGCTTTTTTTGACGCTGGCCAGGTCGGCCTCGGTCAGGCTCATCACGCTGGCCACGTACTGGCCGGGCTTGATGTAGAGCTCGCCCCCGGCAAAGGCCCAGCTGCCGCCCATGGCCTGCACCAGGTCATCAAACAGGCTCTTTGCCGTGGTGCCAAACGGCGCGGCAATGGCGGCCTTGAACAATGCCCGGCTGGGCTGGGCCACGCCGCCTACGGTGTAGACCGTTGACGTGTCGCACGCATTGGCGGCAGCGTTGAAGCGTGCGTCTTCAGCGGCGGATGGGCTGGCCTTGCCGAAGCGTGCATGCGTGTACACATGGCGCATCATGATGGCCGGGTTCTCGCTCCAGGCGGTGGTGGCGGTGCGGGGGTCGTAGCACTTGGCGCCACGGATCACGGCGGTGAGCTTGGGCAGGCCGCTGGGAAAGTTGGCCTCGCTGTAGCTGCAGTGCATGACCACATACGCCACGCCCTGGCCCACGTTGGCGCTGGTCCAGTCGCTGGGGAAGGCGGCGATCAGATCGGGGTCGGCCGTCTGGCCTGCGGCCCCGGTGTAGGCGGTGAGGCGCACATGGGTGCTGGACGTGGCGCTCTGGTAGAACAGCGTGAAGCCGATGGGCACGGTGGCCACCAGGCTGGCAATGCTGGGCGTGGTGGCGTCGCCATTCGCGTCGAGGTAATACGCGCTGCCGGCCACATAGCTGGCTGGCAAAGTGATGCTGCCGGTGGTGCTGGTCTGGGTGGTGGTGTCGGTGGTCAGGCTGGCCCAAGGGGCTTCTTGCACATTGCCGCTGCCATCCAACGTGATGGGCTCATCGTTCAAATAAAACTGCTCGTAGGCGTCGATCTCATGGCCGGCAAAGGCCTCAACAATGAACAACTCTTGCTGCTGCGGGCCCGTGCTGCCCTTGAAGACCACGGTGCCACCCTTGCGCACGCGGCCCAGCGCGAGATCACGCGCGGCGGTGGTGCTTTCGATGGTGACCAGGCGGTCTGTCTGGCTGGCGTTGTAGGCGTCTTTGGCCGCCTGTTTGGCGCTGCGGGCCTTGCTGGCGCTGTAGGCCAGGCCGCCCACCAGGAGCGAGGTGTTGACGATGGCCGCGCTGTTGCTCAGCACGAAGGCGCCGAATTCTTCAGCGGCGCCTGAGAGCATCAGGTCTGCGCCAAACTCGGCCAGGGCGGCGGCAGCGGCTTGCGGCATTACGCAACCCTCCACGCGCCCAGAGCGCGATCCAGCCCCACGGCAAACAGGCCGCGCGAGCTGGGCATGAGGGCCACTGTGCCATTGACGATGGCCAGGCAATGCCGGTCGCCCACACCAGCGGGCACCACCACCACATCACCCACGCAGGCGAGCGATACGGGCGCAGGCGGCCCCATGGCATCGGTGGCAATACCCACCACGCCACCATGGCGCCGCAGGGCACGCAGGGCCTGTTTTTCGGTGCGGTGGGCACGCAAGCCCGCCGGGGCGGGGTCTTGCCCGGTGATGGCCATGATCGCATCGGCGGCAAAGGTGCAGCAGTCGTTGATGCCCCAGGCAAAGGGCTGGGCGCGGCGCTGGGCCAGAAAGGCCTCCAGGCGCAATTGCCAGTCTGGCAGGCGTTGCAAGGTGAGTGCCGTCATTGCTGAAAATAGCTGCGGTTGGGCCAGATCACGGGCTTGTCGATCTGGTCTTGCACAAAACTGAAGATGCCGTCGGTGGCGTTGACCAGGCGCTGATCGCTGTCGCTGTAGTACCAGGGGTTGCCGCGCAGCAGGTCGACCGCGGCACTTTCTGCCGACACGCGCACGCTGGCGCTGCTGGCGTCTTCACTCAGCTGCATGGTGTCGAGCTTGCCCAGCCATTCGATAGGGGCATCGAGCACGGTGTAAGTGCCGGTCTCCACGATGGCGGTGCGGATCGTGGCCACGGTGCCCTGCACCACGTCACTGCCATCCAGGGCCAGCGACACGATGGACGGATCGGCCGCAGCCAGCTCAAACGTGACGCCCTGCACCTCGCCCGGCTTGTCGGCAATGGGGCTGATGGTGCCCAGACCGTAGGCGCCTTTGTAGACCACGGCGCTCCACGTCAGATCCCATGTGCTGCTGTTGAGCAGCGTGGGCGTGGCAAAGGCCAGGTTGACCAGCTGGGCAAAGGCCACGTTGCCGCTGGCCAGGGCGGCGAGGACGGGGGCGGAGAAGGTTTTCATGCTGGGCCGCCTCAGATTTTTTCAAGAAAATCAAGGGTGACGCCTTGCGCATAGCCCGGCATGTAGCGCACACCGGAGTTACTCATGAGCCGGAAATTGGCGGTGGGCTTGAGGGTGGTGACGGCTGCGCCGCTGCTCAGGGCCGTGCGCAGCCGGTTATTGAGGTTGACAGCCATGACGCCGCCGGCGGCGGTGGCATCGTCTTGCACCTGCAGCAGCAGGCCGCTCACACCAATCATGTCGCCAGCCAGCAGCGTGGTGCCGGTGGTGGCGTTGATGCTGATGCTGGAGGCGCCCTGCGCGGCGTTGGCGCTCAGCGTCTTGGCCCCGGCGATGGTGCCGGCCACGTTGGGGCGGCCAAAGTGCCACAGCGGCACCCAGTTGGACATGCCGCGCATGGAGTTGATGAAGGCCTCAAGCCATGCGGCATTGGCGGTGATCTCGGGCGGGAGCTCGCAGCTGAACTTCCAGCGGTCATTGAGCAGGTCAACCACTTGCTCGGAGCCGCCGTAGGGCGACGATGAGGCGCGCTGGTTTACCAGCAGCTCGGGCAGGCAGTTGGCCGGCTTGAACTTGGTGGGAAGGGCGATGAGGCTCATGCGTACATTGCCGATCTTTGCTGCGCACCGAAAGCAGCGCGCTGCGCGTCAACAACGGCGCGTTTGACAAACGAGACGCTTGCCACGTCGCCCACAGTGAAGTTGAAATAATTGTTGGTGACGCCACCGCTATTGCCCGCGCCGCCCTGCCCCTTGGTGTGGTCAACCACGGTCTCCTGCGGGTGCAACATGGCCATGAAGCCGCCCTTGCCGTCCAGGCCACCGCTGCGCGCACTGCTGCCGGTGTAGCCGCCACCGTCGAACGAGAACAGGCCTTTGACAAAGCCAGCCAGCGGAGCCGTGATGGTCTGCTGGATGGACATGCGGATCATGTCGGAAATGATGCTGTCGGCCAGGCTGGAGAAATCGAGTTTGCCGGTCTTGACGAAGCCGACCAAGGCATCTTCCATGCCCTTGAAACTGTCGGTGACGATGGCTTTGGACTTCTCGCCGACGGAGGCCACCGTTTCCAGATAGTCTTTGGCGGCATCGGTGATGCCGCGCGAGGTGTTGTATTTTTGGTCTGCCTTGTCGGCCTGGGTGGCGGCAACGCTGGCAAGCGACTTGTCTGCTATGGCACGGGCTTTGGCGCGTTGCTCGATGCGATCAGCCTCGTCGAAGCCGGCTTGGCTATCGATAGCCCTGATTTGTTCTTTCAAGGCCAGTTCGATGCGGTACTGCGCCAGTGCAAGTTCGCGCTGGCCAGTGGTTTTGCCAACAAGGCTTAGCTCCAGCGCAGCCAGGTCGTTGGCCTCGGTGATGGACTTTACATAGGCGTCTACGGTCAGGCGGCCTTGTTCGCGCGCCTTGGATTCAGCCACGGCGCCAGCGGAGAGTTCATCCTGAAAGCGGATTTGATCGTTGTAATTGGCTTGGTTGACCTTGATCTGAAAGAGTTCACGCTCCGCGGCGGCGCGCTCTTCCTGGGCGGCCACCATATCGCCTTCGAGCTTGATAGCCTGTTCGCTGGTGATCTGTTTTTTGCGCAGGGCTTCATCGAGCTTGGCCAGGGTGTCGATGCGGAACTTTTCGGACTGGGTTAGCTCGCGCCCCAGGCCCAGCGCCTGGGTGGCGGCGTCATTCTCTTTGGCGATGGCGGCGGCGATGCTGGCGTAGGCGTCACCATCGGTGTTGCGCGATTCTTTGTATTTTTTGCGGATCTCGACGATACGGGCTTCGATGTCGGCCTGCTTTTCACCAGCAAGGGCGCCTAGCTCGCGGGCCTTGGCAATCTCGCGCGCCATCTGGGCGGCTTTGGATTCGAACTCCATGCCGCTTTTGACAAACTCGATATGGGCTTTGGTTTGCGTGGCATCTTTGGCCGCCTGGTCGGCAGCGCGGCGCTTGGCGATGACGACCTCATTGATGTTGGCGACTTGATCCTGCAGCAATTGGATCTCGCGCTTCAGCTCGCCCTGCCCCAGCTGTTTGACATCGCTCTTGCTGGCATCGGCCAGGCGCTGCTGGGCTGCGGCCAGTTTGGACTGCAGACCGGCCATTTTGTCGTCGAGGCTTTCAGCCCGGCCCACATTAAGCATGGCATCCCATGCGCCCTTGGCGGTGTCGGTGATGCCGCGCCATGCGCGCTCCAGCGTGCCCAGGTTGCCCTGCAGCTCGCCAGTGCGTTGCGTCATGGCGTCGGCATAAGCTGATGTAGCCACTGCCGCAGCCTGCGCCGTCTTGCCCTGGTCTTGCAAGGCGCGGATTTGGTCGTAGACGGACTTGGTGAGGTAGTTGGTGGCTTCGTTGAGTTTAGCTGATGCGTCTACCGGGTCTTTGGCCAGCTCGACGAACTGGGCCACAGTGTCTTTGACGGCAATGCCGGTCTCGCGCTGGATGCGCACGCTGGTGGCGGCCAGTTTGTCGAGCTGGCTGCCGTCGATCATGCCGGTGCCGGCCACGGCGGCCAGGGCTTCAGCGGCTGCGCCGGTGGTGGCGCCGGTGGTTTTGGCCACGGCCGTGGCCATGGCCTGCATCTGGCCCACGGTGGTGCCCGCGGCATTGCCACTGAGGATGATGGCTTTGCTGTAGGCGGTGGCTTCTTTGCTGCCCTCGTAATAGGCCAGGCCCAGCACGGCTGCGGCTGCAGCACTCAGGGTGAACGGGTTGACCAGGCCGGCCACATAGCCGCCCATGGCACGGGCTGCGGGGCCGATGCCGCCAAACAGGTCTTTGAGCTGGCCGCCTTGCTGCAGCAGCACGGTGAGTGGCGCCTGGCCGCCCTGCAGGGACACCACGATGTCGGTGAACTGCATGGGCACCTGGCGCATGGCGAAGGCGGTTTGCTTGGCGCTGATGCCGAGTTTGTCGAGCGCTGCGGCGCCAGTGTCGCCGGCCTTGTTGATGGCGCGCTGCATGGCGGCGGCCTCAGAGCCTACTTTGTCAAAGACGACGGTGGCGTCGTCTGTGGCCGCGATTTTGATGCCAACTTGTTCCATGGTGGTGGTGGGCGCTGGTTGGTTTTAGGTGGCAGGGCTGCAGGCGATGGGGCGGCGCTCAGGGGGCATCGCGCCAGGTGTGCAGGGTGGCGCGCTCCATGAGCTGGATTTCGTGCAGCAGGTCGGCGTGCTGTTTGCGCGGGATGCCTTGCATTTGCAGGGTGGCGTGCACGCCGGCGTAGTCAAGCCCGGTCGGACCCCAGGGCGCCACGCGCCACTGGGTTTGCAGCCGCTGCCAGAGCACGAAGACGGGCACATGCTCGGGCCACAGGAAGAATTCTTCTGGCGCTGCGGGCTGGTCGCACACGAGGCCAAAGGCTGCAAGAGCCTGGGCTTGTTCACTGGCGGGGGTGTCATGCGGGTCTGCTTCAAAAATGAGTTGGCCACGCGCCAGGAGTTGCGCCAGCCGCGTTAGTTTTTTTCTTTCCCCTGCACGCCGTTGGCGCTCAGGTAGGCCTCGAAGATGAGTTCGCTGGTGCCGGTGATACCGAGCATGGCGGCCAGGGCTTCGGGGCTGAAGTCAGCCGGGGTGTAGTCATCAGGATCGCGCCCGTCGTCAACAACGACCAGGGTCTGGCCGCGCCAGCCGGTGAGGCGGGTTTGCAGGAACGCGCCGATGCGCTGGTCTTCGCGGCGCAGTTCTTCAAGCAGCTGGTCTTGCGGGATTCGCTTGCCCATGAGGGTGAACGCAAAGACGCGGGTTTTGCCGGCGTCGTTGAGGACGATGCGCACGGGGAATTCGACGGTGTTGCTGACGTTGAGTTTGAAGCTCATGGGGTGGGGCCTGGGTGCGATTGCGGTGGTGACTGGGCAGCTGCTTACTGGGCAGCTGGCTATTGGGTAACGATGCGGATTTCGTCGTTGCCGGAGCCGGCGGACGTGGGTACCAGGCGCAGGTCGTAACCGATGAGGCGGGCGCCGTTGGTTTCGGCCTTGCTGGGGTTGATGAGCTGCACGGCCGGGGCGTGGATGATGATTTTGTTGCCGGCAGACAGGCCCACGGTGAGCGCCAGGCTTTGGGTGGTGTTGGCCTTGACGGTGGCCATGAAGGTGACTTCTTGCGCAGCGGTAAGGTCAAGCTCGACCTGACCCACAGACTCGCGGTTGGTGATGTCGATGCGCTCGGTGGACAGCAGGGGCACGTATTGCACGCTGTTGCCCAGATCGAGGGTGAGGCCGGTGCTGGGGTAGACCACGCCGCCGGTGAGCGCACCCGTGGCGTAGGTGGCGCCCAGGGTGATATCAACCACATTGGCCTTGGCCATGGTGGGCGGGGTTTTCCAGGCGCTGAGGGTGGGCGATGGGTTGGCGGTGGCACTGATGCCGCCATCAAGCCCGATGAAGTCAAACACCAGGGTGGGCCGGTCGCCGATCTTGGCGTTGAGTTTGACGCTGCCCATGCAGCCCAGCAGTTTGTGCAGCACGCCGTCGTCGTGGTAGTAGATGGTGAGGGTTTTGAGCGAGCTGCTGATGGGGGTGTATTCCACCCGGTTGGGGGTGGCAAGCAGGCTCTCGGCCATGGCGCAGCCGAGCAGCAGATCACCCCACTGGGGAGCGGTGGCAGCGGTGCCGCTGCCGGCGAGCTCGACCGTGAGGCTGCACTTGACGCTGGCGGTGGCCACCAGTTGCTCGGAGCCGCCAAAGTAGCCGCGCACGAGGTCGCGGTTGACGTTGTTGGCATCAAGCGGGGTGATGGTCATGGCGCTGACGAGCACGGCATCAGACGCGCCTGCGGGAGAGGCATCGGTGCCGGCAGTGGTTTCGACCTTGGCCAGGATGACGGTGTTGCGGATATAGCGCGGCATGGGGGTTCTCCGGTGTTAGTTCAGGGTGCCACCCGTGGTGCGGTGGGACACGGTGTAGGTAAGGCTGGCGCAGCAGATGCGGTTGGCCACCTGCGCGGCGTCCCAGGCAATCTGGGGCTCGCCAATGAAGACGCTCGCGCCCAGGCCCAAGCCGGGATCGGCACTGAGGCGGCTGTAGGCAGCGCTGGCCAGGGCGTTGGCGGCCGGGCGGGCGCTGGCAGCGGTGGCACTGGCAAAGCACTTGACGTGGATCTGGGTAGCCCAGTCCACCGGGTTGCCCGAGAGTCCGCCAAGCTGGGTGCTTTGGCTGCCGCCAAGCTCGACAATGATGCTGGCGGTGCGCCCTGCGGGCAGGGGATCGGTGTCGCCGTCGGTCTCGATATGTGCGCACACCGGGGTGGGTGTGTTCAGCGTGGAGACGAAGGCATCAAGCAGGGTGTCGAACGCACTCACGCCAGCTCCAGCAGTAGCACGGTGAGGCCCAAACCATCAGGCTTGGCTTCGGTGACTTTGTAGTGCACGGTGCCAACGTAGACGGACTTGCCGACAAGGTTGTCGCGCACGCTTTCGCTGCGCAGGGTGACGGCGGGGTGGGTGCTGGCCATGCCGAAGCCGCCCACGGTGCCTACGTCATAGGCGTTTTCAAACACGGCAGGGCTGACCAGCTCGCCATCGACAAGAATGTCAAGGGCGGGGTCGGCAAACACAGCCAGGACGGCTGTGTTTGCGGCTTGCTGTGCTTGGGCCCATGTCATGGCTTGGCTCGCGGGGCTCAGGCGTTGAGGTTGATTTCAACGGTGGTGACGCCGTTGCCCGCTGCCTTGGTGGCATAACCAGCCAGGGTGTTGCCGGCGCTGGTGAGGGTGAGGCGGAAATTGGTGTTGTCCCAGTAGAGCAATGCGCCCTGGGCGACCACATCGGTGGAGAGTTTGGCAATGGTGAAGATGCCTTTGACGCGCACGGCACCGCTGGCACCGCTGGCAATGGCAGCCAGGGCCACGCCGATGCGCACACCCATGAGCACGACCTGCCCGGAGCTGATGGCGCTGCCCGCAACGTAGTCAACGACTTCGCCGGACATAACGTATTTTGTCGTCATGATGGTTTCCTTTGGATAACTTGGGGTTGGGGGTTAGCGCAGGCCGCCTTTTTGGAGGGAATCAGGCGGCCTGCTTGCGGGCAGTGCCGGGGCTTATGCGCCTGGGTTCTTGTAGGCGCCGCGCCAGTCGGTGGCGGCGATGCCGTAGTCCATGCGGACTTTCCAGCGGGAGCCGTCAACGGTGAAGCCGGATTGCATTTCCAGGTAGGGGGCGTCGTTGCCGTCGAGGAAGGCGACTTCAATGACAGGCGCATCGCTGGGTGCGGCGAAGCTGTACCAGGCGGTGCCGGTGAGGCGGGGGGTGTCAACGATGTCTTTGTACAGGCCGCGCACGACGTTGGGTTTGCGCTGCTGTTTGTTGGCGTCGTCGTTGTACTCTGCGCCGTTGACTTCGCGGGCCAGGCCACCCAGGGTGAGCGGGGTCAGCAGGATGGAGGGGACGATGCCCAGGTAGTCATTGGCGCCGACATCCATCTGGCTGGCCATGGCCTGGCGCACGAGATCGACGTTGGCGGTGCTGATGATGGTGCCGCTGGCCAGCAGGTTGCCGTGGCTGGCGTGGAACAGGGCGATGCCGTCGTCCAACGTGGGGTTGCTGACGAGGTAGGCGTAAACGTCGGCCTCGATGGTGCGCTTGGCAGCGCGGCCCAAGGCTTCGGACAGGCCCACGAAGGCGCCCAGGTCATCATTGATGATGGCCTCGCGGCTGATGTTGATGACGTTGCCTTTGGTGGAGGCGGTGATGGAGCCGCGCTCGCCATCAGGGATGGTCTTGTTGCGGAACTCGCCAAGCTCGGTCTTGGGATCGAGCACGCTCAGGGAGCCGATGCGGTAGCGCTTGTTGACGCGGAAATCGTTGACCGAGCCACGCTTGCAGAACCGCGTCCAGGTGTCGACAGTGATGTTGTAGGCGTTTTGCAACGTCTTGTACATGATGTTTTCGAGCAGGATGGGGAAATCGCTGCCGGACTGGGTGAAGGCGGCGCTGACGAGCTTCATCTGGTCCATGCCATCGGTTTTGATGCCAGCGGCCTGCAGGGAGACGCGGGCAATATCGAGCATCTTGTGGCCACGGTACGGGTTGGCCGTGGTGGCGCGCACGATGTTGCCGTCAGACCCGGTGACGGCTGCGCGGGCCATGACGGACTGGGCCATGGCTTCGATGCGCTTGTCGGTTTCGTCATGCTCGGTGCTGATGTGGCCGGCAATGGGGGTGGCGTTGGCACCGAGCAGGGCCAGGAGCTTGTCGCTGGCGATGGCAACGGTAACTTCATGATCAGACTCGCAGGCGTGCTGCAGTTCGGCCAGGCCGGGGACGCCGGCAAACTTGGCAAACTTGGCGCTGATGTCTGCGCGGCGCTGTTTATCTTGCGCCAGGGCTGCCGTGCGGGCAGCGGCTTCGATGGTGGCGGTGTCTTGTGCGGGGGCCGCCGGGTTGAGTGAAAGCATGGGTTTCTCCAGGGAGGGTGTGGCGGCTGCCACGGGAATGCGCTGCACCAGGCTGGCCGGTGCTGTGCGGTAACGGGTGGTGAAGGCGGCAAAGTCGGCGCAGGCCATGGCGCCAGCTGCTTCGGGCAAGGCGGTGACTACAGTGTCGACAAAGCCGGCCTCTTTGGCCTGGGCTGCGGTGTACCAGTGGTCTTCACCATCGGTGAGCAGGGCCAGCACATCAGCCACGGGCATGCCGGACTTGGCGGCATAGCTGGTGGCCATGGCGTTGGCCCAGGTGTCGAGCATGTCGGCGTACTTGCGCATGGTGGCGGAATTGCCGGCCACGCCACCCCAGGGGGCATGGATCATGAAGGCGGCGTTTTCGCTGATTTCAACGGTGTCGCCAGCCATGGCAATGAGGGTGGCAATGCTGGCGGCGATGCCGTCAATGGCGGTGGTGACAGTGGCGCCGTGGCGCTTGATGGCGTTGTGGATGGCGATGCCATCGGTGACGCTGCCGCCATAGGAGTTGATGCGCACGGTGATGGCCTGCACATCGAGCGCTTCGAGGTCTTTGACGAACTGGGCAGCGGTCACGGTGTCTTCCCACCAGGACTGGCCGATATCGCCGTAGATGAAGATTTCAGCGGCGCTGACGGCGCCCTGGGCTGCTGCTGCAACCGGCGTGCGCTGGCGAATGCTGTACCAGGTGGGCTGTGTGTTGGCTTGCGTCATGCAGGCCAGTGTCGAAAATCGGGTGTCCAGTTTTTAGGGGGAAAACTGGACTATTTGCAGCAATGCGAATCTCAGTAACCCAGGGGCAACAGCAAGAGCCGGCCGCGCACGGTTTTGGTGTTGCCGTTGGCAGTGCTGAAGGTGGCAATGACGGTGTAGGTGCGCTCTTCAGTGCTGCTGATGGGGGTGCCACCGGCTATGCGCACAAGGATGACGCCACCGACCTTGCCAACGCGGCCATCAGGGAAGGTGACGGCCTCAGTGTTGACACTGATGCTGGAGAAACTGAGCTGATCACCGCCCGTGAGGCCGGTGGGCAGATAGCTGAGCGTCGGGGTGCCAGTGATGGTGTCGTCTGCAAACAGAACGGAGGTGCAGTCGAGATAGAACAGGTCATTCTCGGTGGAGAACTTGGTAAGGGTGGGGTTCGTCATGTGTCGGCCTTTTGGAAGGGGTAGTGGCGGCGCACGGCCACCACCGCAACGGATGGGTCTTTGTCGGGCGCATTCCACACGCGCGGCTGCGCGGGCATGGCCAGATCGAGCACGAGGGGCGCGATGGGCCAGTAGCTGTTGACGGGATCCGAATAGCTGTGGCGCTGCACGGCGGCCAGCGGCCAGGCTTTGGACGCGGGCCGGACTGCAACGGCATCGCCATCGATGGCGAAGGCGGCAACGCTGAAGGCCGCAACGGCAAAGGCGCTGCCGCTGAAAGCTGACATTACGCGCCCCGCCAGAGGTTGCCGCTGGTGCCGTCGCCCGCGACGGTGGCGCCGTTCATTTTGCGGGTGTCGGCATGGATAGGTGCCACCTGGGCGGCAGCGAGCAAGGCGGCGGCAATGTCGCTGGCAGAGGGGCCAGACCCACCCACCGCGGTGGTGGCAAATGCCGCGCTGGTCTTTCGCTCCACATACACGCCAGCCACTGGCACGATGGTGGCATTGAGGTTGCCCACAATGGAATAGTTGCCGGCGGTGGGGAATTTGAGGGTCCAGCCGTTGACGAAATCAGCCTGGTAGAAATAGGCGCCACTGCCCAAGCTCAGGGCCTTCCAGGTATGGATGGGCGGATAGAGCATGCCGATGGCATCGTCCTCGAAATCACGCAGGGTGGCGTGAAAGGCAGGCAGGTCTGTAATGGACGCCGTGGATTCGACGACCAGGTTAGACCAGTCGATGCTGATGGTCATGGCCTGGAATTACTCGTCAGCCGAGCGGATAGCGTTGATGGACCCGCCCGCACTGGTGACGGCAAAGGTAGTCTCGAACGGCACGATGGAAGGCGTGGAGCCCTTGCGCACCTTGACCCTGGCCGTGAAGTCGGTCGAGTAGTTGAAAGTGCCGCTGCTCTCGCTGGTGCTGGCCGCCACTTTGTCGATGAGCGGGAACCAGGTGGCCGCGCCCGAATAGCCACCACCAGGCACGGCAGGCGACAGGCCGGATACGGTAACCCCGCTGATGCCGGTATAGCTGTGGGCATTGCCTGCGATGCGAATGAAACCCGCTCCGGTAGGCACATCACTTGCCGGCGCACCGGACAGGGTAACCGTGGTGGCCGCAGCCGAGCCGCTGGCAGAAATGCCAGTGGTGGTGTTGAACCCGCCCGAGCCGTTGTCTTTGCCGACCAGGACGTAATCGCCCGACACAACGGCGCCCACAGACACGGCAATGACGTTGGGAGGCGTGACGGTGGTTCCGTCATGGCTGATGAGTTGGTAGGCCTGCAGATCGAGGCTGTTGAGGCTGGCGGTATCAATCCACCACCCCTGAGCCGCAAACCACTTGCCGCTGATGAACTTGCCAAAGGGGGCCTCAAGCACGTCGGTGTAGGCCGAGTTCAGCTTTCTGTAGCGCCAGCCGGCCACGCCTGCGATGGTGCCGTTGGCTGTTTCATTGCAAGCCCACTGCAGGGCTTGCCAGACTTCGGACAGGCGCACGGCATTGGTGAAGGAGATCGTGCCTTTGTAGAGCTTGGACACGCCGCCCAGGCTCTGAGTGGTGTCGCCAATCGTGAGGGTGACGACGGTTGCCGGCGTGGTGCTGGTGACGGTGTTGGTGCCTGCGGTGTAGTTGCCGGTCAGGCGGGTGATGTTGGCATCTGCGGCCACGGACAAGGCGGCGACCTGCTCGGAGCCGGGGGAGCCGTCCACATCGAAATGACTGTAGCTGTAACCCCACTCGCGGCTGTAGACGGTCAGCAGGCCGGCATCAATCAGCGAGCCGCCAGACTTGACCTTGAACAAGGCCCGCACGGGGCCAGCGCTCCACCATTTGGTGCCGCTGTTGTATTTGGCCCCATTCTGCACAACGTAATGGCTGCGACCCGTGAGGCCCGAGCCAATGGTGTTGATGCCGGTCCAGAGATCGGCGCCGGTGTTTTGCTCGATGGAGCCAAAGTAGAACCGATGGCTGACGGCATCATTGATAGTGACGCCATTGAGCAACGTGAGGGCCATGGGCCGGCTGGTGTTGCGCTTACCAGCCAGTTCGGACGGGTTGACGCCCAGGATAGATACGTTGTCATCGCCTGCCGGCGCGGAGTTGTCCGCCAGGTCTTGCAGCCACTGGTGCAGCTCCAGCGTGGTGTAAATGGTGCTGCCCCCGGTGTCGGTGATGGCACCGCCCGAGGAAATGGCAAAGTCGGTTGCTGTAATGGTCATGGCATCACTCGTCAGGAATTTGGGCTACATAGATGGACTGGCTACCCACGATGGCCGTGGTCAGTGTCTCGAACGGGCGATAAAACGGGCTGGCGCTGCCCTTGCGCACCTTGATGCGCAGGTCATTCAGGCCAGAGCCTGCGGCGTAGGCGCTCAAGGTCAGCACCGGGCTGCTGCTGGCGGCTGTGCCGTTGTAGAGCGTGGTCGTGCCTGCTTGGTCTTCCACCTGAATAGCCGAGCCGACTACGACATTGGTCAGCGTGAGGGTGAACACGCCGATGGGGTCGGTAGACAGGGCCTGCTGCTGAATGGCAAACATGCCAGACACGTCATAGCGCCCGCGCGTGGCAGGCACTTCATGCGTGGTTGCCAGTTGCGGCAGGAAGTCGAAGAAGACCGCGCTGCTCATCACACCACCGTGATTTCAGGGTCAACAAACACCGACTGGGTGCTGTTGCTGACATTCGTGTGGACCAACAGGTAGCAGGCGATTTCCGTGCCGCTCTTGATGGCCGTAGGCGTTGTGACGCTGAATTTGTAGCGGTTGTGATAGATGTTGCCGCCGTCATTGAACAGCACGCGGGTCACGCTATCAAACGGGTCAACGGCATTGGACGACCATGACGCTGTGGAGGCTGTGAGGGCACCGGCCAGCGGGTCGTAGGTGCGTACCACTTGCTTGACGTTGCTGGTGTCGATGTACTCCACCAATAGCGACACATCCTGCTTGGTCCATGTCAGCGACTTGTCGATGGCAAGCTCTACGGTCAGCGTGCGAACGCCGTCAGCCAGGCTGTTGATCTTGGCAATGCGCGGGGTGTCGAACGGGGCCAGCTTGTTGACGTTCGCAGCCAGTGTCGAGGGAATGACCCGAATACTCCACGGCGTAGTACCGTCCAGCAACTTGGCGTTCAGCGTGGGGTAACTCTGGGTGGAGTTCCAGGCGCAAAAGCCGTTGGGGGTATCCATGAGCCAATCGCGGTTGCCATAGCTGGACGAGGCATATGTACCGCGCTCACCCAAGCCCGTAAGCGTGATGCCAGCCCCATTGAACGGGCCTGTCTTGGTGACGTTGCCAAAGTCGCAGTTTGAAAACCAGCAATTTTGTGTCGCCGTGAAAGACTGGGCTGCATGAAGTATGGAGCCGACAACGTAGCCAGAAAAAGTGCAGGAGTCGAAGTTGAAACGGCAGTTGCCACCGCCAGGCGAATAGGTGCCGATCACGAGGTTTTGGATGCCTGATGGTGCGGTCTGAACAAATGTGCAGCGGATGAAATTGACTGAGCAACTGCTTGCCACTCCAGCCACTACAACGGGCACACCAGCCTGTTGTGCGGGCCAAGTGAATTTGCAATTGATGAAGTTTGATGAATTGATGCCAGAGGTGCCCGTGGCATTGGTAGCAGAACAAAGGGATGTGCCGGTACAAAACAGGTCAATGTTTTCGTAGGTAACGACCGGACCAAAACGGATAGTTACGACCGAGATATTGGCGCCCGAGCCAGTTCCTTCAAGTATGAAATTCTTGGTGCCACCGGAATACTCAACCCCTTTGAAATGGACAAACCCGGCATTGTTTGGTGTGAATCCATAGCCGTTGTTGTTGTTCGTCAACTGGGTAATCTTGAGTACCGGATTGGCGCCATCGCTCCAGACCGTGGAGTTATCCACCAGCACCAGCACCGGGGCTGTTGCACTGCCCATGGCAGACTGCACAAATGAAAGCGAGGTGCTGTTGGGCAGGTAGATGGTTTTGCCAGCCCGCACGTTGACGACATCGCCCGCCGCGACCGAGCCGCCATAGGACAAGGTGGCGCACAGGAACCCGTAGGCGGCCGCAGCCACGGCGGTGGGCCAGATGGTGAAGCTGTTGAACATGTAGCCCCAGCAGCCGCCAGAGCCGCCAGCAAACTGCGTGATGGTGGGCGCAGAGGCCCAGCCTGCCGTGGAAATGGCGACGTTACTGTTGCCCGCGTGGTTAAGCGATGCAGAGCCAACACGGGTCATGATCTGCACGGTGTTGGCTGGTGCGCCGAGGGCTGGGCCACGCGCGTAGACCATATTGCGCAAAGCAGGCGTTGCGGCACTGGTGCCTGCGTTGACCGTTCCCGTTGCCGCGTTGAAAGCCGTAGCCAGATTGTCGGCCTGCTCCGTTGTGGTGCCGCCCACGTTGAACTGGGTTGCCGTGGCACCTGATGCGACTGCCGTCAGCGTCACGCCCATGATGACCACGGTATTGCCTGCTGCAGCCACGCCATTGATCAGCAGGGATGCAATGGCCGATGCGGCTGCGGGGGTGCTGGCTGTGCCGTCGCCTTCTTGCGGAATGCCCCACTGGGTAGAAAGCGGCACATTCAAAGGGTTGGCGAACTTGCCGACAAGGGCGGCCCCCGGCGAGGCAATGGTGACCGTATTGTTGACAATGGTGTACGTACCAACCCCGCCCTGAGTTCCAGAAACAAACGCAGAGATATAGGTGCCAGCGGACAGCCCGCCACCGCTCAGAACGGAACCAACATTCAGGACCCCCGTAATCGTGGCACCAGCGGTGACGGTCAGGGTCGTGGTGGTGGCGCTCCAGTGCGCAGAATCTACGGTGCAGTCGCCATATGCGCCATGATCAAGGTAGCGTGTGGCCATTACGCGACCCTCCTACGCGCCCAATACGCCGCGTTGTACTTGCTCTTGCAACTCTTGTGGTACATCGACACCGCGTGACCGGGAGACGTGTACAGGTTTTCGGGACTGTCCCACTCTTTGCAGTGGACGCACTTCCGGTTGTCAGGGTTTCCGCACGCTTCCATTGCGTCTTGGCGAGCGTGAATCAGGTTGTGGTACTGCCTATCCGGGCAAACAACCAAGTTCTCGGGCCGGTTGTCGGCCCTGTCCCCGTTGACATGGTGAACAACCGCGCCATTGGGAAGGGGTTTACCAAGAGCCTTGGTCGCCACATGGACGTGCTCAAGGACCCGCTTTCCGTCCACGTAGACCTCCCGGTACCCGTGGACGTTTGTGGTTCCACTCCCGGCTTTTGCATTCAGGGGGAGAATCCCGCCAACGTCGCCATGCACCTTCAGGCGCCTGTAGTGCATTTGACACAAGCCGAAGCCTGCGGTCTTGTCGATACCCTTCCCGCATCCGGCAAGCTTGCAAATCTTGTTAGCCACGGAACACCTCCTCGTCCGAAGGAGCCGCGTCCAGAATGTCTGCTGCGCTCACGGCAAAGCCCTTGGCTTGCAGCAGCCCGATGGCCTGCAGGAGTTCATCCCTGCGCCCCAAAAGGTCGATGTACCGGCGCACCGTGCAGTCCTTGATGATTGCCTGCACCAGCGCGTCCTGACTCGCAAGGATCGGCAGCTTGTAGGCACCGAACCGATCAAAAAAGGAGCCGACGTAGATGCGCCAGCGGGCCGGGTCAGGCGTCTCTACCGGGGCGGTCGGCTCGGTCAGCGCCGCGTGGTCGTAGTCAGCGAAGGGAAAGCCATCCCATGCAATAGGCGAATCGGCGGAGTAGCGGTAGACCTCTTGGCCGTCTGACTTGCGGGTGACGATGTAGGTGGTCATGGGGCATTGGCCGGGGTTTGGGGATCTGGCTGTTTGGCCCCGCCGGATTCAGGCACGGCGCCGTTGCTGGTGAAGACGAGGCCTTTTTCAGCCGTGGCTTTGCGCCAGGCGTCGATTTGTTCGAGCACGTCACGCGGGTTGCCACCGCGTTTGCGGATGACTTCGACTTCGCTGGCAAAGCCGGCACGGGCCAGGGCAAGGAAGGCGGCGGCCTCTCTGGCGGGGTCGATCCAGGGCATGCTTTGGGCGAGGAACAGGGCGTCGTCGGCGCTGCCAGGCACAACATCGGCCGGGGTGGGCACGGCGCCACTGATGTCTGCCACTTTGACGAAGGTTGCCACCCAGGGCTGGATGAACTGGCCGACGAATTCATCGGTGAGGGTGGCGTAGTTGACCCACTGTTCGACAAGCTCCTGGCGCTGGGCGCTGAAGGTGCCGTTGTAGTCGCGTGCGATGGAGCTGTAGCTGGCGCCGACACCGGCAGCGACGGCACGCAGCTGGCCCTGGCGGAAGGTGATGAGGTTGGGATTGGGCCGGTCGCTGGCGATGAGGCCGATTTCTTCGCCAACGCTGAGGTTATCGATGACCATGCCCGGGGCCATGCTAATGGAGCGGGCTACGGGGTTGCCGTCGGCATCGGTGTTGGGGCCGACATACCCCTCGGGGTTTGTTTTTTTGACGTAGGCGGTGAGGGCTGCGGCAATTTTGGCGGCAATGCGCTCGCTTTCTTCGTAGTCTTTGATGTCCTCCAACCTGGTGATGATGCTGGCAAATTCACTGATGCCGCGCATTTGGCCGATGCGGTCCAGCAAGGCGACGTGGTGGACATTGGATGCGGGGATGCGCTTGATGTCGGTGGCGGCGATGTTGTCACCCGGGTGGCCTTTGAGAACCCAGTAGCCGGTGGGTTCGCCCCAGGCGTTGCGCTCGATGCCCTGGGTGGTGTTGGTGCCGGAGCGGTAGTCAAAGGGTACGAGGTCGGCCTCGAACATTTCCAGGCTCAAAGGTACTTTGGTGCTGTGGCGCAGGCCGGGGATGGTGCCGATGAGTTCTTGGGCGAATGCCTCGCCATCGCGGATCCATGTGCCGCACATGAGGCGCTGGACTTTGGCGCCGGTGTGGCGGCGGGTGACATCGGGTTTGATGAGGTGTTCGCGCCAGGCGTCGCGCAGCGCTTTGGCGTAGGCCTCATGGATGGTGCCGTCTGCCCGGCGGGGCTGGAATTCAACGCCGATGCCGTTGGGGCCAACGATGTTGTTGACCATGGTGCGGATGATGCCGCGCGAGACATCATGGTTGCGTTGCTGTTGGCGGGCCTGGGTGCGGATGGCGACGGCGCTTTTTTGGGTGAGGCCGTTGGGGCTGTAGCGGTCTGAGTAGAACTTGCGGTTGCGCCCGGGGGTGTCGGCCTCGTAAGGCGATGCGCTGGCCATGACCTGGCTGAGGACGCTGCGCGCATGGAGGCGGCGCAGGCCGGCACCGGGGTTGATGTAGCCGACGATGCGGTCGATGAAGTTGGTGGCGGGTGTTTGGGGCATGGCGACTTATTGCGGGTTGCTGAAGTCGGCCAGGCTGTAGCCGAGGCCGCCAAAGGTGGGGGTGGCCACTTGGGCGTTTTGCAGGGAAGTGACTTTGGCTTCCCATTCTTTGCGCCCGGCGCGCACGGCGGGGAGGTCTTCCTGGCGAAACCAGCGCTCGGTGCCGGAGCCGCCCATGCGGACTTCTTTGCCCAGGAGGATTTGCTTCTCACAGGCGATGTAGGCGGCGACCATGGCCTGGGCGTCTTCGAGAGGGGTTGTCATCCGGGCAAGGATGGCGAAAAGGGTGTCCAGTTTTTAGGGGTAAAACTGGACTTTCAGGGGTGGCGGGCGGCTGGATGATCTGCGGGTTTGGTGGAGGTGATCTGATACAGGCGGCTGCGGCTGATGCCGTATTTCTTGCACAGAACATCGGCATTGGTGCCGTTGAATTCGTCCCGCAGGGCGGCGTCGCGTTCGTATTTGTC
>OFQY01000286.1_pt1 | contig 21560 bp, 25 predicted proteins | sample 1542991 | NCBI WGS metagenome assembly OFQY01 (sample SAMN07774224, study PRJEB24372) | wastewater metagenome | isolation source: Exp Tend VB 10WW | collected 2016-02 | reverse complement strand
TAAAACCCCGCCGGGGCTTTTTATTCTGAGGCGCGTATGCGACTGTCAACCTACTTCACCATTGAAGAACTGACCGCATCCGGCTATGCCGCCCGTCACGGCGTCAACAACATTCCCGGCCCGATTGAGATGGAAAACCTCAAGCACACAGCCTTGCAACTTGATCGAGTTCGCGCATTGCTTGGCTGCCCCGTACTGATTTCATCCGGCTACCGCTCCCCGACCGTAAACGCAGCCATTGGCGGCTCAAAAACATCACAGCACATGCTTGGGCAGGCTGTGGACTTCACTGCGCCTAATTTCGGCTCTCCGGAATACATAGCACGCGCCGTGGCTAACAGCCACATACCGTTTGACCAACTGATTTTGGAATACGGTCAATGGGTGCATATTTCGTTCACGACAACCCATCCTCGCGGCGAGGTTTTGACGATCAGCCGTGACGGCGTAAAGAGGGGCATTCACGCATGAAATACCATCCGATTGGCTACCTAATCATTCTGGCCATGCTCTCCGGTTGTGCTGGAATGCCCATCTGTCCCGAAATCAAACTGGCAATGTGCCCGGCTCAGGCGGAAAAATGAACAAGCCAACAAGCCGGATGCGTGAGCCGTCTTCTTGGGGTGGATTGGCTGCCATGACATTGGGCGCAATCCCGATGACGCCGGAGGAGTTCCACGGCCCTTTGGCGATTGTCGCCATTGCCTGCGGAGCGATTGGATTACTGCTGAGGGAGTGGCCGCACAAATGAGCGTGATTGCGATGGTAACGGCGCTGATTATTCCAAGGCAGATTATCCAAAATCCGCCTGAGTTGCCGAAATGCAACTACCGGCGCAAAAGGGCTTAAGTATGAGACTGAACGATTTCGGCGGATTGATGGAACAGGCGGTGCGCGAAAGTGCCGGGCCTGCGTTGATTGGGTTTCTGGTTGCCATTAGCCGCACGATTTACAAGGACGGTCGGAAGGCATGGCGGGTCACGTTTGCCGAAGCGACGATGATTGCAATGGCGACCGGGACAATGGGGCCGGTGCTGCCGTATTTTGGACTGCCGCAGGACATGGCGTACCCGGCTGCTGTGTTCATCGGATATGTTGGCATTGACCGGCTGTCGATTGCGGTTTGCCGTCGATTGGGGATTGATTGATGGGTGGCGTTCTTGGGCGTCCAAGGACAACGGTCAAAGACCTTCCAAGCGATTGGGAGGTGATGATGCGCGAGGCATCACAAGACGGCGCGAGTGCTGTGGAATTGCGTTGCATCCTGGGGATTGGTGAGTCCGCATGGGAAACGCTGATCGAGGATGACGATGATTTTCGTCGAACCGTAAAACAGTGCAAGGACTTATGTCAGGTCTGGTGGGAACGACAGGGGCGCAAAATGTCATGTGGCGAGTCTGACGGAAATGCCACGACATGGATATTCAACATGAAGAACCGATTCGGCTGGAAGGACAAATCCGAGGTCGATCACTCTGGAAGCGTGGCCGTTACGCAAATCACGCGACGCATCGTCAAGGCTGGCGATGGAACTGGTCATTGAAACGCCTGAATGGGCAATCCCGCTACTGTCACCGGCTCGTTACAAGGGCGCATATGGTGGTCGTGGTTCAGGAAAATCTCACTTTTTCGCTGAGTTGCTTGTCGAAGAACACGTTGCCAATCACAATCAGCGTTCCGTTTGTATCCGCGAAATCCAGAAATCTCTCCAATTCTCCGCACGCCAACTGATTGTCTCAAAAATCCAATCCCTTGGCGTGTCGCATCTTTTTGACATCACCCTGACCGAAATCCGCAGCGTTCGCGGCAACGGCATCATCATCTTTCAGGGGATGCAGGATCACACCGCTGACTCTATCAAGTCGCTGGAAGGATTCGACCGCGCATGGGTCGAGGAAGCACAAAACCTATCCGCTCGTTCGCTCAAACTGCTGAGACCGACAATCCGTAATCAAGGCTCTGAAATCTGGTTTAGTTGGAACCCTGACCAACCTGATGACCCTGTTGACGCGCTGCTACGGCCTGGAGCCGGATTACTGCCTGATGCCATCGTGATACAGGTCAATGCCGAGCAAAACCCATTCCTGCCGCAGACGCTACGCGACGAAATGGAGTTCGACCGCAAGCATAACCCTGACGACTTTCACCACGTATGGGAAGGCGGCTACAACAGCAAGACGCACGCGCAGATATTTGCCAACAAATGGCGCGTTGATGAGTTCGATCCTGGTGATGACTGGGAAGGCCCGTATTACGGCCTCGACTTCGGATTCGCCAATGACCCGTCCGCAGGCGTCAAATGCTGGCGGCATGGCGGGCGGTTGTATGTTGAGCATGAGGCTGGAAAAGTTGGCTTGGAACTCGACGATACTGCCAAGTTTATGGGCGACCACATCCCCGGATTCTGTCGGCATGTTGTCAGGGCTGACAGCGCACGGCCTGAGTCAATCAGCTACCTCAAACGAGCAGATCCGCGCAAAGAGCGTCCGCACATCCCGGCAATCGAGCCTGTTAAAAAATGGGCCGGTAGCGTCGAAGATGGAATTGAGTTTATCAAGTCGCACACCGAAATCATTATTCACACCCGCTGCCGTGAAATGCAGAAAGAGGCGCGGCTGTACAGTTTCAAGACAGACAAGCGGACGGGTGATATACTGCCGCTGATTGAAGATGCCAACAATCACTACTGGGATGCAGTCCGGTATGCGTTGGGTGGATTGATCAAGGGCAAGCAAGCGCCTATGGGTATTCGACTCGGAGTGGCCAACTGATGGCGGACGTAACATTTCAGCACGGCGAATACGCCGAGAACTACGACGCATGGGAAACAGTCGAGGATGCCTGCGCGGGCGAGTCAGAGGTCAAAGAAAAAGGCATCAAGTACCTGCCGCAACCGAACCCGACCGACAAAAGCCCTGAAAACACTGAACGATACAGGCAATATATAGCGCGGGCAGTTTACTACAACGTCTCCCGGCGCACCCTGCAATCGCTGACTGGGGCGTGTTTTTCGCAAACCCCGACGCTTGTCGTCCCACCGTTGATGGGCTACGTCAACACCGACATTGACGGCCAAGGCCTGAGCATCTACCAACAATCGCAGGTCGCAGTCTCTGAGGTCATTCAGAAGGGCCGCGTCGGAATCCTTGTTGATTACCCGCAGACTGAAGCGCAAGCCACGCTGGCCGACATGCAATCTGGCCGCATCCGTTCGACTGTCGCACTGTATGAAGCCGAGGACGTCGTCAATTGGCGAACGGAAAAAGTCGGGGCCAATCATGTGCTTTCGCTCGTCGTCCTGAAAGAGTGCGCGCAACAAGTCACAGAAGATGGGTTCGGCACGAAAGAGGTCGATCAATACCGCGTGCTGCGACTCAATGCTGGCGTTTACGTAATCGAGTTGTACCAGTTCAACGACAAGACGCAAACGTGGGATATGATTTCGCAAAACGTGCCACTCAACAGCATGGGCGGCGCTTGGACACAAATCCCGTTTACGTTCATCGGCAGCATTTCTAATTCCGCCAACTGCGACCCGGCTCCGCTGTACGACCTAGCTACCCTGAACCTTGCCCACTACCGCAACTCTGCCGATTATGAGGACTCCGTCTACATGACCGGCCAGCCGCAGGCATGGATATCCGGCCTGAGCGAGCAATGGCGCGACTGGATGCAGGAGCAGGGCGTATACATCGGCGCACGGGCCGCGATGCTGCTGCCTGAAAACGGTAATTTCGGCATCGCACAGGCCGCGCCGAACACGCTGGCCAAGGAAGCAATGGACGCGAAAGAGCGGCAAATGCTGGCCATCGGTGCGCGACTGATAACCCCTGGAAGCGCCGTCAAAACCGCGACCGAGGCGCAGGCTGAAAACGAGACCGAACACTCTGTCGTGTCACTCATTGCGGCAAACGTGAGCGAGGCGTATGCGCTGGCTCTGGGATGGATGGGCGAGTGGATGGGCGTATCTGGCCAGATGGAATACACAATCCATGTCGAGGCCGCAAAGTTCAGCGTTGACGGAGTCATGCTCGGCGCGCTGGTGTCCGCCAATCAATCCGGAAAGCTGCCGGATTCTGACCTTTTCCGCATCCTTCGCAAAATGGATGTAATCGAGCCGGAAAAGTCGGACGAACAGATCCGCGAGGAACTTGCCGCATCCGGTTCTGCTGGCCTTGATTTCGGCGCTGTCTGATGGCTGAGCAAAACGGCATCGTCTCCCCGGAAGCGATAAACATCGCAACCCGTGGGCAGGTTTTGCTTGAACGGCTGAAATCAGGACAGGCGGCAAAGTTCGCACCGTTTCTGAAACGCATGGAAGTGATTCTGCGGATGCGCCTTGCCGCGGGCGACCTGACAGGCTATCAAGCCGCGAAGGTCACGGCGCTTCTGCAATCCATCGAAGGCGACTTGACTGCTGTCGTGGGCGAATACCGCACAATGCTGACGGGTGACTTGATTGATACCGCGATTCAGCAGGCGCAATTCGAAGCCAAAACGCTTGACCACCTCGTCACTGAAAAAGCATTTGATGTTTTTGTGCCGACCGCCGAGCAAGTGCGCGCCGCAGTCCTGGCAGCGCCGTTATCCGTCGTCGGCTACAATCAGGGCCAACTGCTGGAATCGTGGCTGCAAAACTGGTCTGCCGGTCAGATTGAACAGATTAGCGGCGTCATCAGGCAGGGGTACTATCAGGGCCAGACAACCGACCAGATTGTCCGGGCGCTGCGTGGCACAACAAAAGCCAATTTCCAGGATGGCGCGCTGGCTCAAATCGACCGCAGCAATCGCACTGTCGTCCGTACCGCTGTCCAGCACATGTCAACCGTGGCACGACAGCAGACTTATGAGCGTAATAGTGATTTGGTGACAGGCGTTGAATGGGTGTCAACACTGGACAGTCGCACGACAACGCAATGCCGGTCACTGAGCGGAAAACGTTTCCCTGTTGACAAAGGCCCGCGACCGCCTATCCATCCTAATTGCCGTAGCACAACCGTCCCTGTGCTTGATGATGCGTTCGATATTTTGGACAAAGGCGCAACACAAGCCAGCAAAGGCGCGGAAGGTGGCCAGCAAGTATCAGCAGACCTGACGTACTATGAGTGGCTAAAAACGCAGCCAGCGGCATTTCAAGACACGGCTATCGGGCCAGTTCGCGGCAAGTTGCTGCGGAGTGGCGGACTGTCTGCCGAAAGATTTTCCGAGTTGCAACTTGGCCAGAATTTCCAACCCCTGACGCTGGAACAGATGCGGGCACTAGAGCCGCTGGCGTTCAAGCGGGCAGGGATTTAATACCGGCAGGGCCGGGAAAATGCACGGGGTGCATCATGTTGAAGTTCGAAGTTGATACAGTTGATGGTCTGGATGCGTCGATTGCTGGCCTATACGACAAGACCGAAAGCGGCAAGTTCCGGCTCAAGGTCGAAGGTATTGAGGATACGGCGGGCTTGAAAAAGCAGCGCGATGACCTTCTGAGCGAAAAGAAAGCAGCCGCGCAACGGGCCAAAGAGGCCGAAGAGGCCGCACGAACTGCCGCTGAAGAAGCCGCACGCAAGTCCGGCGACGTGACCGCGCTTGAAAAGTCGTGGCAGGAGAAGTATGCTAAAGGAATTGGCGAAAAAGACAGCGAACTGTCAGCACTGCGGGGCAGTCTGAACAAGATGCTGGTCGACAATGTTGCCGTGAGCTTGGCCAATGAACTTGCCGTTCAGGGCAGCGCGGCGATACTGATTCCCCACATTAAAGCGCGGCTGGAAGTCGATACGACCGGCGGCGAACCCAAGACGATTGTATTGGGTACTGACGGAAAGCGTTCAGCGCTGACCGTTGATGAGTTGAAAGCTGAGTTTGCCGCAAATCAGGCGTTCGCGCCGGTACTGGCAGGCTCAAAAGCGACCGGAGGCGGGGCTTCTGGTACAGGTGCAGGCGGCGGGGCCGCGAAAAGTGTAACACGCGCTCAATTTGAGCAAATGTCAGCCGGACAGCAGATGGAACACATCCGCGCCGGTGGCAAAGTAAACTGACCCCAACCGCATAGGTGCATGATGACCACGAACACCCTGACGAACCTTATCCCCGATCTGTATGCTGCTTTGGACGTTGTGTCCCGCGAGCTGGTTGGCATGATTCCCGCCGTAACCGTTGACGCCTCCGTCAATCGCGCCGCTGTCAATGAAAACGTCCGCGTCCCCATCGCTCCGGCCAATACAGCCGGTACTGACATCACCCCGGCCATGGCCATCCCTGCTGAATCCGACCAAACCATCGGTTACAGCACCATCGCCATCACCAAGGCACGCGCATTCCCGTTCTCCTGGAATGGCGAGGAACAACGCGGCCTGAATAACGGCCCCGGCTACCTCGGCATCCGTGCCAACCAGATCGCTCAAGCCATGCGCGCCGCCGTGAACGAAGTCGAAACCGACCTCTGCGCACTGCACGCTGTCATGTCCCGCGCGGCCGGTACTGCCGGTACCACTCCGTTTGCCACTACCACTGCCGGTCTGACCTCCGCCCGCAAGATTCTGGCCGACAATGGCGCTCCGCTGTCTGACGCTCAACTCGTGCTGGATACCACTGCCGGTGCCAGCCTGCGTACCCTGCTGAACATCAACAGCACCCGCGATGAATCCCGGCTGCCGATTACCTCTCAGGGCGTCATCACTCGCATCAGCGACATGAACATCCGCGAGTCTGGCCAGGTTGTAACTTCCACCGCTGGCACTGGCGCAACCGTCAAGACCAACACTGCCGGTTATGCCATCGGTGCAACGGTGATCACTCTGAAGTCCACGGGCGGCACAGGGACCGTGGTTGCTGGCGATGTGGTCACCTTCGCCGGTGATACCAACCAGTATGTTGTCACCTCCGGCGACGCCGACATCAGCGACGGCGGCACGATCACGCTGGCGGCCCCCGGCCTGCGCAAGGCGATTGCAGCATCCGAAACCGCAATCACCATTGTCGCTGCTGCCGCTCGTTCGATGGCGTTTGCCCGCTCCGCCATTGTGCTGGCAACCCGTCTGCCGGAACGTCCGGCTGAAGGCGATCTGGCGCTGGATGTGATGACTATCACTGACCCGCGCTCCGGCCTGTCGTTTGAAGTGGCGATCTACGGTGGCTATCGTAAAATCCGCTACGAAATCGCGCTGGCATGGGGCGTAAAGTGCATCAAGCCGGAACACACCGCGCTGCTGCTGGGCTGATGAATCACCGGGCAAGGATGCCCATTCTCACATCCGGGGCGGCACATGACGATCACGGTTGAAACAGGATCAGGCACAAACGCAGCCGCAAACAGCTACGCCAGCGTAGCGACGTTGCAGGCGTATGCCGATGCCAGAGGCTACACTCTCCCCGACACTGACGCAGGCTGTGAGTTATTGCTCATTAAGGCAATGGACTACATCGAGGCGCGTCGCAATCGTTTCCAAGGCATCAAAACATCCAGCACGCAGCCACTGCAATGGCCTCGCGAATGGGTGATTATTGACGGCTACGCTATCAACAACGATGCAATCCCGACCGAGTTGGTAAAGGCGCAGTGCGAACTGTCCATCGCCGCCTACACTATCGACCTGCAACCAACAATGCAGTCGTCAACCGTAGGCCAAGTCAAGTCAAAGCGAGTCGAAGGCGCGGTCAGTATCGAGTATTTCGAGTCCGCAGCCAGCAAATACAGCCTGCCACAATTCACGGCGGCAAACGGTTATCTCGACGTTGTGTGCAAGCCTAAAACGGCATTTATGGTGCGCGCGTGACGTTTTATTCAGAGATGGCCGACACGGCGACGGACATGCTGACCGAGTTCGGCCAGTCCATCGTTATCACTCGTCCGTCTCTCAATTTCAGCAACATCACCAACAAGCCTGTATCTGGCGGCACTGTAAGCCTAGCAACGGTCGGACTTTTTACCAAAATCGACCGCAGCCTTGTTGATGGTACGCGCATTCAGGATACCGACCGCGTGATGGTCATTGATGCGTCAGTATCGCCACGCATGGGCGACCTGCTGGACGTGTCCGGCATGGTAACGCCTGAGTCCGTAGGCGCTGCACCGGGAATCATCCTGAGTCCGGGTCAGGCGCTGTCGTGGACTATCGTTGCCATCAAAGACATCAATCCGGCAGGAACGCCTGTCTGTTATTTTGTGCAGGTGCGGCGATGAGCAATCAACGGTTTGCATCCGACCTGCGCAAGTTTGCCGAAAAATGCAATCGGTCGCTTGACGACACTTGCCGCGCTGTGGCGATTAAATGGTTTTCCAGCACCGTCATGAGTACGCCGGTTGACACTGGCCGTCTGCGTGGCAATTGGCAAATCACGCTCGGCGCTCCGGCGCAAGGTGTTACCAATCTACTCGACACGTCAGGCGCACAGGTTGTGGCGAACATATCGCAGCAAGTCGGCGGCGCGGGAAAAGTGAATTATCTTGTCAATAACCTGCCGTATGCTGAGTCAATAGAGTACGGTCACAGCAAGCAAGCGGCACAGGGCATGGTGCGCATCAACTTTATCCGCATCAAATCCATAATCGAGCAATCAGCGCGGGAGCATCAGGTATGAGATATGCCGATATCCAGTCTGCATTGCTGACCGCTTGGGATGGTGGTGATTTTGGACTGACGACATACCTTCCAGACCGCAACGAGATGCCGACAACTAATCATGCGCGCATTACGTTCCTGCCTGCCGGTAACACGGCGGCGACGATGGGCGATGATGGGACAAACGAGGTCACAGGGATATTGCAGGTTGACGTAATGATGCGGACAGGTCGTGGCAATGGCGAGGCGCTGGAAACAGTTGACTCCATCTGTGCCGCGTTTCCATCTGGCCGACGCCTGACATATAATGACCAGCAAGTAATCATCTGGGGCGCTGATTTGAATGGCCCTAAATCTGAAGGCGGCTGGCTCCGTGCTACCGTCAGTATCAATTTTGCAGCCTATGTGCGGAGATCGACATGACAGTAGCTGGCGGCAGTCGCGCCCGTTTGTCCTACGTGGCCGAAGTGACCTATGGAACGACCCCGGCTACGCCGACGTTCAAGGTTATCAACCCTACCAACCATACCATCGGCTTGGAAAAAGAAGGATTCCAGTCGGAAACCATCCGCTCTGACCGGCAAGTTGCTGATTACCGGCATGGCGTTCGCTCCGTTGCTGGCGACATTGGTACAGAGTTCCGAGATGCCTCACTTGATGACATCCTGGAAGCGGTGATGATGGGGACATGGGCAACCGACGTCCTCAAGTCCGGCACTACCCGTCGCTCGTTCACCATTGAACGGTTTTTCGGTGACATCACCCGCTATCGTCGGGCAACCGGCTGCGAGTTCAACACGTTCTCCCTCGGCTGTCCGGCATCCGGCATCGTCAAGGCGACGTTTGGCGTCATCGGCAGCGACGATGCTGGCGCTGGTACGGCCATCGCTGGCTCAAACTACACAGCCGACCCCAATGACAAAGTGATGGATTCTCTGTCAGGAGCCATCATCGTTGACGGATCTCCTGTGACCGTCATTACCAGCATCAAGTTGTCGCTGGACAACGGCATCCAAAACAATGCTGTTGTCGGTGAAACCACAAAGCTCCGTGGCGCTGCTGGCCGGTCGAACGTAACCGGCGAACTGACCGCCTTCTACGACTCCGACACGCTGCTTGATGCGTTCGATAACGAGTCCGAAGCGGCCATCGTGTTCACGCTGACAGACGGCACTGCCACCTATACGTTCACGCTGCCTAAAGTTAAGTTCACGGGCGGCAAGCCTGAAGTCGGCGGCGAACGCGAAATCAGCATCACGATGCCATTTCAAGCTATCTACAGCAGCGGCGACGCATCCCAACTGATTATCGAGCGCGCTTGATGAAATCATCTGACCTGTTCACTCGACCGGCGGCCAATGACGGACGCCGGGTTAATATTCCGCTTCCCGACGGAAAGGAAAGCAGTGAATGGCTGCACATCCATCATGTGGATTGTGATGCCTTCCGGCAAAAGCGCGCTGATGTTTTTGCGACTGCTGCCGTCATTGGCAAGGACTGTACTGATGAAGAACGCGCCAAACGGCACGCAGACGCATTGCTTGAACTGACAGCGTCCACCGTTTCATCGTGGTCGCTGGAAAACGAGTTCAGTCAGTCCGCGATGATTGAGTTGCTGCGCAACGCTCCGTATCTGGCAGACTGGCTCGACCGCAAGGCATCGGATGCGGCTGTTTTTTTCGGCAACGGCTCGACAGTTTAATAGAGCATTGTCGGGCCGAAGCGCGACTGGAACAACCACCGCAGGGCGGAACAGGCAGGCTCCGTGACCATCTGATGAGTGTCTGGCGTCAGACTGGTCGCAAGCCGCGCAAGCTGGAGACGCCGCCGATACCTGATGAACTGGCCTACCTGTGGGGCTACTATTGCAGCATCAAGCGTGGTCAACCGCTGTCATGGCAAGAGGTCAAGGCATGGTCAGAAATGACCGGCAATCCGCTGCGGGGCTGGGAGGCGGAAACCATCATGCGGATTGAATCCGCCGTACAGAGGGCAATCGCTGATGACAACGCTGGCGGAACTGATACTAAAGGCTGATCACCGGCAGATTGACGGGGCCAGCACTTCGCTCGACCGACTGACATCTACCGGCGAGAAATCAATCGGCATGGTCAACAGGCTGGCCGGTGCGCTGGGCGTGGCGTTCGGTGTTCGCGAAATCATCGAGGCATCCGAAGCCTATACCACCATCAACAACCGCCTTTCGCTCGTCACTGATTCCAGCGAAGAACTGGCCGCAGCACAGCAAGACGTTTTCGAGATTGCTCAGAAAACCCGCTCCCCGCTGAAAGAAACTGCCGAAGTCTATCAACGCCTTGCGACAAATGCCGATGCCTTGGGCATGAGTCTGGCCGAAGTTGGTGATACCACCGAAACCATCAACAAGTTGATGGTTATTTCCGGGACATCCGGCGCATCCGCTGCCGCTGCATTGACGCAGCTTGGGCAGGCGTTTGCATCCGGCACGCTGCGGGGCGAAGAACTCAACTCCGTGATGGAACAGGCTCCGGCGCTGGCTAAGGCGATTGCGGACGGCATGGGCGTGACTGTTGGCCAACTGCGTGCGCTTGGGCAGGAAGGCAAAATCACTGCTGATGCTGTCGTCGAAGCACTGCAAAAGCAAGGCGCTGCGGTTGATGATCAGTTTGGGAAAATGGCTCCGACTATCGGCCAGGCGATGACGCAGGTCGGGAACAGTTTCATCAACTACGTGGGAAAGGTTGACAAGGCGACCGGCGCATCCGGCGAACTCGCATCCGCCATCGTGTCAATTTCTGAGGCGCTGGACAACAGTATTCTTTCAGAAACAACTCGCCTTTTTGCAACATGGGGCGCGTCTTTTGAGGATGCTTCAGCAAATGCCGCACCACTGGCCAGCGAACTGAACAACGTCGCATTTGGCGCGAAGGCCATCGGCTGGTATATAAAGGAAGCGTTTATCACCCTGCCAGCAAACGTCAAGGCGATGACAAGCATTGCCGCTGTTTGGGTGGCCGACTTTATCGAGTCTACAAGCAGCCGGTTTGAGCGCGCAAAAGATCGCTGGAATGCGCTCTGGACGGACGACACATGGGAGGCGGCAGACAAACGGTTTAAAGACCGCGCAAAGGTGCTTGGCGATGCGTCCGAGGCATCGATAAAGGACATTTTTGCGCAGCACGATAAGGAAATAGCAGACGGTCAAGCTGCTGCTGATGCTGCCATGCGCAGTGTCCCGGGCGGCGCGTTGGATGCAAAAGGCACAGGAAAAGGCGCAGCGCAATCTGCCGCTGATGATGCAAAGAAATCCAAGCGGCTCGAAGTGAATGCTATCGAAACGCAGCTTTTGATGCAGGCAGACATTGATGCGGAAATGCAGCGCCGCGCATTGCTTGAGCAACAATTTGCGACCGAACGCGAGGCAGAAATGCTGCGCTATGAGCAGAAACTGGCAGACTTCGCGGCTTATCAGGAAGCGTTCGGATTGAGCGATGCCGATGCCAAGGCAAAGCGCGAGGCGCTGGAGCAGGAGCATCAGGACAAGTTGGTACAAATCGCCCGTGATGCAGCCGCAAAGGACAAGTCAACCCTGTCCTATAAACTCGGCGCGTCTCAAAAGTTCATGAATGACCTGTATACCGCATCCGGCGCACATAGCAACCGCATGACCAAAATGATTCAGTCGGTCGGCGCTGCACAGGCGCTGGTAAATGCATACCTTGCCGCATCGCAAGCACTGGCCGACCCGACAGTCCCATTTTTCGCCAAGTTTGCCGCCGTTGCTCAAGTGCTTGCAACTGGCATGGGCCTTGTCAACGCCATCAAAGGCGGAGGAGGTTCGGCAGGTGGAGGAGCAGCGGCAACGCCAACCCCTGACACATCCGGCATCAGCAACCAGCAATCCGCCCCTGTTCGCGCTCAAACCGTGGACGTGCGCATCCAAGGGCGCGGACTGTGGCGGGATGACGACGTTGCTGAGCTAATGCAGATCATTGGTGATAAACTCGGCGATGGGGCCAAGTTCGGACGCGTGGAGTTTATTCAGGCATGAGCAGCACATACATCGCCACGGCGATAAGCGACGCCCACAAGTTCCTGCCGCATCTGCTGATTGCGGATGAGGTCAGGACAGCGACGATGACTGCCACGAACAGCAGCAGCACAGCGACCGCCGTGCAGACGATGACGACGTACAGCCGATGGACGCCGACAGCGGCGGCGACGATCACGGCGACGTTTTCTGGCGCGAAATCCATCGACTATGCCGCCATCTACGTCACGGCATCGGCAGGCACGTACACCCTCGAATGGTACAACGGCAGCGCGTGGGCGGCGATTGGCTCAGCACTGAGCCGCACCGGTGCCGGTTGCGTGGCGTGGGTATTTGAGTCGGTCAGCGCATCAGCCATCCGCATTGTGTGCAGTTCGACGCCGAGCATTGCGGTATTCAAGGCCGGGGCAAGGACGCAAATCCCAGTAGGCATCGGCGTGGGCTACGAGCCGTCACTGTTCAACCCGACCGAGAGGCTGAGCAGCACCGTTAGCGTCACCGGGCAGATTCTCGGCACGTCGGTCGAATCGCAGCGCATCGAGGAAAGCCTCAAGTTCGACATGATCGACCCGGACTGGGTCGGCACGAACTGGCCAGCACTTCGGCAGCTGATGCGGACCGTCGGCGTTTTCCTCGCGTGGAACCTCAAGGATTTCTCGGAGCATGTCGTTTACGGGGCCGTGACGGGCGATCCGGCGGCGGCATACTCGCAGACGGACGCGATGCGGGTTTCGCTGAAACTGGAGGGGCCAAAGCATGTCTTATGACACGCTGAAGACCGACCCGGCTCGCGAGCGAATCGACGTGATGCAGATCACCGTGGAAAGGTGCAGCCTGACAAACGGTACGGCACCCTGCACGGCTACGGCCACTTGCTTCAACTCCTGGGCGACCTGCAAGGACAAAACCAACTGGACGGCAACGGATTTCACTTTGTCTTTCTGCACTCCGGCCAGCATCTGCCCTGACGGTTATATTCCGTTCCTGAAATCCGTCCAGTCCGACAGCGGAGAGCCTGACCCCGAGAACGGACTCGGCAAGCGCACCTCGGTATCGTTCACACTGCTGGACGCGCCACACGATGACATCGGCATAGACCCCTATGTGGCCTCGCGCACATATAACCCCATGGACCGAGGTACGTTCTGGCCGCGATTCAAGACGCGCTGGCCGTTCTACAACGGGCGGGCGGTCAAATGGTATCGCGGATACGTGCATGAGCCGTTCAGCCTGGCGAACTGCAAGCGCATGGACTACATCGCCGAGGAGCTGAAAGGCTGGGGCCGGGGCAATGTCGTCCTGACCGCAAAAGACCCGCTCAAGCTGGCTGACAACGACCGGGCGGAATACCCGATCCGCAGCACTGGCAGGCTTGAAGACGCGCTGGATGCGACAACGAGTTACACCACGCTGGACATTATCACCGACCGGCCAACCGAATACGCCATTCAGTCATTTGAGCCGTCGTTCAGCGCCGTCCGCGTCGGTGACGAGATATACAAATACACCGGCACGACAGCACACACAGGCGGCATCCGGCTGACCGGCGTCACCGTGGGCGGTTTCGACCAGTACGAGACGACACGCACTACACATGCGGCGGGCGATCTTGTACAGAAATGCGCTTACTTCAAAGCCATGCGCCCGATAGACGTGTTTCAGGTACTGCTTGAAGACGGCGCAGGCATCGACACAGCCTACATCCCCTATGCTGACTGGCTGGCCGAGTCTACGACATGGATTGCAGGCTTTAGGATTACGCGCCTTGTGTGCGACCCCGAAGGCGTCAAGAAATCATTCGACGAACTGATCCCGCAAACGTCTACATGGGCAATCTGGTGGGACGAGGAAAGCCGGGAAATCCAATACAGGTGCGTTCGCCCGCCAGACCTAACCGAGATCATCGCTGAGCTGAACGACGACCAGCACATCATCAGCGGGTCGGTGAAGTGTCTGGACGACTCCGAGCGGCTGCTCAACGAGGTCTACGTCACGATGGGTCAGCGCGACCCGGTCAAAAAGATTGACGACATCGGCAACTACCGCGACGGGTTTGTCACCATCAATGCCGACTCGCAAGGCATCAACGAGTACAACGGACGCCGGTCAAAGAGCATTTTCGGGCGCTGGCACCCGACCGGCAACCGGGCGGAACTGACCGGCCTCGTTGACCGGATGATGCTCAATCGCTCATTCGTCCCGTTCCGGGTTGAGCTGCAACTCGACCGCAAGGACGACAGCATCAAGACGGGCGAGTTTGTCACCCTGACCACCATTGCCGCCGTGGATGAGTTCGGAGAGGCGCTGCCAACGCTCATTCGTGTGCTAAAATCCCGAAGCGGTGACGATACGGTCAAGATCACGGCGCGGCAGGATGCGTTTGCATCGGGGCGCGTCGGGGCGTTCGCCCGCATCGCTCCGGATACATTTGCGGCTGGCACTGAGTACAGCGACACAACGACAGATGAGCAGGCCTACTACATGTTCATCGCGGCGGATGATGGGTTTATAGACGGCAGCGTGGCCGGGAAGGTTTTGCTATGACAGCGATAAGCTATGTGACACTCGACAATGACGACCTTGGCGCGAACAAGATATTCCGCGCTGCAACCGCGTCGGCTCTGGACACAAACCCCGTCAGCATCGCCCAGCGTGGCACCGGCGCACCGTGGCTGAATGGGGTGGGGGCGATTGCTACGCTAACCAGTGGCAGTGGAAATTACACCGTTCCTGCTGGTGTTTACCGGCTGAAAGTAACCTGTGTTGGTGGTGGTGGCGGTGGGGGCGATGGTGCTGGCTTTGGGCATAACGGAGGTGGCGGAGGATCAACCACATTCGGATCGCTAACTGGTGGCGGTGGTAGCGGGGGGTTTTTGGGCGGAACGGATGGCAGCGGCGGAAGCGCATCTGGTGGCGATATCAACCTCTCGGGGATTACAGGAGGTTCGCCAGCATATTTCAGCACATTGGGATCCGGCGGCGCTGGTAGTGGCGGCGGAGGTAATGGGGGGTCTGGCGCAGTCTGCATCGGCGTGGTGGCGGCTGAGCCGGGCGATGTTATCGCATATGCCGTAGGCAGCGGCGGCGCAGGCTTCGGCTTTGCTGGTAGTGCTGGCATCATCATCATCGAGTATTGAGCATGAAATACGCAATTCAGCAGTCCGTTTTCCGTGCTGGCGACAGCGTCAGCATCGCGCCATATGCTCAAATCACGATCACGGATTCAGCCAGCGGATCGGCTGCCAGCATCTGGTCGGATGTAAACGGCGTGGAATTGCTGGGTAGCAATGTCGTTCTGGCGGACGACAAGGGATTTTTCCGCGTCTACGTCACGGCCGGTCGCTACAACCTGTCCATCCTCTCCGACAGCATCACAGCCGACCTGCAAAACGTCATTGTCGGGCCGCAGGACGCGCGCAGCGATGTACCCGCAAAATATACGGGCGGAATCATCCACGCGGCACACCGGGGTTATGCCGCGCACAGCATCGAAAACACGATGACATCATTCAGCAAAGCCGTCCAGTACCGCGCAGACGCGCTGGAGTTGGACGTGCAGATCAGCAGCGACGGCGTACCCGTCGTGATCCATGATGCGACTGTCGACTACAGCACAACATCGTCCGGAAACGTCAAGGAATTTACTCTGGCTGAATTGCAGGCCATGACGCGCGATGCGCGATACGGCGCAATCTACGAGAAATCCTACATCCCGACATTTGCGGAAGTTGTCGAGTTTGCCAAGTCGCACCAGATCCCCATTTGGCCGGAGGTCAAGGGCTACCGCACGACTGACGATATCGCGCTGATGGTGCAAGTGGTCAAGGATGCTGGTTATGAACACATGACCAAGTTCCAGTCGTTCAATTTTACGGACTTGCCATTCGTCCGCGCCGCCAGCACAACAGTGGCTCTTGGCCACGCAAACGGAGCTGATGATTTCCGCACCTATGCTGACGACTTGCTGGCCTTGGGCGGCGAGTGCTGGATCGTAACAAGCATCGCCAAGGCATACGCCCACCCAGAGTACGTTGCCGAGCTGCAATCAAGAGGCATCAAGGTCGCGCTTTATACCGCATACCTGTCTAGCGATTGCCGGAAGGCTGAGAAGACCGGCGCTGATGCTGTCATTTGTGATCGTAATCTCAAAGGGGCGCGATAATGTCCACAAACAGCGGTATCTGGGCAGGCTGGAACAACTTCTATGGCTCAGGCACATACAGCATCACGGGCGACACGTTGAACATCTCCACGTCCGGCGCGAACCAGTCTGCGTTGTTGTACTGGTCGACCATTGCGAAACCGGGCGAACGCATCACGATTGAATATGATGCGCGCACGATCAGCGGTGTCGGTCGTATAACGGCATCGAGTCGGGTGGCGTACACCGCGTACAATGTGCAGCTTGTCGAAAATCATAGTGATTTCCGGTCGTATGCGTTCGACGTGGAAGTCCCCACGAAATCGGCGGGGCCCCAGATGGTGTTTTTTGGCGTCGGCCTCTGGCGCGGCGACAACACGACGGCCGGGGCCGAAGTTGAGTTCGTCCTGCGCAATGTGATCCGGCACGATGCGGGCGGCCGCCAGATGATGCGTCCTGACACGTTTGGGATGCTGGAGCCGGAGACCCGGCTGATCCTCAACTCGCTGCTGGATGAGCCAAACAAGGCCCATACGCAGTCGATGGACGATACGATTTATCAGCTCAAGCAGGCAGGCATCTGGCAAAAGCTGGACTGCCTGTATTTGTTGGCCGCGCCATCTGCGAGGGTTGCAGCCGTCAACTGGGTTAATCCTGGGCAGTACAACCTAAAGGAGGTCAACAGCCCTACGTTTACCGCCAATCAGGGCTACAGCGGGCGCGTTGATGCCGTCACGCCGCCGTACCTGCAAACCAGTTTCAATCCTGTAGCGCTGGAGGGTACTGATGACGATGGCAATGGGGTAGCCGACGAGCCGTGGGCCGCGCAGTTCCGCGCTGACAATAACTCCATGTTTGTGTGGGCGACGTATGTTGAGGATACGTCCGCATACATCATCGGCACCCGCGCCCATGCCATCGCCCCGTTTTCCGCCAGCTATGCGACCAGGGTTTATGCGCGCAATGGTGCTGAGTCCGGGGTATATGTTTCCGGCGTGACCCGCGAGAGTGGCTTATATGCCATGTCGCGCACGAACAGCGCCAATTTTGACATTTACGCTAATGGCATCAGCGCCGGGAATGTCGCGCAGGCATCTGGCACGATGTATAGTGAGTCGATTCAGATCCTCAAGCGCTCGGCGAACAGCGAGACTTGCAACGGCAACATCATCCGCGCTGCTGGATTCGGTGCAGCGCTGACGGCGCAAGAACAGTCAGACCTGCATCGCATCATTGCTGGTTACATGACTCGAATCACAACAGTATCAACCCCGTCGGTATCATATACGTGGTCAACAAGGCCAGATGCGGCCAGCTATTCGGGGTCGGAAATAACGATAACAGATGTTGGAGTTGCCGGTAGCAGGTGGCGCTCGAACGGGACAAGATGGATGAATATGCACCCCATTGTGCTCGGGACACTGCCAGCGCCGGTCACGCGGCTTGCATCGGTATCGACGGCAGAGAGCGCCGCTGTCTGGACACTGACGGTCAAGGGTGGGGTCATGGACGTCAACAGCATGATCCAGGTGCTGCCGCTGGCTACCTGCAACAACTCCGCGACCAACAAAACCATGCGCATCAAGGCGGCGGGGACCAGTATCGGCACGTTCATCCAAACCACGGTCGTTGCTGAGCAGCCGCTTGTTTTGTTTCGTAATCTCAACAGCGCCGCCGTCCAGAAGACATTTACCGGAAACGCATCGGCAACCGGCAGCATCAGCACCGCTCCGGCAGCGACCACGGTCAACACTGCCGCCGACTGGGATTTGTCGGTTACTTTGCAGGCAGGAAACGCTGCAAATGGTGATACAATCACGCTTGATTCTGCGATTGCTGTACTTTTATAAGTGAGGCCGATATGAACACTCTTGATACATATACCTGCACCGATAGTTGGGGCCTTGTTTATGACGCCGCAGCATCAGGCGACTTTATCGGGACGATGCAGGAAGTCACAGGCTATCGGTCGTTGTGCTACATCGGTAGCGGCATTCCGGGAAATGACGATGCTGGTTTTGTTTTGTCTGGGGGTTTCCTTCAGATTTCCGTGAATGCAGCTAACAAACTGTATGCAAAACGATACCCTGGCGATCCGTATTCAATGCCGAAACTGTCGTTGGCGATGGCAAATATAACCGTTGTTGGCGGTGCCGCTCCTGTGGGTTCCGCCCCAACGGCAAATCCCGTTGGCATCTCCGGTATCGACGGCTCCGGCCTCAAGCGGGCAGTCAAGGTCAATGCCGATGGCGGAACGGTGGTCGCTGCATCCCCGATGCTATACACCGAAGACTGGAACGCCGCGCTGACCGCGACCTATCAAAAAGTCGCCACGACCACGACCGCGACAAAATCCCTCCGCATGTCCTGCGCCTGCAATGCCACGGCCTATGACATTGAGTACGCCGTGGTAACTGCCGGCGCTGCTGCCCCGACAGCTAATGGTCAGGCGCTGCTGGCTGGGGATGATTTCCTCGCTGGCATTCCTGTCGGTGACATCTACGCACGGTCTGCGACCGCGCAGAAACTGATTGTTTGGAGAGCGTAATCATGAGTAAGGTACCTCCATATATTCCGCAAGTTCCATCGTCTAGCCTTGGCGACTTTAGCCTAGACAATACGCTACACATCATGTGCGGCGACTCTACAACGGAGGGGATGCAAGCCGCAGGTTCAGGGGCTGATACATTTAAGTCCTACCGACAAGCTGGCGGCCCGCTTGAAAAAGTCGTTGGGATGATCAATTTTGGGGGCAGCGGCTACACCCTCAATGGCTTTGTTAATGACGCCGCCACGGTAGGATTCACAGGCCCGGCACTGGGCGCGGAAGTGGGTATCCTTCAATGGGATAGTTGGTTCCACAAGCCAACAGGTGCGATCAGTCTTGCCACTGCAATCACATGGCGTGCGCAATATCCGCAATATCGGACACTCTGGACTCTGTGTTACGGCATCAATGACCTGATTTTATATTCTGCCAACGGCAACCTTTCGCAAGATGGTATTGTTGCATACCTCGTGCCGTTGCTGCGTCGGGCCGTGACAAAGATCAAGGCTTCATATCCGCAGGATTTGATTATTCTGCGTATACCAAACCCGATGACTTACGCTCCCTACAACGCGCAATTTCCGTCATCGACCGCCTATCCTACATTTGATACTGACCCGGCAGCAACATCGCAGGCGCTCGTCGAAAAATGGAATCAGGCGCTACGCCAGACATATCTCACTGTGCAGGGAGAGTTTTCTCGCACCGTGCTGATGGACACATGGGAAGATGTTTTCGGCAATAGCGACACCACGCTGACCGCCGCCACGCAATTGCCGTATCTGGGAGATCGTGTACATCCCAGCAATGGCTACAATGGGGGATATGCTGGTATTGCAAAATCCTATATAAAGCTAGTTGCACCAAAATATAAACTGGTAACGCCTCGACTGGTGGAAGCTGACTCCAGAGCAACATTGCTGGCAAATAATCCTTGGGAGAATTATCCGGGTTATTTTCAAAACAACCCGCGCTATAAGCTGATAATTGACACAACAATATCGTCTGTTGGTGTTAATTACATCGACCTTGAAGCGGCCTACACCTTGTTTCAAAAGCAGGTCTCAGGACCAATATACATAGCCATCGAAGGTTTGGCCGCGCAGTATTTTGCGACATATACGGCAGTTGCTACAGGCAACAATACTAGGCTAACTGGTGTTGCGCCAACTACTGCACTGCAAGCGGGTAAAGGTGGATTTAAGGCGACTATCTATCAGGATAATGGGGTTATTCTCCTCGCAAATGATGTGTACGTAGACGGTCAGGTAAAAACCGCCAAGGAGGCGTTCCCGGGAGCCATATCATCCGCAGGGAATGGATTTATCCGCATCACGCTGAGTGCGGAAAACGGACGCTTGTCCACGGCATTCATGACAGGGGTGTTATTCGGCAAGCTGGCTGTGGGCGGGACGGTTGGACAAGTGCTTGATTTCACGGCGGGCGGCTGGACAGTCATTCAGGCGGGCGGTAGCGCATCCGCGCGGATATTGCAGTTCAACAAAGCGGGAACGGATTACTCGACATGGGCCAACCAGCCTGCCGCATTGTTTTTCAGCGACACATACCCAAGCCCAAAATCCTATGAAGATGTTGTTGTCAGCGGGACAACAGATGCCTCGGCCGGAACTCAATCAGCGCATGCACATGGGTTGGGGTACACGCCAAAACGGGTTCAGTTGCTGCCGAAAGGAAACGGGGTGATCTATCAATCCGCCGCGCCGGATGCTACAAACATATACGTCAAAGGGTCTGCAAATAGCCTGACGTTTGACGCGTATGTTAAGTGACGACCCACATCCGGGGTGGACTGACTACTGCCAGCGCAGCCCCGGTGATAGTCAGGGGTGAAAAGGTCAGCGAGTACGAAGTTCCTGACGATGTGCAGCAATAGCAATGCTATTGCCGAGCAAATTCACAGGGAAGTGAATGCCAGCACGCAGTACAGGCCAGACGCGAAAGATATGTGGCAGGTCGCTGGCCGGTACGGGGACGGCATAAATGTTTAGGCGACAGGTGTCGCCTAAACGGGGTTAGGCGACGCTTTGCGCGTTGCTTCACGCCCATGTCCAGTCCTCATACAAGTCTGCAAGCTCAGAATCCCACGGTAGGAATGTGCGCGTAGGGCTGTGCATGACGTAGTTCCGGCCACAATGAGTGCAGGCCACACGCTGCGCGCCATGCCATTTGTAGGTGCGGATGACCCGGAAGCGCTTGCATCCGAACAGCCGGCAGAACAGGCTCATTTTTTCAGCCTCCCCGACGCCACCAGCGCGTCGAAATTGTCTTGAG
>OFQY01000281.1_pt1 | contig 21707 bp, 14 predicted proteins | sample 1542991 | NCBI WGS metagenome assembly OFQY01 (sample SAMN07774224, study PRJEB24372) | wastewater metagenome | isolation source: Exp Tend VB 10WW | collected 2016-02 | reverse complement strand
CTCCAACATCTTTACTCCCCTTATTTCTATACCCTGTAATAGTTATCTTCTTCCCATCTCCCCCTACACCCCCACTACCTTCTTTGGTTGTTTCTATTGGCACTTCCTCCACACCTTTCTCTTGTATCGTTTCGGTAGCCGTTTCTTTCTCCTCTTTATTTTCTTCGGCTAATTTAGATTCGTTTTCAATAGCATCTTTTCTGTCTTGCAAAAACCTCAATCTAACTTCATCAACATTTCCTTCGGTTGCTTTCTTTGTAGTAAGATTTTTTAATTCTTCTTTTTCGCTTGACGATAACGGTATAAGTGATTCTATTATAGCTTTTCTGTCTAAATCTTCTATTTGCCCTTTGATTATATTTTTAATCTCTGGACTTGCATCTTTCATAGATTCTTCTAACTTTTGCTTTTCAACCCATACTTTGTCTATTGATTCCATTTGTTCAAATGACAAATCAACATTTAATTGATTTCTTATTTGCCTAAATCTATCTATCTTTTTATCTGTTTCTAAAGCATCAGCAGTAGAGAGTTTGCCATTATTTACAAGTTTTGATATTTCAGACAAAATTAGCTCTTTGGGTAAATACGATGCGTGGTAATCTATTTCATTTACAAGTTTTTTAGGTAATTTAAACTTGAATGCTTGTCCTACACCATGAACTAATCCAAATGTAGCACCTATTAATCCCATATTTAAGGCAGACCGAGCGTAATCGTCATTTTCAGATACATCAAATGCTTTATTTATTTTATTTTGCAAATAAGCACCACCAATACCAAATCCTACCGCATCTTTAGCACCACGTTTACCTACCTCTAATAATAATTCTCCTACTCTTTGTAGCTTTGATTTACCTACTAATTGCATTGCTTTTCCACCAACTACCCCTGCACCTAACAACATAGTCATTTGTGTTGCAGTAGATGCCATTGCATATTGCTCTGCATCTGCTTTTCTTGGTGTTTTACCTTGCGCTATTGCATCTCTATAATATTCTTTTTCGTATTCGTGCATCATTGGATATGCCATTAAAGAAAGAGATGCCCCTCCCGACAATGGCGCTGCTGCCAAAGATGGTATCATATTACCAATGCTATGTGTAAATTGTTGCGCTGGAGTTACTGGGTGTTTTTTAAAAAGGTTGTCATACATGAAATCATTTGCTTGTTTTTCATTCCATTGTTTGTCTGATAAACCTCTGTTATTTCCTGTATTAATTATAGATTCAACATTGTCATATACGCCTAAAAGTCCTGCATCAACAACATTCTTTGTTTCATTACTGTTTTGTAAAATTTTTAACGCTTCGTCTTTGTAATTTTCACTACCCTCTAATTGTTTTAAGTAATTCTGTTCTTCTTCGGGTAAGTCTGATACTCTTTTTTTGAGCAACTTATCTTCAAATTGATTTGTTTCTGCTTGTACTGTTTGAACGTAATCTACATCTTCTTTTACCCTGTTATAAACATCTCCAATAGTTTTAGCATCCTTATAGTCATTTAACCATTCGTTATTCTTCATTGGCATCAATTTGCCATTGTAATCTTCTGTTGGTATAGTCGTATCTATGTTTTGAAATACCTTACCCTCTGAACCACTAATGAATCTTGTTCCTTGAAATTGCTTTTCAGTTATAGGTGTATTGGATATTTCATCTATTTGCTTTTGCAATTCGGGGTGAGATGGTAATTGCTTGTACAATTCGTCAAGCTGATTTATCTCTGGTATTTTAGCTATTTGATTAGCGTGTAATGCCTTTTGCGCTGCTTCTTGTTTTAAATTTTCTGCTTCAACAGCGTTTCTTGCTAATACATCATTTTCTGTTTCGTAACTTTTAAGTGGCACTCCTGCTGCTACCATTTCAACAGCACCTTCAACTAATCCTTTTGTCTTTTGGAGTAGTATCTAAAAGTGGATTTTTAACAAATTCTTGTTTAGTTGCATCCCACTTTCCCGTAATTGGTTTACCACCACGATTTAGGATATAGTCTTGCCCTTCAACTAAATCTTTATAGTTGCTACGATTTGAAACGTATGTTTCGGGAAGTTTACTCGGCTCTTTCTTCTCGGTAGGCTGTGATAAAGGCTCTACACCCTGCTTTGATTGCTCGGAAACATCGGATAATACTTTCGCCCCATCTTGTCTTTTTGATTCTAATGGTGTAGTAGTCGCTATTTGACTTTTTTTTTGACTGTCTGTTTCGGGCATTACCAAATCTCCGCTTGGTGGAGGTGGTATATTTTTAGGCATTATAATCTTTCCCGATGGTGGAGGTGGTATGTTGTTATCTTCCATTCTGTTATTTTATTTCTTTCCAAGCCTTTCCGTCATAGTACCATTTGCCATCGCTACTTTTCGGAAATTGTGAATAATCTATTTTACTCTTAGTTTCTACTTTCGGTGCTTCTGCCTTTACATTTGGTGCTTTCTTTTCCATGTTAGGCAAAGTAGTTCCAGTAGTTAATTTACTTGCATTAGGTATTTTTTCAGGGTAAGCACCTGCTTTTTCATATTCTCTTGTTTGGTTTACTTTCCAACCATTTGCTTTCTTAGCAGACTGAATATCGCCTTGTGTAAAAGGTCTATATACACTTGGGTCTGCAAGATTAGTAGGCTGATTAGGTTTTCCGTAACCTGCATCCATGATAGTTTTATTAGTCGCTACCATTGCTACTTTCTTTAAGCCACCTTTTCCATCAGGCACTTCTTGTATAATTTGATTTACAATATATTCTGGTTGTTTAACAATTTGGTATGCGTTAGGTATAGCCACTCCATTTGCATCATACTTAGGAACATTAATATCGGTAACACCTAATGTCAATCCCCTTGCATTAGACACCGCATAAGTTTTTATTGGTTGTGCTGTAATAGTTGCACCTGCCATCGGAGTAATTGATGTTCCATTAGTTGCACCACTATTCATTTGAATAACAGGTATTTCCTTTACATCATCTACTACTCCTTCTGCACCATTATAGAAATTTTGTAGTTGATAGAATTGAAAAGCATCTTCACCATTTAAAATATCACGTTTACCTTGATAAAGTGCTAATTGATTTGCATTAGAATCTTTTAATGTTTTGTTCTTTTCACTTTTCATTGAAAGTCTTGGACGAACATAGTTTTCTCTTGCGTATAACTCTTGTGGGGTTACGGTTTTCCCATTTGGGTCATTAATTTGATTAGTAGATGTTTCCGCATCTGCTAACATAATAAACTTTTGTTGTTGAGAAGGGTCTATGTTATTAAATTCTTTTTCTACTGATTTTCTCGTTCTTTCCCCTTGCATCAACATTTGACCTGCTTCTTTTATTTGAGTAGGTGTATATATGGTTTGCTCCACATCGTATTTATGCCCATTGGCATCAACACCTCCAAAAAATTGAGTAGTAGTAGGTTTTATTTTTCCAATTACAGGCTCACCCTCAATAGCTAAATCTTTAATAGTTTGAACAAGTAATGGTTTTTCATAAACATCTCTATCGGCTCTTGACTTTGCATTATACTCGTCAATGTTTTTCATGCTTTCTTGTGGGTCAAATTCTCCCTTAGCATCATTGGCTAGTTTCAATATTGCGCTTTTAGCCATAGCATTTTGCCCTGCCGATTGATGCAAGTCAATTTCATATTGCTTTTGTCTTTTTCTTATTTCGGCTAATTTCTCAAACCTCTTTGGGTCTGTTGGGTTATCGGCATATTCTTGTTCTAACTTTGCTCTTTCGTCATTAAAATCGCTCATTCTTTGGCTAAATTCTGGAATATCGTTTGGATGCGAACCCTCTTTACTCAAATCAAGTCCATGTAACATCCCCAATGCTTGTGTAGTCGCTTGTTTCTTTTTGGCTATTTCTTTATCGCCTAAAAGTTTTGCATTATTCTGCAAAGCATGGAATAGCATTTCCGCACCACTATTATCGGGTTTATCGAAAATAACAGCACCCATAGCATTGCCCGAACTATCCGTTCCCCCTGCTAAATTACCCGTCTGTGGACTAACTATTTGTGGCATATTTTATCTTAAAAATTAAAATTGTAAAGGCTGCTATTGTTTCCTACAAATCTACCATTTTGGAAACCACCTAATCTACTTGTATCATATTGTCCATTTTGGAACGCACTACTATTGGCTTTTTGTAGTTGTTCTCCTTGTGATGGTTTGTTGTAATCGTAGAATGAGTTGTAAGATGGCGATTTTAATTGTTGTTGTTGGATAGGTGCAGGTTGGTAAGAAGCACCCGTTTGAGCAGGTGCGGATTGATTTGGCATTGCGCTACCTGCAAACATTGCTGCACCTTGCATAGTTGCATTTGCAGCTACATCGTGTGCGCCTTGTTTATTCGCCACCGCAGCAGCACCTAAAGCAGATGCTTGTGCCAATAACGCTTCTTTCTTACGTTGTTGGTCTAATTCTAACTTCCTTTGTTCATCACCGATATTCCAAGTAGTCTGATACAACTGATTCATTTTACCTTGTTGTACTTCGCTATTCTTTAATCCTAATTCATTGTATGCGCCAAGTCCTTTATTGTAAGCACCCGATAAAGCAGCTAAACTTGCACCTCCACTACTTCCAATAGCAGTAGCATCACGATTCATATTCGCAACGCTATTGTCAATATTTTGTTCGTATCTACTTAGGTTGTTTAATCCATAGGTAGATGCTATTGTTTGTGCATCTTGAACTTGTCTAAATTCGGGGCGTAGATTATCTTTTGGAACATACTTAGCTGATTTTTTTATTTCAGCAGCTTGTCTTTCCATTTCCTTTGCAGCCTTCATTCTTTGGGATGCTTGTATAATCCCTGCTATCGTAGTTACTGCTGCTCCAGAACCACCTTGTATCATTCCCATATAACCACCTGCGCCACCTGACATAATCTTAGATTTAATTTGTTACAAAATTAGTATTAATATGCTAAACTTACAATATATTCTGCTACTAATGCCCTTAAAGTAAATTCATCTGTATAATCATTCTCATATCCTACTGTCAAGTTTGTACTTCTTAGCATCCTACCATTCAAGATTCTTGTGTTTATCGGTACAGTTACATCATTCAAATCTCTTTTGAAAGGGTTACTCCAATGTTCTTCTTTCTTCTTAAATGTTTGCGCTAATCTACTTAACTGATTGTAGTCATTCACTATTATTGGCGCACTCCAATTACACTTTTGGTCTGTTTGGAACTGCTCTAATTTAGCTACTTCCCACACTTTTTTAGTAGAAGTATCTTCCCCAACAAATACGGGTGTAATCTTTGTGTTATATTGAGTTCCGTAGAAGTTATTTCTAACATCATTCACATCATGTAGCCATGCTTCACCATTTACAAATGATACGAAATTCATTCCGATAATGCCATATTTTTCGGGTGTGTAAGAATAGAAAGTTATCCATCTATTTTTTTCTTCACTCCATGAAATTGTTTCCCCTTCTCCCTTGTAGCGTATAGAAGCATTAGAAAATATATAAGAATCTAAACTCCTTAATCCGTCAAATAAAGGAATAATAATGTCGTTTCCACTAATCTGTAAAACATAAGTTCTAACTGTTTTTGTTGTTTGAGTTGAATTATCGTAGTACGTTACATCAATTTCTTCGCCTACTGATACTGGTGGTAAAGTTGTGAAATTTAGATACACATTCTTACCACGTTTCAGTATAGTATTCGCTCCTGCAAATACACTTCTGTAAATAGTTAAGATATACTCATTATAGAATCTATCTAACCCTGCTGTGGCATCAAATACTCCATCAATAAATATTGACTTAAAGTAAGAACGATTATTAATTGCCGATATTTCTACCGAGCCATTTTGTGCGTGTCGCCATACCAATCCTCTATACACATCTACTCCGTAAATACTATTGTCTTGTTGGATTACGCTTTCGGGGTGTTGGCATCCAAAGTCTGTAAGTTGCGCCCTATCTGTACCAAAGAAATCATCTGCAATAGCTACGATTCCTACATTATCCCTTGCTTCGGCTATCACTCTTTCTCCAATGTAGTTACTCACTACTTTGTTATGGCAAATTGAAAACATGGTATCTCCTGCGTACATTAGTCTTTCTACTAATCCGTAATTCCTATCTAACTCCTTAGAGTTCAAAGATTCAAAATTACTTAGTCCGTTTACTTGCGTATCGGGTATAAATACGTTTGATAATACGTGCAATGTAGGTCTGAATTGACGGACAAAATCTTTATTTATTGTACCTATTCTACCTATGTCGCTATCCTTAGATTCGTAGAAATCTGAAATAGAAGCATCTTCAAAAGCGTAGTTATACGTTCCCGTAAATTTAGTGTTTGCGCTATCATTTACAAGTATCTCTCTGTTCTTCCAATAGGTATCTGAATTGGTAAATACTGCGGTTGTTACGCTATGGTCGTTGTTGCTTCTATCGGGATTTGTACAAGCGAAACATTCTCCTACCTCATAGAATATTTGTCCTTTTTCGTCCTCTAAATCCCTTGTATGGTAAACTTCAATTTGTGTACCTGCTTTTATTTCGGGTGCGCCAATATCATTTTTAAGTATCAAATAACTTCCCGTTGTTTGGAATGATACTACTTCGTATTCGATAAGTCCATTGTAGTAAACTCCATCTTGGTCACGTATTAATCGAACTCTATCACCTACTTGAAATTCATAAGCCAAATTACTACTTGGGTTTCTCCTTTTATAGTCTGCAAGGTTGCTAATATCAAGCATAATATTAGTAGCGTCACCATTAGAATACAATGTTTCTGTTTCGGGATTATCTACGTCTTCGTAAATCTTAGAAACGTATTTAACCGCATTGATTACCCAAGATAAATACTTTTGATAGTGATTATCTTTAGTGCGCATCCATTGATAAGTGTACGCCCAAATCGGAGGTTTAGAATTTAACGTCCAAGTTAATTTCGGCTTACCATGTAGATATGTCGGTTGTGAGTATTGATTAGGAAAGTATCTATTTAAATCCTCTGTAATAAATGGTATATAGAAGTTCAGATTAGGTGCGCTAACAACCGAGCATAAACGACCACCATAATCATAGTATCTTAATGCGTAAATGTAGTTACCACCCCTTTTATGTGATTTTCCATATAGTGCATTTGAGATAAGGCATATAATCGGATTTGGTGTAATTGTCCAATAATTTGTAATGGTGTATGTAACCCCTATACTATAAATGTTTTGAAGTAAATAGTTTAGTGGGAAAGTAGCTTCTACACCCGATAAGTAGAATATAACACTATCATTTCTGTATTGCCCTAATTGCCCCGAAATAGATTTAACTCCTGTGGATTCTCCATAGATAGGTATTAGATAGTCGCCATCATTATCTGATGTGCTAATACGCCCCGTTCCTGTAAAAACAATAGATATACCTGCAAATCCATCTCCATTTGCATCTTGCACTTTTCCTTGAATGTATGTTTTGAGTTGTGCCGATGCAGTAGGTAAAACACATGGAACAAAAAACTGCTTCATGTCGCTATTTGAGCAACCGATAAAACCTTGTGTTAAGTTAGTAATTGTTTCTTGTGCAAGTCCACCTGTGAAAATATCTCTTAAAACAGAATCAGAATTGAATACTGTTAAACTGTCGATTAGAATGTCGTTGTTTGAAGCGTCTTTACCGTATGCTAGTTTTGGAGTAATTCCTAAATTTACCAAAGAATATGTTTCAGCACCAACGGCATCTTTAACGATAATAGTTGTGAATTGTTGGAAATAAGCAACCGCAGCCCAATCATCACGTCTTACGCAGTTGAAAAATCCATTGTGGTCTGTAACAATATTTTGACCTACATCTTTTAGACTACCACCAAATGGAGTGTAATAAATCAGCTTATTTTTAGCTAGAATAGTACCTGCTCCGTTCTTTAAATCTGCTTTTATATTTACAGTTAACCATTGCTTTTCCATAGCAATAGCTGTCTTTAAATCTTCTGCATCGTATTTGCCATCATTATCGTATAGATAACCCGTAACACCAACACTATAACGATAACCACTAATGTTTTTATCTCTAGGTCTAATTTTAGAATCTACATTAAACTCATAGCAGTTTGTTTGGTCTGCCACATAGAACTCTCCTGCATAAACATCACCATTATTTACGGTAACGATTAACTCAAATTCATTCATTTTAATGCTACCACTAGCATCTTTGACAGCCATTGTATTAGTAGATGTTTTCTGAATTGCCCTACGGTTATTCAAATTGTACATACTACCTTTGTCCAACTTGTCTTTTGTATCACCTTGATTTGGATAACTACACCAATGTGAAGCTAAACGTAAAATGTAAGTTCCGTTCGGCACATTTTTGATGGTTAGCAAAGAGTAAACATCGGCATTATCATCTACCATAAGTTTAACCAATGCACTGCCACCTTCATTTGGCACATTATACTTATGTCCAGCCCATGTTTTCTCTGTGAAAATATCCGAAGCATCGAATACTTTGCTAGTTCCGATAACTGATGGAGTAACGTTTGCATTAACGGCTGTTTGTACCGAAATACCTAAAAAGTCCGTACCTGCTAAATACCCAACAAAACCACCTTCTGGTAGCCATTGTTGATACGATTCACCTTGATTTGTATTGAATGTCGAACCCAACTCGTTTGTATCGTCATGTTGTGTTGGCAAACCACCAAAAACGGGGTAATCAAAGAACCCGTTTTTTTTAGGGTTTTTAACAATAGCCCCTTTTATCTGCTTAATGCTAGTTAAATCTAAATTAGCATTGCCATTGTACGAAGGGTTTACTATTCTGATTTTAGCAGTTACATTATAAACCTTTTCATCTGAATTTTCAAAGTCTTGGGTTATGGTTGCATCCACACATTCGGGCGCATCATAATTTTGCGTAATTCCTGCCATTACCAATCTATTTTTAACAAACTTTTGGCATTGGTTTTCTATTGGCACATCGTCATACAACTTCGCAGCCAAAGCATCGTCCACACCTTTACTATCTACATCATTAAAGAACTTGTAATGTATAGTAACTTTACCATTTACTATATCGTAAAAATCGCAAGGTTCTAAGTCTGCAATTTGTCGCCATTTACCCGTATTGTGTTCAATTACAAAAAGGCGTACCCATTTGATAAGCACCCAATTCTTTACATCTACAATATCAGTATTGTTAAAATCTACATCAATGTAGTTGAGTGAGTTTGCTTGTGCTGTATTAACAGAAGTATTACCACTTGCTATTTGACTAATTGGAGATAGTGCCGACTTTTCATTATCGTCATACACATACTGCAATCTAAATTGAAATACTCTATTTCTAACGTAGTTGTAATTCTTCTTAGTATCTTTTCTGTAAATTGCAGTAGGATTGAACGTAGGGGGGTATTTTACCACGTTTACGTATCTCTCTATAAAAGTGTACCCGTAGAAGTTTTCGGTGTTTATTTGTGCCCCAAATCCACTAATCGTAACATCGGTTATATCTGTACCAACTTCGGTAATTGACAATTTGCATTTACACGCTTCAAACTTCAATACTCCGTTAAAGAAATTATTGAAGTTATTAGCAATATCCTCTACTCCCTCTGCTGTTGTTGCGAATGGTGCAAAAGTTGTTAAACTTCTACCTCTTTGAACTCCATTTTGAGTATAGGTAATAAAGGTGCTTCCAGTAGTAGCAAATTGATTTGTCAATGGATAATGTACCGTCCAAGACTTATGCTTATCTACTAACTCCGCTTTATCAATATTCAGCTTCCTACTATGAATATTATCAGTCCAATAGAGCAAGTGTCCTGCAACTAAATCTACCGAAGTAATCTTAGTCCAAGACTTCCATCCGAAGTTATACACACATAGTTGGTGTATTTCTCCGTAAGGATTATTAGCATCTATTTTTTCAGGGAAGTATCGCATGATTTGATGCGAACCATTGCTATTGTACATAAAAAAAAGCAATGTGTTATTTTGCTTATCTTCATACGTGCCCAAACATTTATTAGTTCCGAGTGGCGCAGTCTTAGTATAAGGGTAAATAGTTTTTACTATCTTCTTATTCCCCTTTACATTTGTAGTGCCACCTTGTTTATTTAAGTACGCAATTCCATTGCGTATATTGAGCGCATAGCGGTAGTCTTTAAAGTCTACCATTCTGTTTTCGCTATCTACATCAAGTCCACCTACGGGAATGTTTATGATACGTTTATTTGCCATTATCTTTTAACTGCTTGGTGTACATCACTTCTTAATAGTTCTTGCCAAAATTGAGGTGTTCTTGCATTGTTTCTCGTGTTATAAGATAAACACGCTTGTTCAAATACTGACTTGTGTAAAGATAACATTTTTACATCTATTACATCCTTAGAAAATACGCATCTTTGGTAATTCACATAGGCTACCAATGCTTCTATTGCACCTTCATCTACCAAAGCAGTTCCATCATCCGATACGCCCGTACTTTGGTATTCCATTTTCACAGAATCCAATTTAACATAGCTATCAAATACTATCTTACCATTGTTCTTGTCAATACGATAGCCACCACCATAGAATCCTGCACCTACACCATAGAATCCTGCGGTGTAAATACCATTGTTCACTCTTGGGTTATAGTAATCCCATGTAGTGTTGTAGTCCAAATAAACATTAGGCTCACTTAGTGCTTGTTCTATTTCATGTGGCTTACAAGGGCAATCTGCTACTGCATTATCTGCTGGTAAACATATCTTGTTATTCAAGTCAAAATTGTACATATAACCACCTCTACATACGCCTATTTTTAGATAGTCTATGTAGTCGTTAGGTATATTCGCACTATTGGTTGCTTGGTCTATTTCGAGTTCAATAGTTCTAACTGTTGGCATTAGTCCATGTAAATTCATTTTACGGTAGCCATCTACTGCCCACTTTAAGAAACGGACATAGTGCCTTTCATCAGATACACCTATATCTGTCATTGCACTACTTACCACATACGCTAAACTTTTCATTATACTTCTTTTATTTCTATATTGAAGAATGCGAGCATCATTTTTTTCTTTAATCTATAAACAGGTAGTCCTATTGTTGCTTTTGACTTTACATCTTCTACTACTTCTTTGCCACCTCTATTGTAAGTAAAATCAGCTTCATAACCACCTATCTTAATTCCGTTGTGGGCAAATGTGAATGTAACATGATGTTGCAATTCACTTATCTCTCCACTTTTTACTTGTGCCTTTAAATCTAAATATCGGCTATATTCCTTTTTAGAATCAAACGATAATCCATCTGCTTCTACTTTTACATTGTTGTACTTTGACTTCTTAGGCTCTTGTGGAACTATACCTCTCTTTTGGTATTCTTTTAATTCCAACAAAGTCCACTCTTGTCCATGTGTTTTAGTTTCCGACATTGTTTACGGTTTTATCTTCGGGTGTAATTTTTTGCTCTTGTAAAGACTGCTTAATCATATTCACCAAGTCAAATTCCTCTTGTGCAGGAATTACAATTTGGTCTGTATCTTTTAAACCCGTAATCGTAGGTAAGTATTTTACTAAAACAAATTCATAAACTCCTTGTGGTATGTTTATAAACCATAATCTTGTACCTTCTAATCTGTAACCAGTTCTCCCACCAAGACCACCTACTTCTAAATTCTTTATGATTGCTTGTTGCCCTGCTTTTACAGGAACAAAAGTATTCGTTTCATCTTGTATATCGCCCACTTGTCTAATGCTCGAAAAACCTGCAATATTCATCATAGGCGTAGGTAAATCAGCATAGCTTTGCTGTCTGCGTGTACTAAACTTCACTTCCGCTTCTTTCGTAATTACAAAGTTATCGGCAATTTCTTCTGCGGTAAGTCCTTTGGCATTGGCTTGTTTCTCTATGAGTACAGGTATTAATCTATCTGCCCAAAAGTAAACTAAACGTCTGTCCAACTTTTTATCAATAGAGTTGTAACCCATTGATAATATTACCCCATCTGCTAATTCAAGTTTTGTCATTGTCCTTGCATCTGTCTAGTTGTTGCAAAATTAATCAAATCTCCGTCCTTTAAGTTAATTCCAAAATATTTTGCTACAATAACCGCAAAATCGTTGTGCATAACATCAGGATATTCCAAATCCACACTACCAGTCGGGTCAAAAATGTTTTCATCATTAGCCGTAATTGTATAATTTCTAAATGGCTTTAATGGCTTTCTAACATAAGTTAATGTTACTTGGTCTATCTCTTTAGGATATACCTTAATACCTTGCTCAAAATACGCACCAATAGGATAGTCAAATGTAGGTGGTGTAATCGTATTCGGTAGTCTTAAACTTAACTCACCATCGGTTACTATCTCTACACTATTATCAATTACTATCGGTTGTTCATCGCATTGTTCCGCTTCCTCAATTTGGATATAACGTAGCGTAGAAAACGCCACATAGTTAGCAGGAATAGGGAAATAACCACTTGTGTTTTTATTTATCACTAAAGGTACAATGAATTTTCGTAATTCATCCGTAATTGTTTGTGATACTTGATACGCTTGTGGTGCGGTAGGTACGCCTACTTGATACGCTTCGGGCAAACCTATCTTAATTTTCATAGGCTCTAAATACAAAGCATCCAAGCATAGATTAAACTCGTCAGGACTTATCGCACCGCTTTGTTGCTTGTTGGACATGAAATTTATCCATTGATAAAGCGCATCTATTGTCATTTATCTTAGGTTAAAGCCGTTCTTGTGAAAGTAATATCTACTGAGCAAACGCCACCTTGTGTAACTTTAGCTACTACAAGTTGCATTTCTTGTCCTGCGGTAAAAGTGTTATTTGCGCTCGGTGTTACTGAAACACCCGTTCCATGTGCCGAACTTGCAGGGATTGTAATTAAACCACCCGTCATGTTAGTAGAACTTGCATTTTGACAAGTAATCGTAGCATCGTCCGTACCCGCTATTGCAGAAGTTACCCTTGCTTTTACTTTGGTTACAGTACAAGCAGGTAAGGCTACATAATATGTTCCTTGACTTGCTGTTACGAAAGATACATCAACTCTTATTGTTTCGGTTAATGCGCCTACACTATGAGTACCACTTGATACTACTGCAAAACCTGTGCTTGAACTGCTATCAATTCCTGTACCTCCCAAAGCAGGTGAAAGTTGTGCTAACTCTGCTAATGCACCTGCACCATCATTTACTACAACTCTCGAAGCTGTGCCACTCGCAATTTTTGTTCTTGCTATACCTGCACTTGCATCAATGTTAGCATTTTTGATATAGTCTGCTACTGCCACATTTGAGCCATTACCTACTATTGTTTTGCCACTTGCTAATGATGCTAACTTTGCAAATGCAACAGTGCCATCAAACAAAGTTGCTCCATTAAGATTTGGTACAATTACTCCGTCTTGGTATGGCGTTCCTGATTGTATATAACCAACAGGGAATACAGATAAACCTCCTGTATTCGCAAGATATATCGTCAATACTGTATTTTTAGTATTAATCATTTCTTGCGTAATGGTTAATCCAAAAGCAGTAAATGTAAATCCATTTAAGTCTAAATCAGCACCGCCTAATCCTAATTGAAAAACTGTACCATCTGGTATAAGACTACTATCTGTCCAATCAATAGAAAAGTTATTTGATAATGAATAAGTGTCCCACCAAAGGGCAATTAATTCTGGTATTGGTGCGCTTGTGTCAATAGTTACAGCACCTCCGATTGCAGGTACAATTACTATTTGTGTTGAAACTACTGCCATTTTTTATTTTTTAAATTTTGTGATTCTGAATAATTTTGAATAAGTATCGCCCGTTACAAGTGAAGTAGTAGTCAATGTTACCGTATTGGTAACAGTAAAATCAAATCCTGCAATTACAGCTCCAACTCCAAATTCAATACCTAAAATACTTCCCGATTCGGTATATGACCTTACCTCTGCATCACATTGAATTTCGGTTGAAGATTTTTTAACAAGGTTTATTGTTACTGTATTTTGATTTAAGTTTGAGCCATATCCGTAAAGAATGCCTACTTGGATTTGTGTTCCACCAAAGTTTACTTTATAAACGCTAATTGCTGTACTTGAAGTTACTGTAACATCTCTCGAAATTGTTGTTTCAATTTTCAACATATCGCCATTAGTTCCTAAAGTATTTGCAGGTACAGTATATGTTTTCAAAACATAGTTAGCGGTTGTACTCGGTGTCGTGCTTGTACTTTGGTCGTTTACCAATACTGCAACTCCATCCGTTCCATTTGTTCCACTTGCACCTTGAATATTACCAGTTACCGACCAACTCCCTGCTGTTTTCAAGTAGATGTCATAAGTTACAACATCTAAGAATGAATCTCCATCCGCACCATCGCCACTTGAAGGTACTCCTGCACCTTGCAAGAATGACGTTCCGTTTAATCCCGTAATTGTAGAGAAGTCAAATATCGTAGTCCACCCTCCATCAGAAGGGAACTTATACTGAAATATCGTACCTCCCGTTACTCTGAAAGCAGGTGTTTCTCCATTCGTTCCATTCGTTCCGTTAATTACATTCGTAGGTATAACTGGTGAACTTTCATCTTTGCAACAATCGCAGTTAGGGTCTGCACCAGTAAATCTGTAAAAGTCGGCTACATAAGTCGCTACCGTTGCTTCATCACTACACAACCTTGCTCTTAATGCCATATCGTAGGCAAAAAAGCCTTTCGTTAGCATAGCTTGGTATCTTGTATCTTCTGTGGTATTTATTCCTAAATAACCCTTGAATGTGTTGTATAAAGTTTTTAAAGAACAATACAATCCACAAAGTAAATCATCGCATATTACCTTCGCTTCTGTTGTTACAGATGCGTGTGTAATAATCTCACAATCGCCTTGCGTTAGCGTAATCGTATTCGATAACTTTGCTTCATACGTTCCCGTCCATAATTGATTATCGGGCGCACCAAGCAATATTGTTTGTGCATCTGCCGTTACAGGACTTTGCCCACTCACATCGGGTGGATAAACTGTATGACTTCTTACAATAGTTGTTACGCTATATCCACTTGCACAACCATTCGTGCAATATTCACTTGTATCTGTTGAAGTATAAGTAGCAACCGTACAATCCCAAGTTTCTGTTAATGTTAAAGTTGGCGTTACTCCCTTTGGTAAATTGAATGAAAATGTTTTTTCTACAACAAACGCAGACAATCCATTTGGAGTTACCTCTACCTTTAAATTGAAAACATAATTACCATTAACATAAGTTGTAGTACCCGTATAAGCAGGTAAATTCCATTGTGGGGAAATTAAATCTGTTAATGATGTATCGGGGGAAGCAAAGCTACTACCTGCAAATCCTGCGTTCTCATAGGCTACAATTCCACTTGGTGCTACTACTTGTCCTATAATCTTTACTACATCACCATTTGACGTACTTAGTCCAAGTGAAATCCAATCTGTAATATCATCCCATTGGGAAAAATTTATAGGCGCATTTGCGTTCTGAATATTAAATAAATTATGCACCTTTAGTGCATTATAAACTTGTGTAGGTGTTGCCATTTCTAAGGTTTAAAAAAAAGCCGATACTACAAATGCAATATCGGCTCAAAATTAATGAAATTTTATTTATTTTTCACTTAATTCTTTTTTGATTTCTTCATAAACACCAGTTTCATCTTTCAACTTCAAGAAGTTAATCAAGACTTCAACGGCATCTTTCAATTCTTTTCCTCGTGGAACATTACAAATCAATGGCTTATTATGCGCCCCTTTCGTAGTTTTCCATACCCATCCTTTGCCATCTACATAGGCTATAATTTCGCCCTTTACAGCATCTTGGATAGTTACCCTTACATCAGATAATCCGTCCTCAAATATCTTAAAGAATTTCTCCACATCTTTAGTAGCTAACTCGGTTAAAATTGCTCTCATTACAGAAAATTCTTCATTGTCAATTAGAATGTCAGCATCGGTATATCCACCTGCTTTGTATAATTTAGCAACTTTTACGTTGGTTATTTTGTCCTCGTTTGTGATGTAGCCTAGTGCTTCCGCTACTCTTTTGAAGTTATCGTTTTTGCTTACACTTGCGTTCTTCAAATTCTTAACTCTAAAGATAGGTTTCAAATCTGATTTATCTTTTGCATTAGTGTACTTTGGATTATCCTCGCAGTAAACTGAATTTAACATAGCAAAGATTACTTCCTTGTCTTTTACCTTAGACTTTACAATATCGCCACTTATCGCTAATGGTTCGGGTTCAAAATTACTTTGAACTACTCCATTCTGAAATGGTATCTGTCTTGTACCCGAATAAATAATTTCGGTTGTTTCGCCAGTTGTAGGGTCTAAAATGTTATACTTCATCGGTATCAAATAAGTAGAGTTTATCTGCTTAGTTCCACCATTCGCTAATCTACGTTTGCCTTTCGCAGTATCAATTAACTCAAACACTACCGTATTTGGTATGTTGTGTGGTAGTGTAATTTCCTTTGGTTTTGCTCCGTCTATAAGTAGCATATATTTGTTTTTTTTGGTTACTTGTTTGAAAAAGAACGCTTAGTTTTACCCAAGCGTTCTCTTTATTTTTCATCTAATCTTAGTAAGGTTTGATGCTAAACCATCTTTCAGGGATAAACAACTCATTACCCACATCAGACAATAAGTGATATTTTCTGTTATCCTCATTGTTAGTTTGGTTCGGAGCATTCGCACCTGTTTGGCTTAATCTTACATATCCTTTGCTGTTATTTCTTGGCAAGAATCTCAATTTTAAAAGAGTAGTTGGTTTAGAAGAACCGCTTACTTTCTCTTTGTCAATAGGAATACCTACACCAATGTAATCAGTTCCAATCGCAACACCACTATTCAAAACATTCAATGTTGAAGGGTCAGAGAATTGTGGCATAGAAGCGAAGTGGAATGTACGAGTGTTAGACTTGTAAGTATTGATGTTAAATTCAACACCTCCACCACCTTCTTGTGCGAAATTACCTGCCAATATAGAATTGAAAGGGTTAGAAGCATCAGGGCGGAAGTAAGCCATAGAGTTAGAAGCTAATGTGTTGTTCATTGCATCATTCACATCTCTTGCCAATCCTAAACCTTGTGCAAATAAATATTGACGGTTACAGAAGTATTTGTCAAGATTTGCTTCAATGTTTTTGAAGGTAGAAGTAGTGAAAGTACCTGGAGTATAAGGAACAACGGTTGCACCTGCTGTATTCACCCAATCAATGATACCTTGCATAGAACCTCTTTCGTTGGTAGGTACTAATGAAGTATTAGTTGTTGGTTGCTCAAACCACATTGCTTCTGAAATCGCTTTGTAATGCAAGTAAGTTGCATCTACGATATTCTTCATAAATGCTTTAGCGTCTTGTCCACCATCATATCTATTATACCATTTTTCAACTGCTTCTGCTGTACCGCTTATTGCAGTAGTAGTAGAGATTATTTGTAAAGGGTAAGAATATTTAACGGGCGCACGATAAGCTGATTTACGCTCTGCATTTACCTCGTTTTGACGGTTAGTGATTACACCAATTTGTGAACCTGCTGCTACTGCTGGAATAACACCTGTTGAACTTGCAGGTTTTACAGTAATAACGGGTGCTGATGGAGTAGAAACATCTACTGCCGATACCTCACCAACTGTACCATCTGCAAAACGTAAACGGTCATTCAACTGAACATAAAAATCATTAGTTCCGCTATATAAAGCAGTAGGGTCTAATGTGAAATTAACAGAAGCACCTGCCGCACCTGCCGAAGTAAGTGTTTTATTCACTACTGGTGATTGCAAGTAATCTTCTTCAAAGTGTGATACTTCTACCCCTGCTGTTTCTTCAATCATTCCGAGTGAAGCCAACATTTGTATCAATGTAAGGTCGTAGCCAAATTTACGATATAGTACGTTACTAATCTGTGGCTTCTCAATCCCAAAAAGGGAGTTTAATAGGTGGGTTTCCTGTGAAACCGAAATCGCTGTATTCATTTTATTTTAAGGTTTTTAATTTGTTTTTGAAAAATTGTTTAGGTACTTAACACATCATATAGTCCGTCCACGATTTGTTTATCCGATTGATTAAGCGTTGCTCCGTTTGCTGGTGGTGCTTGGTTATTTCTTGGTGCTTGGTAGTTGTGTAAGTAGTTTTTTTGTTGTTCCACCGCAAAAGAAAGCGCATTGTTTACTGCCCCTTGTACGATTTTATCCAAATTGTTTACTACATAATGATTGTGCAAAATGTCCTTAATGAACTCTTGTCCTTTAGCATCTGCTGTTGCATTTTGCCAATAAGGAATGTTTGCACTAATCAATGCTTCCATTTCCGCCTTATCCTTACTTGTGATAGGTATTTTAACTATCGCTTCTCTATCTATGGGCTTACCATCGAAGGACAAGTTTAGTTTTACCTTTCTCTCTAAGCTATTAAATGATTCAATAGCTTTTTTGGATAAGCCGTTCTCCCAAGCCTTAACTCTTGCTTCTTCTACCTTCGCAAATTCCGCTTGTTGTTTTTCCGCAGGATTTTGCAACGCTGTAATCTTTAACGAATCCAATTCCTTTCGGGCATTTTCAGCGTCTTGCATTAGTTTGAAACCACCCGATTGTTTTTCTCTATCTAAGTAGTCCTCCCCTTGCTTGTATGTTTCCTCCAAATATGCCATTCTCTGCTCTGCGGTAGCCTTTGGATATTTAAGTTGCATCTGATAATCTAAAACTTGTAAATCATCAGCGTTACTCAAATCTCTAAATGCGATTGCATTGATAGTTTCGATTGGCACTCCTTTAGAAACCAAATCATCGAAAATTCGACCTTGTTCAGACTTGTAAACATTAGAACTTGCTTTAGCTTCCAATTCTGTAAATTGCGCTAATTTCGATTTCAAAGTATCTAAATCTACTCCCAAGTCTTGGGCAATTCTTTCTTGATACTTCTTGTCAAAATCATCTACCGAACTATCCGTTTTTTCAGTTGCTACAACTTCTTTCACTTGCGCTGTGTCGGTTGGTGTATCTGAAATAACAAATTCTATTGGTGCGTCTTCTGTTACCTCTTTGGTTACTGGCGTTTCTACCACTTGCGGTTGCTCTACTGCTACTTCGTTGGTAGCGATAGGTTCTGCTGATGGTTTATCGTTCATAATATCTTCCGCAAAGGCTAAGACTGCATTATCAATATCTGGCATATAGGTTTGATTTGTTTACACAAAATTATAAATAGTATTTAACTTAAACAAATAATTTAAGTAAATAATCCTAAAGTGTTGATTTTGAATCAACTATTGCTTTGTGAGTAATCTCTTGTTTCTTCAATTCAGCCTTTTGCTCATTACCTGCAAACTTCTCTTGTGCTTTTCCATTAAGAATAGAACCCTCTATCTCGGCTTCTTTTTGTAGTAAGTCAATAGCGTATTGATGTTCTATCTCCATTAGTTTCAACTTTTGTTGGAACAATGAATCATCACGTTGCATATTAGACTGTGCTTGGCTTTCCATTGTTTTTTGTTGCAATGCTTGTTGGCGTTGTAAGTTTCTACTTACCATATATCCAAATACTAATTGGGTCAATTTGAAGTTTGTACTACTATCTATTAGATTACAGATATAGAAATAATCGTCATAGTTTAGTCCACCTTTTACGGGGTCTGATGTGTTTACTAATGCTTGTTTCGCTGCTTCCTTCATTTCAGCCTTTTGCTCAATCGTAGGTCTTGCTTCTAATTTGAATCCAAAGGTATGTGGTAGTATCTCTTGCCCAAGCATTTTGACTGCATTGCCACCTATTGAATTAGTAATAACACGAATGTCGCCAGTTCTTACAAGCATTTGTAGTTTCTGTGCTGTTTCCTCTGCTGTGCGCTCGCTCATAAAGGTTATAGCCGATATGATTTGAGATAAGGCATTTTGTGTTCCTTGTACTGCTAATTGCGCTACACCCGATAGTGTGCGTTCCCCTTGTGTAGATGCGTCCGTAGATTGGTTTAGTCCAATCAAATCACGCATCATGTTTATATTGAACTGAATATCATTCAACCAATCCGCATAGTCCTTTTGAAGTCCATTAGGCATTTCTTGAATAGGCTTGTAGCCTACCATATTGTCAGGTGTAAGGAAGTTTTTACTTGCCCAAAAAAGATTCCCACTTTGGTCGAATATCTTAACTGCCACATCTGATGTCATTCCCTTTCCATCAATAGACAAGTTTGAGAGTGCCGATAAGTCAATAGATACACCACTTGGTCTTGCGGTGGCTTTTGCTGATTGCATTTTTACCCAAGCTAAGTTTGCAGCTTCATCAAAGGCTCTCATTCTATCTACCATAGATTCATGGTCTATAATGTAGTATTTCAAAGGGCAAACCGCTTTCTTGCTATCTTGTAGTTGCCTTGCTTGGTTTGGTACTTTTCCGTAATTGAATACAATCTCCGTATCTACAACCCAAGAGGTTTGATGATAGAAATGTATATCTGTTCTTTCGATAGTTTTTTTAGCCTTAAAAGGACGACCTGCTGTTTGTCTTGTTTCGTTATAGTCATATTGCCCTATTGGTGCTGTTGGGTCTGTCCATGTTACCTTTTTGTCAAATTCACGTTCCTTAGTTTCGGACAATACCTTATCGCTTGCTTCAAAATATAATTTAAAGATAGGTACGTTAAAAGATAGCCAGTTACTAAAACTTGCATCGGTGTTATAGATAGGATTCGCTGCACTTTGAAAAGCAGGATTACCAAGTTTAGCACTAAATCTACTTGCCAGCATTTTTACCATTTCTGGTGTTATTTGCCCTTCGGGGCATTCCGTCATTAGTTGTGCAATAGTAGTAGTATAGAAGTAACCTATCCTTTCGGGTGTATCTAAGAAGTGTCCCCTAAAATCGGGTGCAACTAAATTCACAATATCTACATACCTCCACTCTACACGCCCGTCAATAGGGTTTTGGATAATATCAATAGCAAAACGACCTAAATCAAAAGCATCTTCCAATAGCATTTTTCGAATCATTTTCCAACGGTTGTCGTTAGAAACAAATTCAATACCTAATTCTATGGCTATTTCGTAAATGTGTTTAAATGCCACATTCATTACCAAGTCTAAATCACGCTTAGTTTCAATAGGTATAGGTGTATCAGTCTTTTCTGTGAGTTTTGTACCTGCTATGTCCTCCATCATCTTTGCCCACTCTGCTTGTTCCGCTTCTGCCCACAACTTCCATCTGATAGCTTCTTTTTCTGCCCCTGCTTCGGGATTAATAGCAGTAGCTACAATATCCCACTCTAGTTCTTCCAACTTCCCAATTACGATATTCCTAAACTTAGGTACTAACTTTAAAGATTCCCAATCTAAATTGGTATAAGAAACATCTTTGCCATCTTCGTATTTACCCTTTATTTTAGTGATAAGTCCTTTTAAATCATTCCTACCCGTAGCGATAAGTCTATTCTGAATAAACTCTAATCTACGTGCATTGGTAAGGTAGCCTACACCTGCATTGGTATAGTTATAGTAATAAGATGCTTTAACTTCTTTTATATAATATTCCTTACTTTCCCCCGATGGAGAAACAGACTTATCTTGAAATTGGTAGGAAGTTTCCTTATCGGGTTCTTTTAACTTCGGTAGGTCATTAAGAATCATCTAATTTATTTTAGTAAGGCATTGATTAGTGCAAAATTAAAATATTTTAGTTAAAGTTTTACTTTAAGTGAAATCTTTTATATTTTTGTTCCAAATTAACCAACT
>OFQY01000280.1_pt1 | contig 21720 bp, 49 predicted proteins | sample 1542991 | NCBI WGS metagenome assembly OFQY01 (sample SAMN07774224, study PRJEB24372) | wastewater metagenome | isolation source: Exp Tend VB 10WW | collected 2016-02 | reverse complement strand
GTTCGTCGGCTCTGGCTTCGATCTCTTCTGCGATCTCTAGGCACTCGCCAACGAGACATCCCGGCTGGTGATTCGGGACGCTGTAGTTACCACAGGTACAAGCGGAGGGCGGACTAAAGTTGCGGGCGATCTCTGCCGCCACGCGCATCCCAAAAACCACCATCAGCGCGTCTCTCGCAATCATCGCTTGCCCCCCGCCGCCATGAGCGGAGAGGAAGCGGTCAAATCGCTCAGAGAGGGCGAAGGAAATCAGGTCGATAGCTGGAGCGGCCTCTTTCAGCAATGAGAAGGCCTCGTCGTAGCGAGCGAGGAGAGCGTCGTAGTCTGTCGCCATGACAACATCCTCCAAGAACGGATCCGGGTCTGTCGTCTCGGTCAGTATTGCCCTGCCACCCAAGCATAGTTGACTGCAATGGACGCCGAGTTCGTAACGCTTCACTTCTCTCGCCTCCTTCTGGAGTGCGTCGGTCATGGCTCAACCTCCCTGAACACGAACACCACCCACGCAACGGCGAGCACGAACATCACTAGGCCAATACATCCGCTCATCCCATCACCCCCTCTGCGGCGTCGAGTTCGGCAAACATCTCTTTCAGCATCGATTCGTAGTGGTCCAGCCCGACTCGCGGATCTTTCTGCGCCTTGTGCAGGAGCAAGGTCACTCCGTCCCGCACCTTCGGCAGCTTCACCCCCTGCGCCTGCTCGGCCTGTGCGCGAACGGCGGCGATGGCGTTCCATACTTCGTTTGCCTGTTTGTCGTTTCCGCGCTCTGAATCGCGGTCGGCTTGCGCGTTGGCTGCGGAAAGAACTTCTTTCAACTCCTCCGTCATCCGCACCTTCGTGGGCGCGGGCTGCGAGCGCATTGTTTCGATCTCGTGAGCTAGCGAGACAATCTTGTTCTCAAGCTGCGCGAATTCCGCTTGCTGCGAGCGCCACCAGGATTCGAGGTCGTCAGCCTTGCCGCCCAGGAAGCTGGTCGTGAATCCAACGTAACCCTTCGATGCGACTCGTAGGATTCGAGCGGCCTCTCGCACCTCCTCCGGCATCTCGCTCGACGCCGCGACAGGCGAGGGCTGCGCGGGCTTGACGCGCTGATAGACATGGTTCGGCCCGCCGCAGTGCGCCTCGTTGACTAGCCGCCCGCAGTCTGGGCACTTGACATTGCCGGTCCACTTGCCCTCCTCTTCACACTCCACCTTGGCGCCCTCGCTCGCGGGGTGTGTCTCGCAACTCCACTTACTCGGACCATCGCGCACGATCTCTTCGTGAAGGACGCACTTCCCGCCCTCGCTCGCGGGCTCATGGCACCCGTACTTGCAGCTCGCCTTCCCGCGACTGACAACGTGCAGGTCACAGTCTGGTCGAGAGCACTTCTCCCACGATCCAAGTTCATCCGTAACGAACTCTCCGGTGCCAATGCCCTCGCTCGCGGGCTCACCGAACAGGGCGCGGCGGGACTTCACAAGATCAAGAAGAATTCCCTCCGAGCGGTCATAGGCATTAGCCGCAAGCGTTCCGGTCGCCAGTTTCCGAATTGCCAACGTGTCCCACAGCGCCCGCTCCTCCTGCGTCAACGTCTTGAGGTCGAGGGTCATTCTCCAAGCTCCTCTCTGAGTGCGGCGATCTTCGCTACTGCGAATTGCGATGAATGCTCCCAAGTATCTCCAGCGTCGATGACCTCCTCCAGAACGGCGACCTGGGCGCGATGAACTGCGTCCTTGACCATCTCCTCCAGCTCCTCGCCAGCGTAGGCGTGGCCGCAGTCCTTGTACAGCGTCTCGTTGTGCGCCAGTGAGAGCAGGCCCTCTCGGCTCGGCATCCACTTCGGTCGCTCGCTCATCCTCTCTCCTTCGCAGCCGCAAGCGCGGCGCGGGCATCGTCAAGGTATCCATCCGTCCACTTCGGCATCCGCCCAATGACTTGCTGAACATCGGAGTTCCATTCTTCGTTTGCCCGAACAAGCCGAGTGAGCGCCTCCGCCAACCCCTCCCGCACCTTCGCATCCTTCGCGAGTCGGGCTTCATAGATGGAGCGGGCAAGGTTGGCTCCGGCGATGAATGCGTTCACCCGGCTATACGTACCCATCCGTGGCCCGCAGGATTCGTCGTAAGCCAACGCCTCTTCCCTGATCTCCTCATCCGTGAGCAGGGCGGTCACTTGAACGGCTCCACGCGCACCTGAACAGCCATGTAGCCCATGAGCGAAGCAATCTCGACGGCAAGGTGACGGGGCCAGTTGTAGCAGCCCCCGTAGGCGCGCCAGCATCGAGCTTCCGGGGTAATCCCGACCTTCAACTGGTCGCCAGTCAACGGGCGCTTTTCGCGCTCGAACTCAGGGACCGCTGCGAGCGCATACTCTTCTGTCTCCTGCGGCTGCATAGCAACCATGTACCCATCTGGCCGTCTGGCGCAAAACAGTTTCAGTTCCATCTCGTCACCCCACCGCTCTCGAAACCGTCCGAGAACACCTCCTGCTGAATAGGCCCACCGCCCATCGGCGTGACGTAGAACGCGAAGCTCTCATCCACGAACGGGTCCGACCGAAACCTCACCCTGTCGCCGCTGATCTTCTGAATGGGGAAGTCGAACCCCACCCCGTTCTGCGCCGGTTGCTGTGAGATTACCCTCCCGTTCATTCGATCAATATTCGTTGACCACAACCGATGATTGACCCCACTTGCAGTCTCTCCCTGTTCGTATGCAACCTTTGTGGAGTCCGAAGAAATCACAAAGTCATTACGAATATCCGACAACACTGGAACGCGCTGACCAATTTGCCTGCGCGTCCCTCCAATGCTCGGTGTAGCAAACAATTCAAACACTTGATGTACCCTGTAGTCAGCAAGCTCGATTCTCCATTGTCCATCAGGGCTTATCTTTGTTGCAGCAACAGTCCCTAGAGCAGCATGTTCATTTGCCATTAACAACAGAAACAATGCGATCATACTCTTTCTTTGTCCATTCATTAAACTTCTCAGCATTGATTTCTCCATTAGTAAGTAGCGATTCTTCTGGATCTAACCACCAGTAGATCTTCTTGATACCCATCTTGAACATCTCTACCTCTGCGCTTAGCTTCACGAACTCCCACTTGCGTTCTGGATCTTTGCCGTCTGCATCCTTCAGTGCATTTCTCAAGCGGTGAAGCCCATCGCATATTAAGCTACTATCACCACTGCTTGGTCCGGTGATAGTTTCGTCTTGTGGAATAACCTGAAATAACCATCTGACCCAATCATAGTTGGTCATCTATCTCTTTCTCAATATCAGTCAACAGCCATAGCTCCTTCTCTCGACAATAGCTGGCACAACTGGATCCAATCCAGTTCCATTTCTATTCTCATCCTTAGCTACGGCCAGTCCAAGCGTAGCATAAGTTTGCAGGTCAGCCATCCTGCTGATCAACGGTTCGCTGGGTTCAACATCAGGGTTCCTGACGTAGCTAACAATAGCTGCCACTTGTTTCAGAAAGTGTGACAGCCAGTTCTGCATTGGAGGTAAGCCCTGTAGCTTGCCATCTCTAATGAAGTTTTCAAGTACATTGTCACTGCCAGCTGTGTAGCTAGGGCGCTTGTTCTCTTCCACCTTGTCAGCATACTCACGCAACTGGCGCTTCACTTCTAGATAGTCAGTCAGATTCATGGCATGTTCTCCATTGGCTGCAGTATGTTGTCAGGTACAAAGTATGCCGGTCTTCCATAACCACCAGGATCTTTCTTGTATTCCTCTCGCTTGGCCATGTGACCATAGATCCATCCAACAATCTCGATCACACCCGGAGGCATCCCCCTGCTCAAGACATAGATGCTGTCATCCTTGTCATTGTCTCTAACAATCAGCTGGAACTCTGGGTTGCTACGATGTCTAACCTCAATGTTCCCAGACAGATCCGCTTGGTTTTTGTATGTCCCAACAGATCTATCCCATTGAATTCCAAGTCCCTTAGCCACAGCAATCTCTCCAATACACCCAACGATATGTGTTGTGAGATTATCAATCCAATTCTTTTTACTTAATGAATCCTTATTGTTTCTTAGAATTGATTGGATAGTTCTTTCAGATGCTACACTGATTGCTGCTTTGAAATCAACAGTGTCAATGGATACAAACATCAAAGCCCCATCCGTTCAATCCAAGAAGATTTCTCTTTCTTGGGGGTGGTAGGGTTGCCAGGGGTAGGAATGTTTGGAGGCTCCTGGGTGCCATTCTGTGCGTTTACGGGGTATTCTACGGAGTGCTTCCCACTCATATCGTAGGTGTCCACCCTGTACGGCTGACCCTCGAAGTGCCATTCATTCTCTAGATCATGGTAGCCATCAAGAGATTCATACATACCACGATACTTAAGCACTAGGTTACCATTGGTAACAACTGAATCAATCCACTGGTTAGTACCCTTTTGGCGCTGTTCAACATGGAAGTTGTTTGGCATGATTGCCAGAGGCATTGAGTGACGAACTGCCATGCGAGCTGGGGTGTTGCCATTACGATCTGTTTCAATCCATGAATAGATAGGGGCATTGAATGCCCAGGCAATGTGATAAGGTTCCTTCAGTCCCCAAGGAGTGGAGTGTAGAGCTGCTTCTCTGCATACATCAATGAACGCAGCACACAAAGGTGACTTCAGATGCTTCAGATACTTGGGCAGAGGATGACTGTCATCAACGATGAACCTAAGTCCTTGATCAATTGGGTTGCTCCACCCATTAGCCCTCATGCCAGGGTTAACAAGATCCCTACCCCTGTAGGTCAGAGATTCATAATGTATAAAGCTGCCAAAATTTTCTACCAAGTTGTCCTTAAGGGCTCGATTCTTTGTGAAGTAATACATAGCAGATTGACCAAGGAATTGGAACATCCAATAAATTGGAGACATCTGCTCGACACCCCACAGCCCATCCACCCTGCGCCAATGATCCATGCGCTGGCTCACCACGTTGTCTCCATCGTCAATCAGCTTATCAAGCTTGGCAGATGTACACCAGCCGATGGACCTAGCCACATGCCTACATCCCTGCTTCATGATGAACAGGTTCTCTGAACCCCCGCCCTTGTTCTGTGGGGTTGGTTCATTCATGTCTGTGTTCATGATTAACGAACAAAGCTCATTCTTGAACGAGCTGCTGTGTTCTCCTGTGGTTCTGTTTAGCCACGATGTAAGGAATGGCGCGAAGTGAGTTTCACCTCCGGGCATTGTTGTTCTCCTTTAGAAATCTAATTGCCTTCTCTGCATTGTTTAGGCGATGGTTCATCTCAACGATTGCATTCAATAATGGTGCACTAACACCACGACACTGCATCTCGTCCATCTCTGGATCCATTAAGTTGTCAGAGAAGAACTCTTTCAGTTCTTTGTTAGTTGGCATATGGGATAGTGTCCATCTTCTTTGGATGCATCATGCAAATCCTAAGAGCTTCGTCAAATGATTCCAGTAGCGCTTCAGCAATCTCTTCAGATGCGGCGGTGAATAGATAAGTTCCAACGGCATCAAACACCTTCCTTCCATCTAGATGCATTGGCAACATGATGTGCATCTCTACTGAATCATCGCTTTCTTTTTGGTCCAATGTATTCTCTCCGAACAATGGTTACCTCCGTGTGTGGTTCTTGTTGGTGAACGTAATGAGGTATGACGCGAGATCCATCCCAAGAATGTATGAAGCGATCATTGTAAATAACACCAGCTTTGGCGAGAAGATCTCCGCATCCAACGCAGGCCCCGTCCAAATCAGGCTCGACGCCAGGACCGGCATAATAGATAGCCGTAATATCAAGCCGCTCATGCGCGCCACCAATTGGCTCCCTCTCTCCCCATTGTTTTAAGATCTCTGGCATACTGTGCTTCAACGCTAGCGTATAGCTTTTCGATTGACATGGTACGGCTATATTTCTCTTTCGTTTCTTGCTGAATACAATCCTCACATCCCGTGAGTTCTTCTTCAGCGCCACTCTCGGATACACCAGATGAATTGGATCTCCCACAGGGTTCACACCAATTAACTGACGATCCCAATGGTCCGTGGTCAGTGATCCTGTAGGTTCGTGGCTCTCCTCTGTAGTCTTTTTCTTTCTTTTCGTAGCCATGTCTTTCAAGCGTTGCTACCATTGAGTCCACATCCAATAGTGGGCCATACGTCAACTCTATCCATTGTGTACACTCCTCTGACAAGCTCTTGTCTCTCATGAAGATAGTGTCATATCTCTTGGTATTCGGTCTGAACTTCCTCACGGAGATGATGTTGTTGTTCTCTCTGATGGTGCTAACTATAAAGTTATATGCAGAGTGACCTGATGAAATTATTCTCTCGCGCAGGCGGGAGTCCGTTACAGATCCTTCTGACTCAATCCAATTGGCAATGCCATCGTAGTCTACCTTATTCTTAACCACCGCTCACCCAATTGAATCTCATCTTCTCTGTGTCAAATCTCATTCCAACAGTGCGATGTTCCACGTTCTTACCACCCATTTCCACTACGGCAAGGTCACTATCCAGCTCCCTGTCAATTCGGAACAGATAGTCCATAGTGCCACCAGTGGCTCGGCTTCCGCTGTAGGATCCCTGCTTGTTGGTGTGATGCACAAGCATGACACATACATTGTATTCAGCTGCCAGTTTCTTCATAGGTTCAAACATGGCATAGTCAGAATCATATGCATTACCTGTGCCAACCTGCGCATCAAGAGGCTTGAACAACGACCAGATATCAATGACCACTAGATCAATGTCAGGCTCAGCTCTTAGCGTTTCCTTCAGCTTGTCTAGCCCACCCTCATCCATCCTTGGCCATTCAAACTTAACCCTCAAGTTGTTGGGGGGAGTTCTTCCGTCGAGCATCTTTCTCCATCTTGCTTGCGCATGGATGGGGGATTGCTCAAGATCAAGGTACAATACTCCCCGCGCTTTAGGCACGTTGTATCGTCCCCATACTCGCTCTCTCGTTGCCAGCGATATGGAAAGATTAGCCACAGCAACAGACTTACCCACCTTCTCATCGGCATATACAAGTGCTAGTCCGCTGGATAGAACATCATCAACAAACCAATCAACATTACCAAGATCGGCAGAAATAAGCTCATCAAGAGTCCAAAGTTTCTTGTCGTCCACTGCGCGACTTTGTTCATAGCGACCCCATACTCTCTTAACAAGTGCATTGATGTTGGGCCACTTGTCATAGCCCTTGCCCTCTGATACTCTAGCAAGTTCCTGTAGAACAATCTTGGCTTCATCTTTTAGGAACCCTCTGGCTCTCATGCTACAGGCCGCTCTGAACAACCCAACCTGACGAGTTCCTGGAGCCAAGCCCTTCATCATCTCGATGAGATCTACCCTGTTCTTGTCCTCATCCTGTGTTGGCATGAGACAAGCAGATACAATCCACTCAGGGCACATGACAAGATGCTGTCTCTCTGGAAGATAGTCATCATCCCACACATATGTACCACCCATTGGATGGATGGAGGGAGGGGCAACAACATAGCTACCAGTTGTTCTTATATCTACACCATCAATGATCTTGATCTTTGGTGTGACCCTCACTCCTGTTGGCAATAGATACCACAGATGCTTCCCTCCACCCTTCCCTGGAGTTGAAGCAGATACTGTTAGCGGGAGGAAAGTCTCTGTGGAATCCGCTAGATGCTCGTAAGCTCCAGCGTCTACGTCCACTACGATGATCCCCTCCGGTACTGCCACGCCAATGTTGCATGTAGGTTTTGAAGTCCACCATTCCTTGATCTTCTCCTGGTCTAATGTAGCAGCCAAGAAGCCTGACTTTGTTGCCGGTGCCTTTGACTTAGGGATACAGGGAAACACCGGAAGCCCAATGGCTGCGAGCTTCAGTGCATGTTCAAGCATCTATTCCACTCCTTCAACTTCTTTTCCGCAGGCTAGTGGGTCTGTCCTTAGTTGGGTATCAAACTCAAGGTTTAGCCTCCTGATTTGGAGAAGGACATAGAACAACACGGTTTCATTCCAACCACCACCATTGCCATTTGGGAAAAACATGTAGTACCCATCGTCACCTGCAATGTATTCTCCAATCTCAACTCCGTTGGTGTATTTGGCAATCATTCTACTGTGCCCAATCCTTTCCAAACGCACATTTGAATCGAGCAGGACAATACCTCTGACATCTCATAGGCTTCCCCTCACGATCTTCAACCACTACGTTAGCCATCTCCTTAGGAGATACATTCAACGTGATCCATTCAAGAGCTTCCTTGCGAGTATCTACAATCTTCTGCGCTCGGTTCTTGAACTTGTTCTTGATAGCAAACCCATGGCCACGATCCCATCTGTCCTCGCTGGTACATGGATCTATCTTATCAAAGTCTGCAAGGTCTGCTGTCTGATGCAATCTGATGCGCTCTCTCACCCACTTCTCTGTAGTAGCTAGTGGCCACACTTCAATTGGAAAGATCTGGATTGGAGAATCTGGATGGCTGCTATCATGTTCCATCCGCTCCTTGCTCCAGTCCTTATACCAAGCGCACACCTCAAGGATGTCAATGTCAATGTTCTCGCTAACCTTTGCAAGCCAGCGATAGACATTCAACTGCTTGACCCAATCTTCCTTGGCTCCAAACTTACGAGCACTGACGTTGATTCTCTTGTAATCCTGCAGTCTCTTCTCTTTGAGGTACACAATGTCAGCTTGACCAGACAGTTTGTAACCATCAATCTCATGGAAGAATCTGTGTTCAACAAGATGATCAGCCGGTTCTAGTTTATCAGCTCCATTCTGTAGGATATGATGCATGGCCTTACCATCCAAAGCCCACATCAAATCAATAGCCTCCACTTCAATGTCATCACCCATGCGTTTCAGATGCTGACGAATCAATGGAGGGGATGCCAGTTCTGTGACACTGATATCGCTTTCCCCTCTTGAGTACGGATCATTTCTGATTGCCTCAAGAATGGGTGGTGGTAGGTTGTGACTGTCAATTACCTTCATTCTTCTCCTGTCTCTCAATGTACATGATTGCTAGTTGCTCGTTGGATGGATTGTACCCCGATGCTGAGTAGTTTGAAAGATCCACAATCTCACACCAATCATCAGTGTAGAACCTTGAGCTGTCTGGACAGGTTTTCATGTAAGCATCGTTGTGCTTCTTGACTTTTATCTTTGACCTAGCAATTCTACCAGCCTCGTCAAGACTATCGGCTGATCCAGCGAAGTCGCCCCAACCGCTTGGGTAATACGCATCTCCAACCAGGACGACATACCTATTAGCGGTAATCATTCATTCTCCTTGTCGTTGGTACGAGGGGCGAGACTTGAACTCGCAACCACCTGGATATAAGCCAGATGCTCTGACCATTGAGCTACCCTCGTGTATGTTTAGATCTCCGGGACCTCTACATCATTCAGCCAGCTCTTGAAAGTGTCGATCTCCTCATCATCCATATCCCGTGGAGACTTGCCAAAGAACTCAAGCACAGCTTCCTTGGTGATCTTCTTCTCCTTCATCATGCGAACAAGAGGGAGCAGGACAACATCTGGCTGTGTCTTTGCGAGAGGTTCAAACACCCCACTCTCTGCCCATTTAGCGATGTTGATCCCAATCTCTTCGCTTGGCTCATGAATAATCTGTCTCTTAAGCGAATCAACCATTGTCTTGCTGATGACCCAATCATTTTCCTGAGTCATGTCACCGACCACATCGAATTCAAACTCTACATCCTGACGTTGGACCGGGGCAAGACCAATCTTCCTGACGGTCATCTTGCCAGTACGTTCATCCTTCTCTGAAGAGTATTCAATCTTGCTGCGCATGGTGATGATGATGTGCCCAGGATACGAGAGGATAGCATCAATCAATGCGTTATGAGCAGGGGTTGCATCCTTCCAACCAGCGTAGCTATTGCCGCTGTAGTTTCTCTTTGCTGCCTGCTCCACCTGCTGGAGTGTCCCATCTTTGCCCATCCATGCATGCGACAGAGAATCAATCACGAGGACCGGATACCCAGCCTTTGCAAATTCATCAATAGCTTCAGTGTAAGTCTCAGGAGCAAAGGTGCTAAGGGCAATCTGATCGAAGTTGAATTTGTCTGCATACTTACGAAGACGACCACGCTCTGAATCAATAGCGCCAATCCTACCATCATGCAATGATGCCATTCCCTTGGCCATTCGCAGGGCGCTATAGCTCTTGCCGCTCCCAGGAGGGCCGATCAATGCCACACGGGCCCAGCCTCCACCCTTCTTCGCTTCTTGGATCTTAAGGTAGCTCATTTATTCTCCTTGTGTAGCGGAACAACAACCTCATTCGTCTTGTCATACGTGATCTCGATCAGCTCCCAATCGTTCATATCCTCTTTGGACATTCCATATTCTCTCATCATTGTGACATGATTGCGAACGTCCCCAATACGTTTCCATGTCTTTCCTGTATGTTCCCAGTTGCTGGGCCACCCCACACCGCTTCCACCAGGACTATAAAGACCAGTGGTTTTATTCCTGATCTTGTACAGCTTCATCAGAACGGGATCTCATCATTGTCTTCAACTGAATCCGCGCTCACCACTCGATTACGAGGAACAGTGCCATCAATCCAGAAGTTCTGGTAGCGGTCATCGTTCTTGTTCTTGGTTACCTGGATCTTAAGCCCAGCTCCATCAAGGTTATCAATAGCCTTAGGGACATCAGCATCAGTCTTGATAATATTGCCAGCATTACGAAGCTGCTTGACTGACATGCGCTTCATGATCGCGGTCTTCTCTGGAGTGCTGCCCTTGAAGTTAAGGTTGATCCATTTGCTAACCCCAAGATCACGGAACTTAACCTGAATGCCAACCTGTTCACGCTCCTCGTTGAGGGTAACCTTCAGTACATCTGCGGTGTGAGTACCAATCGGCAGCTTACCACCAGAATCAACATCTTCTCCAAGATCTTCCACGCCAAGCTTGCTAAGAAATGACATTACTTGTTCTCCTTGTCCTTCAAGTAGGTGATGTGCTGGTTAAGTGCGTCAATGATTGCGCGAGCGTATGAAATGCTTTCTCCAATTTCAGAATTGTTCTTGTCTCGTGGAGTGCGAGAGGTAAACCCTTCACCGAGATAGTCTCGGTATTCTCCATCCTCATTGTCCTCGATTGAAACAACAGCCATAGATCCAGTGAACTTACGATCTCCTCTGAACCTTACACAAGGAACAAAAATGTTGAATGGAAAGTTGTATCCAGCCTTTAGCTTGATGAATTCAGGAATGTTAGTCATCTTCCCCCCATGATTCTGTATCCAGTTGATATTCAATAAGATCCAGCTCTTCGGTGAGTCGAGTGATGTCTTCAATCCAATCCTTCAGATGATCGGTATCAAAGTTGTCAGTAGCCCACTCCCTGAATGCTAGCACCTTTGCTGCCAAGTTGTCAATAGCTACGATCACAAAGTCCTGTGCTGCTTGGTCGTCTTGTTTAGTCATGATGCGTGGGCCTCCAAGTGTCCACGATTGTATGCTTCAGTCTCCATCCTCTGTAGTGTTTCAAGAACGCCCTTGGAATCCTTTACATCAAGAGCAAGGAAGTCACTGATCTCTTTGGTGTATCTGCCAGCAATGCTGTCTTCAAGTTGTGGAGTAATGCTCATCGTCCCCACTCCTTTTGGCTGATTCCCTGTTTAATTTGTCTGACAAGAATAATGAGATCAATCGACGCATGCCACGGCTTTGTAGGAATGTATGCACTGTAGTTTAGAAACTCATATGATGCATCTTCAAGTGCTTTAAACTTCTTTCTGAAATGTTCCTTGAACTGCCGTTGGGTAGTGAACCCATGCTTCTCTAGTACCCACTTAGGAATCTCTCGCTTCCTTGTCATGTGCCCTCCGTTATACTGCGTTATTACCCTGACCCTGACCGTGACCCTGACCCTGACCCTGACAAATACTTTTTGTATTGAGCCTTAGTCATATGTCACTTTAAGATCATGAACGGCCCATAGGCATTTGATGGAATGTACACAACGCCATCACCAGGAAAGCGCTGTGCATCCTTCCATTTCTCGTCAGTGAACGGACCTGTTTCAAATACCTGACTGGTTGCGTTCAGCTTGATGAATGAATCGTTCACACCAACAAGCTCACCTGTGTAGATGAATCCATCAAGTGCATACATTGTAATTCGTTGACCCATAAGGGCATTGAATCCTTCTCCATCAACTTCGATAACTGCAACCTTCGGAGCTAGCTGCTTCATTGTGTTCTCCTTTTGTATGCTGCGTTGATAAGAATGGTGCTCCCTGTAGGATTTGCACCCACACTCTACGGTTTAGAAAACCGTTGCATTATCTAGTTATGCTAAGGGAGCTTATTGTTTATAGGTATGGGGTGTTCAGGATGTCATGGATATCAAATAGCAGCCTCCTCTGCCCGTCTGTCCACCCATCCATGTCCCACCGATAGAACATCCAGAGAGCATCAGGCAGAAAATATCCAGTCCTGAGGCCAGATTGCGTTGTTCTATACAACGAATGATACATTGGATTGCTCCCATAAGTTGTATGAAAATTTCCTACGTGCGCGGGGGTTAACTGCCTTGCATGGTGAACTTCTGCATCTGCCCCTCATGGTCAGTAAACCAGACGTTCCTGGCCAAAATTCCCCTTACCCACAGGTGATTTTGGCAGTGAATGCAGGGCTTTGCCATTCCAATGCTGCCATCTTTCTTGAACCTCTGCACGTACACCTTGAGCTTGGCCGGATCCCATGAACGAGGGATCTTACTGATAGCTCGCATCTCTGCGTGTCCATGAAATCTTGGCTCATCATCATCATATTCAATCTTGTACTTAGGAGATGTCTTCCCGTCATTGTGCCCCACAACAAAGGAATTTGCGTAGAATATAACACATTCAGTCGCCATAGAATCATACTTTCCGTGGCCAGCATACAAATGTTTGTCTTTTTTACAGCAAGCGCTTGACAGCTTTATGGTCATGCTGTATCATTCCTTTATTGTTAGGAGATCATAATGAAAACATGTTACAGATGTAAACAAGAAAAAGAAGATATTATGTTCGACAGAAACTCACAAACATCTAGTGGCCTTTGCACATACTGCAAAGAGTGCAGATCATCAGAACGGAAATCAAAAAGCTGGAAAAGAAGCTTAGATGCAAAATCCAGAACCCACAAGAAATGTACAGGGTGCCACAATGTTTTTGCCCTGTCAGAGTTTCATAAAACGAAAGCAAGCCTAGACAACAGAAGCTCTCAATGCAAACATTGCATTAGATTATACACACTTGCCAAGCGAGACAGAAATTATGAAAACAGGATCAGGTCAAGAGACTCTATTAAACTTGAATTTATTAATCATCTCGGCGGCAAGTGTTCTTCATGTGGCATAGTTCCCTCTGACGCATGGCCATTAGCGTGCTTTGATTTTCACCACCTAAACGACAAGGTGGAGAGAATAAGCTACCTCATGTCTAAAAAGAAAGGATCGGCACATACAGAACTTAATAAGTGCATTGTGCTTTGTTCTAACTGCCATCGTAAAGAACACAAAAAGATAAGTTCAGACAAGAGGAACGCTAGAATCTTAGCAAATGATCACTCACCCATCTACACCACCAATGTGCTATAGGATCCCATATCAATACCTGAACCAATTCATTAGGGCAATAGACGCCAGACCAATCCAAGGCTCGCCAATAGCGAAGTAATAGACAGCTGCGACAAGAAGCGCAATGATCATAATAACATCGAAGTCTGTTGGCTCGATCAGCTTAGACATTTCTATCCCTCCATACAGTCCAAGTGATTGCCTGCATCTGCAAAGGTAGAATGCCCACACTCGCAGCAGCCTCTTTGTATGCATCTGAAATCTTTGCATACATACCTACCCTCTTCAACATTTGGCCCCTCTCAAGGTCACCTAGGGGCCTTCCAAGGACTATTGCAAGGGCATGTCTGTCCACTACAACATGGATATCATTCATTGGTTTACTGATGCACTGATAGAAAGCCCATGTCTTCTTGCCAGTTACTTTGCTGATTACAGTATCAGGATCTCTACCATTCTTAATTGCCAATGCCTTAGCCAAGAACTGTCCATATGTAGTTACTACGATCTTGTCTCCATCTTTGGCGGCACACACGGCATGAGCATCCACAATGTTCCTCTCCCAGTTACTGGCAGGAGACAGGACAGACAGAATACCAGCTGCATATCTATATGACTTGAGCTTATGTTGAATGCTCATGTCCCTTGCGAGACGATGAGCCTTTGCATACCACTGCATACCAATCTCATGCTGAGTTGGGTATGCCTTGTTGTATACAGATAGGATGTTCTCTTTCATGTTATTCATTGTTGTAAGGAGCCCACTGCCTTGCCATCACTGGTCGAGTCATAGACTCAGAATACAGTCGCTTCTTAAATGGATATCGAATGTTCAATGCATTGTACCAGAGGACAGCTTGCGTCAGATTCCCCTTGAATGTACGCAGAGTCTTGTAGCTAGCCTTCTTGTTGCGTCCCCATTGCACACGGAAGATGGTTTCAGATGTGTAGACACACTGCTTGCCATTGAGAAAATCGTAGATGACTACCATTAGATGTCCTCACTTTCTTGGATTTTATCTACGTTGTCATATCTGATGTATGACAACGTAAATGGTCTGATCCAGAAACCATCATCTGCATACCCATCAATTTCTCCAGCGATAAAGCCTCTCCCCTCACAGAATGATACCTCAACAGCCCGTTCATCATGAGCCTTGACAAACTCTTTGGTGTCTTGAATGCCCATTAGGTTAGCTCCTCGATCTTAGTGGCATAGTCATTGTACCTGTCATACCATTCCACTGGGTCTGGACCATCAACCCCATCATCATCATTGAACTTGGATAGGGCCAGCGCTTTGCTTTCTGCATTGACAAAGCTGTGGCATTTGTAGATGTCATAGTGCGTTATCTTGAATTCTGGCATTAGGCCACCATCTTCATTGCATTGTCATATGCAGTCTTGAGCATGTTAGAGTTCTGGCCAAACCACAAGCTAGCCAATCGGTTATCTGGATTGCGCGTAGCATTGTGGCTAAGATACTGGGTAATGCCATTGAATGCCCCCCAAACAGTGTTGGCAGCTTCGCCAATTCCATAGCCCATGTATGCAGTATCCACAACCCGATCAATAAGATTGGTGGCCTTCTTGTTATCGTCCTTCTCAACAAGCCCCAACGTAACACGCACATACTCACGCAAATCATGCGCATTGATACGCTTGTCCAACATGCGCTTGTAATTGTCGGCAGTGGTCCTAAATTCCTGGACAGTAAGATCCATAGTCTGGATCACCGAATCCACATTCGAGACAACATCTCCCTTATGTGACATCCGAATTAGCTTAGACAATCCACTAGTGTGCGCAGCCGTGAGTGTATTCCAACAGACAACTCTCAAATCCACATAGCCAACACGAATTCCAGTCTTTCCGTCATTGCCCCATGATGCAAGCACGTACCTACGCAACACATCCTTGCCATTGATGACAAGATCCTCAGTGTTGATGCGCAGCAATGCCCAAACGATCTTGCCATTCTTAAGTGTGCCAGTAGTTTCAATTCGAGCAAGTCCACTATCAATGAATGGCTGCAATGCTCGGAACCCATCTTCATTCTGATATAGCTGGTATCCTTCAGTGGCAAACCCAAGAACATGATCAATGTCAGTGCGGACAATAGCAATCTGACCCAACACTTCCTTGTAGTTCTGTCCAACCTCACGGAATAGCTTGCGCTTCTCCATTAGCCAATCTTGTTTGGACATCTTGGCAACTTCCATTAGTGGAGTACCAAGAGGGACCTCAACGCAATTGGTCTGATGCCAAGGGATTTCGGCTCCGCTTTGATACGTCACGCTGTCAAACTCTTCAACATTAGCCGCCATGATTGTTCTCCTTGTTGTTGTCGATGTACGCTTCGATCTCATTGAGATCAAGATGTGCCCTCATGATAATGTCCCCAACCTCAACAGTCAATGCTCTCTTGATGTCCTGCGCAAACTTCTGCGTGGAGCGCACAGATTCCAATGCGTTGTCGAGATCATTGATCTTGTCCAGCATTCGAGGCTCCATTACCCCACCTCCTCAACATCAGTAAATGCAGCTGGATGCATAACTTCCCCTCGATTATCAGTGCAATAACTGTACATTCCATCCACATGATCCAGTGTCAGTACATCTCCATACTCCAATTCATTAGCAGCTGGAGGAGTTACTGGATTGTTAGATACAATACGAAATCTACTTCCACGCTTGAGTTCATAGAGCTTCATCACCAATCCTCCATAAGCCCATGCCAAATAAACACAGCGAACCCAACAAGTATAGAAACCATCGCAATCGCGGCAACTACGCCTAGAATACCAAAGATAGTTCCCATATCAATTCTCTCGCGGGCGCTCGTTAACTGCTTTGTTGTCAATTGCTGCATACTTGTACATGCCATTGCCCACTCGATTCCAACGATTGATTGCTTGATCGAATGCCAAATCGCTAAAGAATCTAGCACTCCTCTCAATCTTATGACCAGATGGCATCTCACACGAATAATCATAGAACTTAGAGATCCCATCAGGGTCATCTTCCCAATTGCCATTGTAGTCCATTGCTTGATACACAGGCTCTTTCCAGTGGCTCATGTCATTCTCCTTGATCGTAGATGTAGATTTCTCCATCAGGATCGACAACTTCGATATCGCTGCAGCTCTCGTAAGCTGATTCAATACAGCCTGGACCATCATCTTCAAACTTGTCGAACGCTTCCCTTGGGCTATTTGCTTCAATATATGTGAAGAAGTCTTGCTTCCAATACACAAGATACCTATCCATGTCATTCTCCTTGATCCGTTATGCGTGAATAAGATTACTTCTGCAGCTTGCGAATAATCCCCTCAAGCACCTTGATCCCATTCTCATTCTCAAGCCAGTCATCTTCAAATCCACATTCCTTAGCTCTCATGTGAATGATCTCATCATTGAGAAGATCAATCACAAACAGACGTTCAAACTTGTCGAGCTTAATTGTACCTGGACTGGTCATGACCATAACCTTTCTTTAGAGTGACAGAAAACCACCAACGCCAAAGATCAACCACAAGCCATATGTAACCACACTCTTTAGAGATTGAGAATCCAATCTCTCTGTGATCGTCATATTTATTCCATGTCCCATACTCAAAGTTCATGGTCAATCATCCCAATTGATTGAGTTGATGATGTGGTAGATTTGGTGAGCTGCGCCAAATGCCCACTCATAGGCGGATTGGTCATTACAAAACGAGATGGCCCTCTTCGCCATGTATGTATACCTTGCTGCATACCTGAGTCTTGCAGCAATCTCTTTGTCAGTCATTGTCATCCTCTCCAAAACTTGCTTCCCAACATGTATTGCAGATTCCAGTGATAAGAAATTCCCTTTCATCTGCATTTAGATATGGGAAGGCATCTTGAATTAGCGTTCCCTGTCTAAACCGGAATAGATCAGGACCAAGGACTGTGATCTCCTTCTGCCCCCCACAGTTACATCTCCCAGAGAAGATATACTTGTGGATCTTGTTGTCGAATGTTTCATGGTAATTCATTTTGTCAAGATGCATGTTCATTCTCCTATGATTCAAATTCACCTTCGTCATACAGATCTGCAATGTCCAGTTTAAACGAGTACCCTTTATCTTGATACTCAAGATTCATCTTTTCAATTGCAAACTCTGCGCTCTTCTTTGTTGTGAATGAAGCAAAGACGGTTGTAAATCCATCCCATTCGCTTTTTTGTAGGACAACGTAACAATACTTAAACATGTTCATTCTCCTGTCGTATCCCTCACCGAACCGCAGGATGTGTTCGATTTCCAAACGGATGTTGTAGGCCCTGTCGGTGACGTAGCTCATCGCATCGTAATCGTTCCACCTGTAGCAGATGGAGTTCCAGATATCGAAAGCCTTCTCGGTGCAATCCCAGTTGTTGATCATTTTGATATCTCCTGTTGTTATTGTAACCATTAAGTGAAATGATGGATTTTTGCGGATTGGCCGTGATCGCTAAGCATTAGGTCAGCCCCACGACATCATTGCACTCAATACTTACAACACCAACATGTTATTGTAACTATTGAGTGCAATGACACCAATTTGTGGGACGCTCCCAATTTCTGGTATTATGCGATTATTTATCGCATTCATTGCACTCAATGCTTACATCAACATGGCAGTTTTAGAGATCTGCCAACTCAGATGTCAGTTGACATTCATTGAACAATCATTTCCCCAGCTGCGCTTCATCTGCGTGAGGTAACGCATGTTCTCGTATTCCTTGTCATACTCATCGAAATGCTGGATATCCATTTCGATATCCTTGTGGATGTTCTTGATTGCCTGACGAACTACTGCGCGAGTGATGTTTTTCATTTCAGCTCCATTTTGATTACGTCATAGCAATATGGATCTTCAGCTTCTTCTGCGTTCTGATTCAATTCGTCAGTCTTACAGCACCACCTCCACTTGCATCTCAAACTTATTATCCAACTTTGAACGCTTGACGTTCAGCTTTCTTCCAAATACCTTGCGAATATCATGCAAGGTAACTTCAACAGATTCAATTTCTTTTGCTGTATGATAAACCGTGAAGCGTGTTCCATGCTTGACAGTTTTCATGAACAAAAGGAATTCTTGAATGTCAAACCTTTCCGAATCATTGCGACTCGGATGAGTGTGCAAATCATTACACTTTCTCGTTCCCATCTTCATGTTTAGAATGATATCGTAATCTTTGAGACTCTGATTCTTCGACTTGGAATGATACCCAAGAGGTTGAATCTGTTTTACTTTGTTCATGGACATATTCCCCAACTCCCGCTTGCGAGAAGATTGTAGAATCTACCTTATGATCCGAGAACCTTTTCGGCAATGAATGACGGCACTTGATACATTCGATATGCGAAATCTTGCAACGTGTTAGCCTCTTCCGCCTTCCCGTCTTTCCGAAGACTAGACACAAGCCGCTCTGCCTGCGAAATCACACTCATCAAATCGTAGTACAGTCTTTCTGATTCGCTCATGGTATCCTCCTGTTGGTCTAGCAGTTTCAAGCGCAGACTCTATCATTTGATAAAGTCTGCTATCAAATTGTCAGACGCTTGCCACACTCTTGTCGGTCACGTAGACGTAGAGTTCGCCGTCGGTGACCTTGAGAACGTGAGGTGCGAGGTGCGAGAACTCCTCGTTCTTCTTGGCTGTGGTGTAGATCCTCTGGTAGCAGTTCTGCGCGTCCTTCGGGGAGTCAAACTTCCGGGCGCTGCCGTCTTCGTTTCGGTAAACCGTGTTTCCGTTGCGAACCGCCGCGCTATCCTTTGCCAATCCCTTTGCGACCTTTGCAAGTCGAACGATCTCCTGAGGAATTGCCGCGCTCACACGCCCACGACTTGCACCACTCTTTTCGATACCATCGATAACGATAAACATTAGATCCGCCTTTCATTGTATCGGTAGGCTGTATGCCTGCCGCTTGACAGGATACAATGCATCCGGTATGCCAACACTGTTAAGTGCTGATTCTAATAGGGTTAGCAGCTTGAAGCGTAATGTAGGCGTAGAGAATGCCATGCCAAGTGACAGTTAGTGTCATGTCATTACAGGATATTCACAGGATACTAACAGGTATAGCGAAGCTAACTCCAATGAAACCAGAGAGTTAGCTTAGCGTCACGGATTGTCCGTGGAAATGACAGGGATTGTCATAGATGAAGTGAGACAGAATGTCCCATGGTATGATGATTGCAGGATGCAAGTGAGATGCCAAGCTATGGCATGTAATGTGTATTACAGACTGGACCCCTCGACCTAACTCAATCGCTCACCCTATCTCATGCAACTATCATGCCGACTACTGGTATGCATAGTCCATGCCATACGCTAGTCTATGCAACTTCCATGCCGTACCGTCAGCGAGTAGAGTCGATTGCATGATCGGTCAACTATATAACCGTCCACTACTGCAGCTGTAGAATTAGAGTCTGATGGGGTGTGGGTGGACATGGGGGGGGCGTAGCGCCAGCCAGTCCGCCACGCCCACATGCTCAGCCACACATGGATTCTCACACCCTCGCATGATAATATTTTTTAATTTCCTATACGCGCGGACTTTCAACTATTCTTTCTCTAATTTCACTAAGAATCTTCCATTCCTCACATGTCCAATCATTATCCATCCTGGACAGAGCCTCTACGAAGGTAGTTCCCTCCATACGATCAACATGTCTCATGTACCTCTCAAGAAGATGCTCAAGGCCACTGCTGCCCCCAGGAGCTTCTGAAACATTGCTACCCTCACTACCCCCTTCAGAATTGTTTTCAGAGCCTCTCAAGTCGTCCTCGTGCGAAATAGAGGCACTCTGTGGGTGGTCCCTATACGTGTCTACGACCACCACACCATGTCCAGGAGAATAGAACTCAAATCTGCCACCACCAAAGGGGTCAAAAATGACCATATCATCAGTCAACAGAGCATGTGACTTGCTGCCATCGAGCAACTTGATATACCTACCAGTCCATTCCATTTTACCTTCTGAGGTCTTCCTCCATTCTTTGATCAGATCTTCCTCATCAAATGTCATACAGTTACGATCAGTCATGGTGCCACTCTGGTATCTTCATACTTTCTTCTGAACATGTCGCTAGCATCTCCTGGCAGATACTCTGGATATCCAAGCTTAGATCTAAGGTATTTGACCTCATGCTTTAGCTGCATGTTTTCTGATAATGCTTCAGACAAATCGTGTTGTAATTTACTGAGGAAACTGCTCTCAATCCTGACATCGTAGCTCATCCCTGTCTATCCTTTCTCACACAATACTGGCATCCAGTGACCTCTAGCCTCAGCACACTCCCACATCCATTGCATCTCTTGAATGTGCTATGTTCTTCAAACGAATGATACTTAGCCAATGAGGTGTCTACATAATTGTTAACCACTGGTTTACTTTCGTTTACATCTTGTTTCTCTGTGGGTATCTTTTGTACCCTCTTCTTACCTTTTTGTAAAAACTCCTTGTACTTCCTACTGTTCAATCCTGTCTTCACATACTTTCGCTTGACTTTATTGGATGGATTGACAGACAGCTGAATCTCACTCATTTAGTCAAGCTCCTGGTACAATATGTCGGCAGTTAGATGTAAGTGTCTACGTTTAGTTACTTGACTTTGCTTGTTCTCTTCTGATAGCTTCAAGGATAAGTCTTTCAGTTTCAATGGTTTCCTTAATCTTAGTCATTATAATCTCCCTTTTAGTCTTCCAATTAAATGTTCCAACATACCAATCATGTACATTGCATGAATGGGTTGGTTGCTTAGTAAATCATAATCAATATGATCAGTGGTTGGGTTATGAGAAATCAATACTGATAAACGATCTCTATCTTCCCAGAGATTGAACACTTGCTTCCCTTTTTCATTGAGGTACGTGTTAAGTGGGGGTGGATCTGCAGGGGCTACCTCACCTTCAGGGGGCTTGCAGCCAGGGAAGTGGATCAGGTTACTCATAGGTACCATAACCAGTAGGGGGGTCAGAGTATTCCAGCTATAGACATTCATTTTTTTGGATTGCCCTCATGGGCATGGTTACCTCAGTAGATAGTTACGCAAACCCCTTGACAACTTCAGCGATCATCACTACAATCGCTTTGTCGAGCGCAGCTAATAACATATATATACTAGTA
>OFQY01000279.1_pt1 | contig 21818 bp, 36 predicted proteins | sample 1542991 | NCBI WGS metagenome assembly OFQY01 (sample SAMN07774224, study PRJEB24372) | wastewater metagenome | isolation source: Exp Tend VB 10WW | collected 2016-02 | reverse complement strand
TCTGCCATGATTTACTTAAATATACTTGCAGAATCATTAGAAAATGTCTTTAGAGGTGTCCCCTACCTGTCTCTAATTGGTTATGTTCCACTAAAATGATTCCCGCAGAATCTTGAGGTTTGTAAATGTCCATAATCCCTAGTAAAATCCTTGAAAAACTTGAGTACGTGTCCAAATATGTAGAAACTTCTACTGATGACTGGTTCAGGGTGAAAAAGGAACTTCTAACTGTTTGTTCTCCGAAAGAACGCAGTTTCTTCTCAAGGCGGCACAAAACAAGCAAAAAACACTTTTTGAATGAGTTCGAAAAGGAACTAATTACCCAGTGGAAACAGCTAACGGGAGTTGACCTCAAGGTAGATGACTCAAAACTTCACACTCCAGATGATGAACGTCCACCCAGACATTGGGCCTTGATGGAACTCAACAAGAAAAGACAAGAAGCAAAAAATGACAAACAAGAATCTTGAAGATGTTATCAGATTGGTTGTGGAAGAGGTCGTGGCAGAAGACCACCCTCAGAGACTTAGGGACATTTTCTTACAGCCAGCAAAGGACGTACTCAACACAGCCAGCTATGCAGCAGAACGTTTGTCAGGTGCAGCCCAGACTTTGGTAAAGGGACTTGCTTACATCATTCCTACCATTTTAATTCCTGGCTTGGAGTTCAACTATGAACTCTTTAAGAAGGACGAAGATGCTAAAATGGCAGAAATCAAAAAGAAGTACGGAGATGTACTTGCAAGAAACTGGGAAGCAATCAAAGATCCAGATGTGTTTGGTTTCATGTTCCTTGCCTATCCTCAGGCTATGCTTGGATTTGCAGCCCTAAAACGTTCACCTTTGGCATTTCTCAGACTTCTTGAGGTTGTAACTGGCGGTATGGATTCTGTGACTAGCCTTAGACAAAGCCTTGAGTCTTCTTCGGCTTACACTCCAAGACAGACACAAAACTATGATCCAAATTCTGGTCCATTTGGTGGCGGTGCTGGTGCAGGTGATAGTTCCTATGTTGGTGACATGTATGGAGACTATTCCGGCACAGGTTTGACCGGCGAGTCTAAGATGGCACGTAGAAAGCTCCTGGAGGCTCAGGGAAATCCGCAAGTAGAACAACAGATACAAGCCCTCATGCAGCGTCCCGAGGTCAAGCAGGCTATTTCTACGTCGCCTATCTTCAAAGACATGCAAAAGGCTTCTGTTGACATTATGGTTGCCCCTGTTCAGAGATTTATGAAAGCTCAGAACCTGGATCAGATGAAGGGTTATATTGCCCCTGCTGCTATTGAGAAAGCAAAGGCAGAAATCAAGTCTAAGGCAGGCAACATTTCCCCACAAGAAGCCGAACAGGCAATGCAGGCAATGATTGGTGAAATCAAAAAGGGTTACAAGGACGCCTACGTTCAAAAGCTTCAAGGTGTAGTTGCCAAAGATCCTCAAACAAGACCAGCAGTTGACACAGCAATTTCCCGTATTCGCGGAATGTGACAATATACACTGTCGTTTCAACAAATTAAGCTGTACCAGGAAAGGTATTGCTTATTATGACTGACGGCACCGATTTACAACCTAGCTCGCTCACCGACCTCAAGCCCATTATTAGTGAGTTCATTTCCAGACTTGCTCAGATCGAACACGAGATCGAAACCCTGAATGAAGACCGTAAGGCTTTGTTTGAAGAGTTCGCTGAAAAAGTTGACGTAAAGGAACTTAAAGCCGCTTTGAGAGTTCACAAAATTGAGCAGAAGGTTAGCCATCGTTATGCATTCGACACGATCTTAGAATGCCTAAAAGATCCAACACCATGACTCAAGTTACCAAGAGCTATCTTTTCCTGTGGCGAATTGACGTTGGTGATATTGCACCAGGCGACATTTCAAAACACATGGAAGTTGTAAAAGAACACTTGGAAACACCAATGTTGACAGACTTATTGAACTCAGAAGTACAAGCCTTTTTCATTCCGGTTCGAAACGAATCGACAAGTGTAGAGATTGTTGAATTCAATATTGACTCCAACCAACCATATACCAGGATTAGATCACAGGACATAAAAGACCTTTCAGAGTCAGAGATAATCCAGTTCATCAAGGAAAATAGAAATGTTAAAAAATGAGAAGTACGAAGTTCCAGTGATTCTATACGAGGAACCAAAACCAGGCGATAAGCCAAATCCAATCCCATATATCGATGTTCCAGTTAAAGGTAAAATGCCTCCAGTGTTATTCATTTTCGAATACAGACAAACTGGAGAATATGAACCAGACTCCAAAGGAAATCCCGTAGAAATGGTTGACCAGATTCCACACAAGTACGTGGACATGGAGCACCTGAAAGACAAATTACCACCCCACCTCAATGACATGATTAGAACCTTGCTTGGCATGAAGCCTCTTAAGGAAGCCCAAGAAAAGGGTCAGGTTATTTTGGATAAAGTGCAAAAGAACGTTGCTGACAAGGCAAATAAAAAGGACTGACAATGAAACTACACAAGAGCGTTATCGACAAGTTGATTTACTACTGCCAGACGTATGGTGGCTATGAGCACGAGCACAAGCTTCGTGCAAAGTTCAATGAAGTGGACTTGAGCCCATACGAGAGAAAAGAAGTTAACGCAGGCGAAACCATCCTCGTTATGACAGAAGACTACATTCAGCAACTTGAAGGCAAGAGAAAAGCCTAATAGGAGTTCACCTTGACTAAGAATTTTGAAATCGGACAAGTGATTTATATCTTGTCCGAACAGACGCAGCATATTCTGCCAGGTATTGTGGCAGAAGAGGTTGTTGTTAAAAAACTTACCGGCAACAACACTTCCTGGAAGATCAAAGTTGGTCAAGGAGACAGATCCAAACTTTTCGACTCAGCCAAGATTCGTGGCGAGGTTTATGGAAGCCTTGAGGAAATCCGAGACGTAATGACAAACCGTCTAACGGAATATGTCAACAAACTAACCAGCGAAGCCTCAGAGCGTGTGGAAAAATGGTATGGTAAGGAGATTTCGGATCGTCAGAAGGCAATGCTTCAGGCAGCTACAGGCGCCAATCAGCAAAGTACATTTGATGACAGGATTGATCCAGAACTTCTGTTGAACTCTCTTGAGAACACTCCTGTTTCTACAACCCCAAAGTTTACGAACGACCCAAAGCTTGACCCAAGAGCAACTCTTAGAGACAATCTCAGAAATATGGCTCTTGACCCAATTCTCGACGAACCGCAGGATAGCGAAGGTCAGATGTTTATTCAAGGACCAAACGGAGAAAAGATCGCCGTTAAGATCAACAAGCCAAGACAACCACTTTCATGACAACTAATCAACCTACCAATACTCCAAAACAAGAAGTGGTGTTTGAAGATAAGGCTCATGAGGAGCTTCTCAAAGGTGCCACAATCTTAGCAAGAGCCGTGAAGTCCACCATGGGTCCAAGTGGACATGGCGTAATCATCGACTTCAAGAACAAAGCTCCGATTATCACAAAAGACGGCGTAACGGTTGCTAGGTCTATTAACCTTAAGGAAAAGCTTCCAAGCATCGGTGCAGAACTCCTCAAGGAAATCGCTGCAAAGACTAACGATCTTGCTGGCGATGGAACAACTACCGCAACAGTCCTTGGACATGGACTTCTCAGTCAAGGTATCAAAATGATCGCCACCGGACGCTCGGCGATTGGCCTTAAGAAAGGTATTGACCTTGCTGCAAAGGAAGTTGTAGACTTCCTCAAGGAAAACTGCGTTCCAGTTTCCAACAAAAATGACATCATTGCCATTGGTACAATCTCAGCTAATGGAGACAGGAATATCGGTGAACTTCTGTCCCTGGCTATTGAGAAGGTTGGGCCAGATGGTATTATTACCGTTGAACCAGCCAAGAGCATTCAAACACAACTAGACGTGGTTGAAGGCTTGCAGGTTGACTCCGGATACGTCTCTCCATATTTCGTAACAAACGGAGAAAAGCTCACAGCCGAACTCAAAGATCCTTTCGTCCTTGTAACGAACAGGAAGATTTCGTCTCTTGATGACATTATTCCAGTTCTAGAGACAGTTCACAGAGCAGCCAAACCTTTATTGTTGGTTGCTGATGAAGTTGACGGCGAGGCTCTTCAGACTCTCATTGTCAACAAGATGAAAGACAAGATTTCTGTGTGTGTCATTAAGGCACCATCCTACTCGGAAAACAGAATTGACATTCTCAATGACATCAATGCTGTTGTAGGTGGAAAGGTCATCGACCTGTCGTCCGAAAATCACCTCAAAAATATCAAGGCAGAACATTTTGGCACTTGCAAGAAGGTAATCGTTGGAAGACACAACACTACGATTATTGGACTAAGCGATGCCAACACCAAGGAAAGAGTTACTGGCAGAATGACCATGCTTCGTACTGCCTTGGAGTCTCAGACGTTGGATGAACTTCACACCGACAGATACAGAAAGAGACTTGCGAAACTTTCAGGTGGCGTAGCTGTCATTAAAGTTGGTGGGTCTACTGAAGTTGAGATTTTGGAAAGAAAAGACAGAGTAGAAGATGCTCTTAACGCTACAGTAGCAGCAACCCAAGAGGGTATCGTTCCTGGTGGCGGATCTGCCTTGTTCTATGCTTCTCTTCACTTGAGAAAGCTGTTGAACGAAGACCCTACGTGGAAGAAACTTCCAGAAGATATTGTGGCTGGTGTACAGGTAGTGGCAAATACCTGTGAACAGCCACTCAAGACGATTGTAGAAAACACAGGCATGTCACCAGAAGTGGTTGTTGCCAAACTAAAGGACTACGTTGAGTCTAATAACATCTCTCTCAAGAAAAAGAGAAAGATGGACATCTCCTTGGGTGGAAGCAAAGAAATGATTGAGTGGGATAATCCCTTGCTTCCAAGTGCAGTATTCAAAGATATTATTGGCTATGATGCTTCTACTCACACTTATGACAATTTGATTTCTAAGGGAATTATTGACCCGGTGAAAGTTACCAGATACGCGCTTGAACATGCTTGTTCTGTTGTTGGCCTGGTATTGACATGTAACGCTGTTGTGATCAACAACGACGAAGAATAAAAGGAGATAGTATGGGTATTGGACATAGAGTAATGGCAAAACCGGTCGGAAGCGGAACAGTCTTTTCCTCGGCTTCAAATCAAGACATGGTTATTGTTTACAAGTTAATGCATGACGCAAAAGGTGAAATGATTTATGACACGACAGGCGGCGCTCTTGTAGAGCGCGCTGGTGGCGTTAAGTCAGGTTCAACCGGAACGATCACGGGACCATCGATCAAAGTGCCACGTCGTTGTCTGATTGAGTACAAGGACGTTCCTGCCGCAATGGGTGTTGACCTTGTTGACATCTATCCAGTGCAGTTTGATGCTTATGGTGGTGTTGGTTTCTTGCCAGGCGACGCAATCAAACAGATATGACAGCACTTAAAGGTTGGCCGGAACTAGACAACATCGGCAAGAAAAAGCAACAAATCCCTGAATACTTTCAAAAGTATCATGATTTCTTGCATACTGCCGCTACGCCAATTGTCGGTGAAATCTATTGTAGTGTTGACCGAGTTCAAAAAGGACTTGGAGTAAATCGCTACATGATGGTCATGGACGTTAAAAAAGGAAATCCAAACAAAATGGGAATCCCAAGAGATTGTGGATACATGTCCCCAAATGGTAAGACCTATGAAATTGACTGGATTGACCGTAACGCCACAATAGAACTCTTGCTGGTGTCGTTTCTTGACATGACCGATAATTGCATAAAGCAAATTGCCATGGACTCAGCAATGTTCAATCTGACTTTTTCAAAAGTGTCAGAAGATTAGCCCACTCTACGTCTTAACAAATAAACGAACTCTTCATGTTTGTTGGCAATGTCTCCAAGAAGCTGCTCAAGACCTCTCGTAAGAAGTCCAGCAGCTTCAAGCTTTCTCATGACCGCCTCAATCAACTGAACGAACATAATCTCAGCTTCCAAGGAGCGTCTAGCAAAGTCATCAGAGGTGGCATGCATCTTGACACCCTTCAAGAAGGAACTGACGGTTATTACGTGCTTCTCAAAACCAACCAAAGCTGCCTTGTTCAAACCAACCGTCCTCTCAGCAACTGCGTCAACCTGAGGGAGAATATCGTTATAAAGCCTCTCATAAAGAAGGTGGTCGCCATAGAAGGTAGGTCCGCAGGACTGCCAGTGATGCGTCTGGTGAAGAATAGACAAGGCTCTAAGGGAACCTAAAACTACGGCAAGCTCACCATATTGTTCCCCAGGGAACATGGTCTGAGCAACCTCTAACATCCTAGCAACTGCAATATTTTCGACCATTTCTGGTTTTTGAAGTGGTAACATGAGCCTCCCCAATAACTATTCCAGAAACCACCTACTTATAACCAAGGATTTACATAATGACTTACCAAAATGCACGTTCTGGCCCGAATAACGTTGGAGAATATCAAACCTCAGGTTTGCCTTGGGTTACGTCATCCTTAGTAACACAAACTCCCCTTAAAATCGACTTCCCATATGTAACAAACCACATTTCTGTCCATGGCGGCGCCTACGGTGGCACAGATGGCGTTAGAATTGGTTTCTCGGTCAATGGTGTCAATGGCGGCAACTATGCCTTGGTAAAGGCAGCAGACGGCTGGACACAGTTTGACCTTCGTTGCAAGGAAATCTACGTTCGTGCAGACACAGGTACGGTTTCCATGTCCTTGTGTGTAGGTTTGACCCTTATCGAAAACAAGGCTTTCCCTTCGTTGTCTGGTTCCGCAATCTACAACCCAGCAGCAACTTCGTCGCTCTTGTATGGTTATGGAAAACCAGGCGACCCAGGCGTTGGCTCTGGTATCGGTTAAGACGCAGAAGGTTTAGTAGGCGCTGGTCCCTCAGGGATTCCTTCGGCTGCCTTGGCAAGAACATCTCTAAACGTCACGCAAACGTGGAAAATGTCAACCATGTGTTTGAACAGTTTCTTGCGCTTGAGGAGAACTGGCTTGTTAATGGTCGTCAGCTTGTAAAGCTGTTCAAACCAACGTTCATACACGTCAATGATGATGTGTACAGGCGCTTTTTCATCCTTACGCTTGACAAACTCAACCACGATGGATGGGTCAATCCACAAGGAATTGTCCTCTGAGGTATCTTCTACGACTTCGACCACAGGCTTCTTTTTCCTGCCTTCATGAATGTCGTTAATCTCGGACAGTAGTTTGTCTGTGTCCTTGAAGATTTCTGCGAAGTCCTTGACCTTCGCTGCCATTTCCATATTCGCCTGTTCGTTGTAATCCAAGAAACGCGTTGTAGGAATCATTATTTTAAGCTCCCGAAGGGATTTGAACCCATATTTCGTACCTTACGAGGGTAGAGTAATAGCCATTATACTACAGGAGCGTATCCTGCTAAATAGCTTAGCAGGAACTTCTTGATGGTGCAAATTTATTCTTTTTCGTCGGTTGTTTCAGTCGAGGACGCACTCGACGGAGTACCATCAAAGTTTTCGATCTTCTTGACCCAATATTCAGGCGCACCCGAGCCCGCAAGGAACTCAGAAATAACCGTGAACACGGAGTCAGAGAAACCGCCCACATTTAGACGATCAACAGCATCCGTTGCTTGAACGGACGTGTTTGGCGTCAAGTCAATGCACACCAACTTTGCCTTTGGGTTGCGAGCCTTGAACTTTGCCCATTCGGCCATAAGTCCAGTGCCAGAACGTGCGTTTCCATACCATGCCGTGGAACGGTCATACCAAGATTCATTGTCCGAGACAATGACAACAAGGTCACCCTTACGGTTTTGAGAATTCAACAACGCAAGCGTTGCCGAACAATCTGTGCCGCCACCTGGCGTAGCAATAAGCTGTGCATTCTTCATGACAGAGTCATGACCATTCAGTTGAATGTGACGTGCGTTCGTGTCGAACGTGTAAACTTCCGTTTCCTTGTTCTTGCGTTTAATTGCCGAGGCAATCAATGCACCAACCTGACGACAGGAAGTCTTGGATGTAGCCGTGCCACGGTAACCCGAGACAGGCGAGTCCATCGAACCAGAAATGTCCACACCAACGAAAACCTGACCATCGAAACGCGGAACGTTTTCGATTGCCGTTTCCATTGCATCTTGCAATGCATTAGAAATAGCCTCAGGAACTTCCGTGCCAACCGTGTTAAGGTAAGCCGTGAAAAGCTGATATGGAAACACCTTCGACTTTTCAATCAAAGACTTGTCACGAAGACGATCAGCGATCATCTTCACCATTTTTGGATCCTTCAACACACCATGACGAGCAAAGGTGTTGAGGTTCATACGTGTCATGTTCCACTTTGCATTTTGTGCAATGGCAGTCCACTCAGCCGTTGTCAACGGAAGTGCCGTCAACATTTGGAAGTTCACGTTTGGAACGCCTGCCGTTGCCTTACCAGCGATAAGGGCAGTCTTGAAAGCTTCAAACTCTTGAACAATATTTGGAAGAACCGAAGCATCGTGCTTACGGCTTGTGACGTAACCATACAACGCCTCACGAGTAGACGTTTCAGGACGTGGGTGGACCATCTTGATCACGTCAGCCAACGACGGGTCGTTACCAACGGAGTCAGAGAAAATCTGGTAGTCCTTACGAGACTCAAGCCATTCCTTGATTGCACGCTTTGGAGCGGAACCAAGCGACTTACGACCAGTCACACCCGAGCGGATGATCTGGACGAAGTTACGAACCATCTTGCCATTGTCCATGACCTGTGGGAACGTGGACTTGAAAAGCTCAATATCCTTGGATGCCAAAACAGCCAAAAGATATGCTGGCATGTCTTTCATGAAGGCACTCTTACGCGAGTAGATTGCCAACTTTGCGATGAAAGCTGGTTCAACCTTTTCGACCATCTTCTTGATCGTGTCAAGCTGCGAGGACGAATCTGCGTAGAACGTAGAACCAAAGGTTCCCGTTGCGGCAAATTGAGCGAGCGCGTGCTTGTCTGTCGTGCTGTAGGCTTTGCCACCAGCAAGATTTGTGGTGTCCGTTGCAGGAACCACACGTGAACCAGACGACTGCGACTTGAAAAGCTTCTTATTTGCCATGATGATTTTCCTTCCCTAAAATCTTCTTTTGAATGTTATCCGCGACGACAAGGATTGTAAAGACGCCGAAGAATGTAGTCCTTACGGCATTCGTCTCCGAAACTATGAATAAAATCGACTTCCCACTTCCGATTTTAGTATTTTTGGTGTACCGACAAGGAGTTATAGAGTTTTTTGCTTTGAAATGTAAACCCTAAGAGCATTCGGAACAATTCTTACTCTAGACGACGGTTAAGGCTTTGTATACCTCAATTCGATTTATTTACGCCCCCGGTGGGACTCAAACCCACGATCATCCGTTTTAGAGGCGGACGCTTTAGTCACTAAGCTACGGGGACAGAACACTTTATTTGTTAAAAATGGAGCCGGAATCACTTACCTGATAAACTCCTGGTTGGATTTCCACAGAGGTACGGGACTTGCGGTCAGAACCTGCCAGATTGAGGTGACTCAAAAACTGAGCAGTCCGGTCGCCAGGCTCGAAAGCCATGGCAGTGATTTGGTCGCCCATGTCAGGCTCTCGAAATGAAGCAAACTTGATGCCCTCTTGAAGAGCACCTCGGCCAAGGCCAAAAAGCTCGTGTTCATCCTTAGCGCCAAGAATAACGATGGTATTGCTGGTCTTATACCAGTTCAGTTCACTTTCCGGAAAGAAATGAACGAATTCTCTGAAGGCATGAAGCGATTGTGCGATTTGTGAGCCAGGACTCAGGTCCTGACGAACCACCACGTATAGTTTTAGCATTGCCTCGCCTCTCTCGCTGCTTTCATTTCTTTTTCTTTGGTTCTGCGAGCTTCAATCTTAGCAGTCATTTCTGCCTTAGTCAAGTAGTATTGCTTGCCTTCGTTGACCCACAGCTTCAAGTCCTCTTCTTTGAGGTAGTAAGCAGTCCATGGCGAAAAAGCCTTGAGAATGGCATACATTCTGGTGAAGTCCATGTCTGTCAGCTTACAATTTGTGGCACGTTCCACTTCCTTGTAGCTCAAACCTCTGACAAAGGCATAAACAAGACAGTGTAGTCTTGAAGTCAATCCCACGTTGACTTTGTCGATGTAATACATCGTTTTCTTTGCGGATTTCTTCGGTTGTTTGTACGCTTTCTTGCGTAAAGTGATCGATTCTGCCGAAAATCCCTTTATTGTTGCTTTCAAAGAAAGCAGATTTCTCCTACTAAGCGGTTCACGTAACATTATGTTAACTCTCCTCTATTGCTGAAATGGAACAGAAACTGGTTTGTTTTAGTGACACCAGCAGAGGAGGACCGCGAGGAAAAATCTACAAAAAGTGAATCATTAATTTGTATCCTATTTCGTCTGTCAGAAAATGTATTATCGTTCGAAGACTTCAATCAGTTTATTTTGCTTCCTGGCATATCTGATTGTGGCCCAGGTTCCACTCCTAAGTTCCTCTTTCAGTTCCTTAGGTGTTGCCAACATAACATCTGCCGCGTCAACAATCAACCTGTTTCGTTCCAACGGGTCAATCGGTGGGTGAGCCTCGATTGCACCACGTTGACCACAAAAGGCACGTTTGCTTGTAATCAAACACGGATAAATGAGACGCTCAATATTCAAGAGTGAAGCAAGTGTGTCAAACTCAAGGTCTGCTCCAACACAATCTCCATGGATAACTCTTACGTTATCAAGTCCCATCGTCAGGATAGTTTCGAGATACTTCCTTACTGCGAGAAACTGATTGTCAGACATTCCAATTTGAGTGCCCGTAAATCCGATAGTGAATTTCTTCGGCTTCACAGCAAATCCTCAAGGTCTTGACGGCTACCGTAACGTTCCTTGACTTTGTCGATCCAGGCAATGTTCTTGACTTTGAACATAATCGGCAGTCCCCACTTCTTCGGAGGACTCGACTTACACACAACACCTTCAAAGGTTGCACCAGGAAATAGACCAGAACGAATCTGACCTTCAACCTCGTGGTTCATCTTTCCGTAGTAAAGGAACTTGGGGATTTCCACAATGTCCTCAAACAACTTGATGAACTTGTTGGGCGTTACAAAACCCTGTTTGTACACATCAACGTCGATTAACACGACCTTGTGTGGTTCGTCCTGAATATGGAGTCCAGCGAAACTGTTGTCGCCAAGAAATTCAAAGTAACAAATGGCTCCTTCGAATCTCTCAGCCTTAAAAACCTTAGAGAGCTTTTCTTCTTGTGCCTTGATTAAGGCGATTGCAGACCCGAACATTGGGTCATCAACACCGAGTAAACGCTTACGAGTGCCAAACTTGTAAAAGCCACGTTTAGGCGACCACTCAGCACGAATGTTACTGCCGTCAAGCTTTTCAAACACGTAAACGTCAACGTCACGTTGAATCACTGCGGACATTTCAGGGTAGTGTTTCATTTTTCTTATTGCACTTTGGGCAGAAGTCGATCGTCTTGTAGTAAATGAACTCGCAACTTTGACAGGTTATCGTGTGGTATTTTCCTGTCCAGTCCATTGTGAATGGAATCTTAATTGTTCTTCCAGAGGACTCAACCTTTTCAACTCTGACAGGCAAGCAACAAAGTCTACACAAGGGATCCTTGTGTCGGTGATGGTTGCAAATTCCAGCCATGAGATTTAAGGGAGAGCGAGTAGACGGGCTCGAACCGTCGATAAAAGAGTGGAAGTCTCGTGTGTTACCGCTACACTATACTCGCTTGTTTGGTTAAGTAGTCTTTAATGTTCTGATGATGCGCCTTTAAGAATACTTTATGATACACGTCAGGCGATGGATTGTCAAGAGCTATTTGCGCTTGCTTAATTCTTTTTGGATCCAGGAGGTTGTTGTAATAGCTCCTGACGATCAACATAAATGAGTTGATTTCCGGGAATGGGACAACAACCTGTCGCTCAAACCTAATAAATACCCGTTGTAGGTCGTCCCAATACCATTCATCCTGAGGAATATACTTGGGATGACGGCTAACGATATTACTTGGGCGGAAAGAAACGCTACCCACACGTTGGACAGGTTCTGGCAGCTTTAACAAACCCCTCACCATGCCCCCAGGATTCTGTATAACGAGGTTTTGGTTCGCCTTACGGACTCTGTCATGGATCTGACCAAAGGATTTTCCAATGGCTTCCTCGACGCTCCAATCGGAGGGTGCAAACAGGTGAAGAACCGAAGCTCTGTCAGAATCCCCATCTAGGGTGATTATAGCGATATCCTCAGGCACCTGGCTCACAAGGGCATCAAAATAATCGATATATCCATCGGAATTGTCAGGAACGTTAATGCCTTCTGTCTTGAAGGTTTTGACCAGGAAGTCATTAATGACTTTCATGGCATCAGGATTTAGGTAATTCTGGTAGAACTCGTAGATGGGAAGGGTTTTTCGGATTGTCTTCCTGTTATCAATGTAGTGCTGAGCATCCACACCAAACTGAAAGAACCGACCTTTTTCGCCCTGTAGTTGAGACAGGCGGGTTGTCTTCGTGGAAGAAATAGGAATTACGCCATCTTGAAGAGGGTAGTAATCAAGATAGTCAGTGTCAAGAGGCAAACCTTCTAAGGTAGCACCCATTCTCAACAATCCCAAGGGTCTTCAAGCAAGTCCTGACGTTCCTGCTCTTTTTGACGACGCTTTGCCTTGATGCTCTTTGTTCCAGAACTCATCGAGTGAATGACTCTGTCAACAGCCTTCTCAAAAGTACCAGCGGAAGCCTTGTAGGTTTCCTTGTCATTACGAATCTGGATGAAGACAGTTCCCTGACGAAGCTTGATTGTAATATCTGCTCCGGTATCAGCTAAACTCTTTAGTCTTTCGTCCATGTTCTTACCTTACAAGCTGCTGCTGGGATTTGAACCCAAATATCTGACTTACCAAGCCAGCGTAATAAACCTTTATACGACAACAGCGTTAATCTACCATTTTTGCGAGCACTTCATTCAAGTGCAGCATGATGTATTCTTTTCCTTCGTACTTGAACTGCAAACCAGCCATCTTTGCCATGAAGATTCTATCACCAGAAGAATATCCTGCCTCAACAGCTTCCGGACTTGAGTCAACAATACATCCTTCAAGGAACTTCTTGTCGGTCGTTTCTGGAACATAAAACTCACTCTTGTGAGTGGTCGTTTCAACCTTCTCTGCCAGAATCCGATGTGCTGCTACTTTGAATCTCATTTTTCTTTCCTTAAGCGAAATACGGGATTCGAACCCGTCTCCCAGCGTTGGCAACGCCGAATAATAACCGCTATACTAATTCCGCATCAAAATCCGATATATCTACAACCCGACTCTCCACAGTATTCAATGTAAATCCTAGAATTGTCAATGTTGAGGGAAATAAATCGTTCTGAGGAAACGTCCTCTCCTGTTCCACAGGAGATAAAACATCCTGGCAAGAACAAAGCTACCAGAAAAATCCCCAACTTATTTCGTGCCCTCGTCATTAACTGGCTTTTCTTTTGGAACAACAGTACAAGCCTTGACGTGTTCATCATGAGCTTTTGGGTTCGACTGTAGAACCTTGCACTTTGGACATTCCCACATCAGTAGCCGTACTTCTTTCTAGCTTCTTCGCGACGCTTGACCTTTTCTGCTTCGTCATCCTTGATAGTCTCACGAGCATTTTCCCAAGTCTCTTCTGTGATTTCAATCTGACCAAGCTTGGTGGCGATGAACAAGAAGTTACTAATGTCCTCACGTCCAAGACGATCAAGTCGATTCATAAAGAAACTGATTTGGTCGTCAGTGAACTCGCCACTGTCTTCCATCTGGCTTTCCAAGGCTGCCTTCAAAGTCCGATATTCAATCGGATTCAACTTTTTTCCAATGGTCTTTGTGCGTCGCATTTATTTTACGTCTTCGGCGAGATTCGAACTCACATCAGAATCCTTAGGAGGGATCCATTCTTCCTTTGAACTACGAAGACTTACCAATTTTGATATTGTCCTATGTTTTCAACTTTGATTTTAATTGTACGTTTTCCTGAACCCAACAAAACAGCATCAATGAAAACACATTGATCATTTACTAGATCATAACAAACCAGCCAATCGATATCAGCCTTTGTATATTTTTTGACACTACGTGTTTTGCTTCCCCAACTACTAGTTGAAGCACATTTAATTGTCAATTTTCCATCAATTGGCGTAGTTGCTTTAATTTGAATCTTTTCAAGCCTTGAATTTCTTTCAACGATCAAGTCTGTCGTGTCGTCGTAGGAAAATGGCATATAAACCTTATAGCCGTGACTTAAGGCTATTGAAATAACCTTAGCAACACCACGATCACCCTTTGCTGTTGATTTCACCTTTGAACTATGAAGACATTATACCACGATTATGGATTGTTGCAAGCAGGACTTTCACGAGGTGAAAACTCTGCCATACAGTTTTGATCGTCACCAGGACGAACCGCTCTTGTTGTTCTTGTTGCAGGACCGTAACGAAATTCACTACATCCTGAAATCAGAACCAAAGTCAGAAGAAGAAATCTCACGAGTAGAACAATCCGTATCCACCAATGTTAATTGATGCTTTGTTTTCCTCAATCTTCGTCCAGGTCATTTCCGGCTCACCAACTTGGGCAGTGTACATGTACAAAGCCGCATAAATATCAGCGTCGATGTGGCGTTGATCGTCTTCAACAACATCCTCTTCGTCTTCGAATTCAAGTTCTTTCAATGCTGGAAACATTTCTCTCATCTTCACGTATTCAGCATTTGGAATCAAATTGTCTTCAAATTGTTCACAGTACGAAGTAATGTCAAACTTGAGCTTTTTTGCGCCCTTCTTAAATGCTTTTTCCAAGTCACTTGTAGAAAGCGAACAACTTACCACGGTCGTGGAAGTTTTGTAGTGTCCATCACCCGACCAGTCACCAACAACCAGATTAATAGTTTCCATTTTCTTCCCTTAACATCCTTGCAAGGAATCGAACCTTGATCTCAACGCTTAGAAGGCGTGTATGTTATCCGTTACACCACAAGGACTCAACTATTTCTCATCTTTTTCGTCGTAGTTGTCAACCCACTCGACACCCGTTGCATTTCCATGACCATGGATTTCTATAAATCCCTCAATGGTATCATGAAATTCCATCGAGTTTGGTTTTCCAGGCACTCTCCATCTTACTACAACAGAGCCGTCTGTAAACTTACAGCCTTCCGCCACATAACCACAACCCGAAACACCCGAAATATCCTGTTTTCTAACTACATGGAAACGTTTCATACATTTACCTATGTTACTTGCCTCGAATAATCCTCAGGAAGCATTTTTCTCTGTCGAGCCAAAATGTTATCCCGAAAATCACTGCTAAACTCAAGAAGAGCATATCTCAGCATAGCACGTCTGTATTTACTGTCAAATTGGATGGAGATTATGAGATTCGAACTCACACCGACAGCGTGGTAGCCATCTATCTTCTAGAAGCCAGAAGGAACTCGGGCAGCTACCCCTCCGTTTTACTCCAAGCCTGTCGAATACCTATTGGCGGTAAACACTCCAATAGAAGAACTTCCAGTATTCTAAATCCCCAAACTATAAAATTCGTTCCAAAGGTTAGTTCTAAGTTGCAACTCCTCGGTCGTATAAGAACCACCAATTTTACAAAGTCGATCAATATTCTCAATCAAGAAGAAAGCTCTTTTAGCTTTCTTCGGGCATTGGAGATACTTTGAAATTTGTTTCAGGATCGCAATAGTCTTTCTTGAACCTGACGTTCTCCATTGCCATGTTTCTTTATGTTTTGAATTTCTACTGTTTCTTTTTGTGATATTTCCTGTTCCGGTTATTTCAACACATTTTCGAAGAATTTCTATATCTGTAGAAGGAACAGATAATCTTGGCATTCTAGTACCATTTCTTGGATCTAGTGATATAGAACCTTCACCATCAATAATGCCGGCAAGCCAACCAATCTCCACATCTCTCATACGGAAAGCAAGGGAATCGAACCCCACACCCTTTCGGGTGCTCACTCCTTAGCAGGGAGGACTGTCACCTTTGACAGATTACTTTCCAAAGTCACTTTATTTCTTCTAACGCTTTTCTCATTTCAAAGATAGCGTCCATTCGTCCTAACTTGTAATATTCCTCACGGAACTTCTTTACAATTTCTCTCATTTCTTCTAGAGACTGAGGAGGGTGAACTGGACAAATGCCGCACGCATGATCATAAGCGCCTTCGCACTGACAATAACACAACCCATCCTTTATTTTGTCGTCATCTTCAGTCATCAACCTAACCAAGCCCTTACAACGATTCCATGATCAAAGTCATCTGTAGTCACTTTGTCAAATTCATACTCGTGCTCACCAATCATCATCTTATCTTTTGTGAAAGTGAAGCCTTCTGATGAAAGCTCAACATTAACACGAACTGGATTATAGTCTGCCGTTCCCATGAAATGCACTGGACCCACAGACATAACACGAACATCTGTTTCAAGTTTTTCTTTCACTTCACGAAGTGTCATTCCAACAGCATTTTTGATATCCATACTATTTTCCTTTACGGTGAGCACTGGTCTCGATCCAGATAGAGTTGCCCCTACAAAACGCTTTCCAGGCGTTTCCGACACCCCGGTCGGTTTACTCACCATTTGCTAACTCCAAAAGTATGTCACCGTGACACGCCTTTGGTTTACACCAACATCCTAAAACCTTACCTTTGAGTTCTGCCTTGATGCAACACAAAAGGTCATCTTGTCCTACAAGCCACTCAGCGTATTTTTCTATCGCTTCCTCTCGTGACCCTACTTTATACTGAGCTTTGGTTCCTGTCAAGTGCGAAAAAGGATTTCCCCATTTACTCGGCCGACCGATGTAAACGTCGAACTTCTCTTTCTTACAGTGAACTACTTTCGCTTCCAAGTGAATCCCTTTTCGCTCACTGCTTTCTTGAGAATTTTCTCGGCTTGTTTGGCTTGCCTTTCGGTCAAGTTATTTGACACAGCCTGGTCTATCTCTTTTGAAACGTCATCGTAACGAGTTATCGTCACAACAAAATTTTTCGGAGGTAGGGACATTACGTGAATGCTTGCAACATGATATTTGATTGTCATTGTGCCTCGATTATCATTACTTTTTTCTCAAGAGGAAAACCTGCCCAATGAGTCAGGTGACTCCAAGGCTTGATTGCGTCCTTGTCTTCAAATCCAACAAGCCACTTACGGTCGACTTGATCGAAATCAATGAGATTAACCTTGTAGGTTCCACCCGCAAGGTCCAAAAGGTTTTCAAGTCTTTTCTGATCCGATCTAATATCAAGCTCTTTTATCATATGGAAGGCTGAGGTATCGATCCCCTGCGAACTTAATCGCCCAACCGCTTTCGAGGCGGCGTCAACAGCCATGTTGATTAACCTTCCAATTTGTCAGGCTGAGAAGCTTGCGCCACAGCCACAGGTAGATTTTGCACCAGGATTGATGAACTGAAATCCTGATCCATTCAACCCATTATCAATATAGTCAACTGTCACACCATCAAGATACTGAAGAGACATGTCGTCAACAAAAACCTTTTGACCACCAAAGTCCAAAACCGTGTCTTCCTCAGAAGGCGCCTTCGTTTCAAAGAAAGCCTCATACCTAAATCCAGCACATCCGCCGCCCTTGAGTCCAAGACGAAGAGGAGTGTCAGAAATCTGTTGATCTTCCTGAATCTGCTTAATCTTCTTGAGAGCGTTTTCTGTTAGTGTGATTGCCATATTTTTAATACCCCTACGGAGGTTTGAACTCCGATTTCAAGATTGAGAGTCTTGCGACCTAGCCAATTGGTCGATAGAGGCGTGATTTACCAAGATTCATATTCAGTTGGATCATGTGATGACTTACACCAGTCACATGTGATCTTGATGCAGTCTCCAAGGTTAGTTGGAGAAAAGCTAATGGTGTAGGGTTGACCCTGCCTTTTGGGCCTACACTTGTGCTTGTCCAACCACAGAGAAATTCGGTCGGTTTCCACCACGCTTGGCGTGAAACGAAAACGATGATTTATTGGTGCCATGTCACTTAATTAGGGTTGCCCTAATTTTTGTACTGGTCATTCCCCAAAGGTGCTGAGGAACGTCCCTGTGACAGCGATGAACCTTATTCGGGAGAATCTTGAAATCTAGAGGATATTGCTTGAGTCCCTGACCATCACCCATGTCACGATCCCACACGCAGAAGTATCCAGCAAGACCATCAAAACCAAGCTCACCGTAGTCATCCCGCATTCTGAGAATCGTATCCACGCCGACATGCCAAGTCACGTCAACATAACGAGGCATTACTGCACACTTTTCAATGAACCGCGGAGCATTGGTAACGATAACGTTGCCATAGTTCTCAAACTGCTTAAGTCGCTCAAGAAGTTCGTCTTCCGACAAGTCGGGCTTACCGATCCGTCGGACAGAAATCTCGAAAGCCTTCTTTACGCTGCCATTCGGCTTCTGAAAGCCGGGCATTTCATCGTACATGAAACGATGACCATCATGCAGCGGATTATACGACCCCGGAATTACCGACAGGTTGCACATCGAAAACGTACCTTCGTTAAGGTCCGCAAATTCGTAGATTAGTCGCTTGTCAAGGATTGTGCCATCAGCCATGACCATGAAAATCGCGTATGGATTTTCAATCAGAGCCCGATACGACCTTTTGAAGAGTTCCGTGTCCATATAGATCCGTCAGTGTGTCTTCCTCGAAACCTGTGAGCAGCTTAAGCGCTACTTCCGCAATCTTTTCATCTTCTGCTTGACGCTTGTAGAAAATCGTCTGGTCTGCCCAAGGTTTGATAGGGTCATTATACACCCCTTCGTCCAGCTTGTCAAACGTAAGACGATATACGTCATCCCTGACACAGATAAATGCTTGAACTTCTCCCTTACGGTAACGATTTGTTGTGAGAGCCGAGGTAATGGCAACAAGCTGGTTATTGTCACCGTAAACATTTGTTAAAGCCCTGTAGAGTTCCTTTGCGGCACCTTCACAAACAGCGTGTTCAGAAAATGCCTTGGGGTCAACTTCTCGTTGTTCCATCCACACATGAGTCTCATCCTCGTCATAAGGCATCCACATTGCCCCTAGGACTTTACTAGAGCCTGGAACCTGTGCAAGACGAGCCATGCTGACTCCACCGCCTGCAACGACACTGATGATTTTCTTGCCCGTGTAGGCAGCAACAAACCGAATCAAAAACTTTTCATAGTCAGTCATTTTGTCATTTCCTTCCACCGAGCAATGATCATTTTCACTTGCTTGTAGGCTGGGAGTCCATAAATGCCAAGAGCGTACGAGTCATTTACTTCCACCAATGCTGTATTATGACACGTCTTGCCATCCGCGTCAAGGATACGACCAACATCCAAGGAATATGCACAAGGTGCTTCTTTGGAAAATGCTTTAGTCATTTCATTGACTACTTGCATGTCAGGATAATAGTCCAAAGAACCATTATACCGTCTGAGGTCGATGACTTCGTTGTTGAGGATGAAGCACCGATATTCGCCGTCAAACTTTACGGGCTCTGACACCAAAACTTCCGTTGTCTCAGGAATCGCAAGACACTTAAAAAGGTCGGCGAAAGTCTTGAGAACGAAACCTGTGAAGATTTTGTGGTCTTTGAGAGGTTTGACAAATACCGGCCAAAGATGTTCGTCACGTTTCACCTGTTCAAGAGTGCTTGTCCAGATTTTCCTGTAGGTCCAAGGTGTGAGTTCCTCAGGAATGTCGATCATCTTTGGACGTTCAATCCCAAGCAAATCTAGAGCCGTAAGAACATTGGAGATTCCCCCAACCACAGGAGTTTCTCTTGTGAGTCCCAAAGCTGGAAGGTCTTGCACGTCAGTAAATGGAACAATCTCGTAACCCATTTCCTTGAACCAAGTCATGGCCGAGAAATTGTTTACGTTAGTCCACTCACCTTCTTTGTTTTTGTGGATGAAGACTTTCATACACGCTCGCGGGTCGTCGTACGGTACTGGTGAGCGAGCTTGTCAACAAGCTTTTCAACCTCACCAGTCGTGTGACCTGCAATCTTGGGCATTTCGTTAAAGCCCTTGATCACGCGTGCTTCACAGGTATTGAAGTCGTCCGTAAAACCCTCACCGAAAGGCGAGTCAAGCGAGCCGTCATAGTAGCAAACCAACGAATCCTTGCCAAGAGGTTCGTCCTCAAGAGCAATCGTGATGCCGCTCTTACGAGCAAGCTCATTACGGAGAACTTTTACGTTCGGCAGCGTCTGCTTGCCACGTTCTTCCGAGAGCTTGATAACCGGACGTTCATTTTCGCCAACTGCACACAAAGCAAACTTCGTGCTCATATGGTCACGGTTGATGTTGTTGCGAAGATGTCCGCCGATTCCGAAGATACCACAACGCCACGGCACGAAACCGGCGTCAAGACAAGCGGCAGTAACAGCCTTCACGGTGTCAAAGGTTTCACCATTTCCAACGATGAATCGAAGGTTAGTGCTTTGGAACATTGGCTTGCCGAGAACCGTTTCCACCGGAGCCATCAAGCCTGCCTTGTGAGCACGCTCCAAGGTTCCAACAACCATTTCCACAGAATCACCCGAGTCAGGGCGAGCAACGATGACCTTTCCATTGCCCTTTTGCTTTGCATCCAAGGCAAGAGGAATCATGGAGTTTTCAACTGCGTTCCAGTAGTCGTAGCAGTCACCAACCATCGACAAAAACTCGCCGTGGTCAGCGGTGTCGTACATATTCTGGTAACAGTCGAACTCATTTTCGAAACCCTGAACGATACGATGAGCAAGAGCCTTCACCGAAGAACCCATTGCGGGATTTGCACCATTCTTCCAGTTCTGATAAGCCGCACGGAACGTGTCGGTGCCAAACCAGACATAGTTGTGAACCTTTGCCACAACTTCACTCTCCTGAGGACACGTTGCAGCACGATCACCGAAGTCGTGAATCATGAGACGAGCAAAAAACATGCACTCGTCATCTGTTACGGTCGGAAGCTCGATCTTACGAATCATGTCAAACGCCCACTTCAAACAGTGACGCGCGGCGGTAAGACGCTCAGAAGCTGCCCACACGTGGAGAAGCGTGCTTTCGAACCAAGGAACAAGAGGACCAAATCCAGGCTTCGTAGCCATCACACGAATGCAAGGCTCGCCAGGATAAGTCACGCCACCCTCTGGAATACCTTCCACACGCAAGGGAAGATAACCGTCGCACTCATCAACAACCTTACGCCATATTTCCTCAGGGAACTCAAAATCCCGGAAACCCGTGGCAGTTGCCTTACGACCCTTCAAAAACTCAATAGAGTCATCGATTTCCTTGTGGGTGTACGGCTCATAGAAGAGCATGTCACACAAGGACTGCAACCCAGCAAACATAATACGAAGGTCGTTCTTTTCGTAAATGCCAGGCTCGAACTTAATAGGAAACTTTCGGTACGTTCCGTAATACACAGAGTTGTCGGTTGCTTCCTTGCTTTCAAGGGTGAAACCGTTAATCGTGTAGGCATCGGCCCAGAGCGGACGCGGAACGTTGTGATGACGACGAGCAGGCAAATTCTTGGACGGCATAAATTACTCCCTATTTTTGTGTTGTTCGGGAACAGGCTTCATGCGGTCTGGTTTCAGCACGAAATTTAGCCACCTGCTATCTTCAGTTTTGATTTTCCCTTAAGAACTAGTCTAACACAAGTCAGAGGAAGTTCAAGTGGGAATCGGCTTACAAGGAATTGAACCTTGATCTCTACTGTATCAGAGTGGCGTCTTAACCATTGGACGATAAGCCGGTATTTATTTTAGTGTATGTGCAAGTTGTTTAAAAT
>OFQY01000277.1_pt1 | contig 21900 bp, 19 predicted proteins | sample 1542991 | NCBI WGS metagenome assembly OFQY01 (sample SAMN07774224, study PRJEB24372) | wastewater metagenome | isolation source: Exp Tend VB 10WW | collected 2016-02 | reverse complement strand
GGCTGGCGCGATGCCTACGCCCGCGCCGTCACCCATGCTCAGCGCAAGGCCGCCCCCGCTACGTCGCCCGCCCCCGCTTACGAGGCCGACGCCGAACCTGCCGCCACATTGTAACGCCTCCCTGTGCCCCCTGGTCGGTGTCTCTCAGCAGCGGCCAGGGCAGGGGGGAGAGGAGCAAGCAATGAGCAATGTCAACGACCTACTCACCCAAGCCCTCGCCCTGGTCAACGAGGACCAGGACGGCGAGTTGAATGATATCGAGTTGCCCCGCGCGCTCGAAAGTGCGGCCTTGCTCGTCTGTACCGGGCGAGCCGACGTAGCCGACCTGGTAGAGATAGCTAGTCGCCACGCGCACGCCGTTTGCGTTCTGGAACTCCGGGCGATGGCCGCTGCCCTTGAGAAATCAGCCGCCGCCGATTGGCCGGACGGAGGGCGGGCTAGTCGCCGACGACGGGGTCAACAGGACGCCTTTGACGACGGCCTGCTGACCGCCACCGGCCGCCTGCGCTGTCGGGCCGCCGTCCTGGAAAACGAGGGGGTAAAGCCATGACACCGCAAGAGCGAGCCGCCACGATTATCGAGAAATGGCGGCTGAAGGGGCAAGGATACACAGGCGAGCTAGAGGACGATATCGCCGCCGCGATTGAGGCGATGGCGACCACGACCCGCCAGGAGACGCTTGACGACGTGTGCCGCCTGGTCTGCAAGTGGTGCCGGGCCGGGCGTCCTGTCGAGCCAGGCCCCGATGGAGACTGGCTGCATCCCTCCGTCACCACCAACCCGGACCACTGGGAGTGGTGTCGGGCGTCGTATGTGCGCCATAAATTGACCGCGCCCTATGACCCGCGCTAAGCCGTTTTGGTTATGGTCAAGTCACCCGTTTGGGTGACGCGGTGCGGCACGGCTTATGCTACACTAACACTACCGATCTAACGCGACATAGGGGAGCCTGATACGCCAGGCTCCCCTATGTCGTTGTGGTTTAGACCTCGTCTAGCTTTAAGGCCCGCTGTAGGCCGCTGCTATCGCGTTGCACCTCTTCGCTGGTCACTTCCATTTCAGCCCGTCGTCCTAGAAACAGCGTCCCGACCACGTCCCCCAAATCGTATTCCGCGCCAAACCGCAGCACGGGACTATGCGCCGCCGTCACGCGGGCCAGCTTGCGCTCCTTGCCCTCGGCTAGCTTGCCCTGCGCTTCGCTTTGCGCGTCGGTCTCGGATGCGCTGTTAGCCGCGTCAAAGTACACCTCCCTAAATCCCTGCGGGGCGATATTGCGCCGCGTGGTGGAGGTGACGCGGGTCAAGGAGGCTTTGGCGCTATACGTGATCCACACGGAGTTGTACGCTTCCCGATAATCATGCTCCACTTCCACCTGGGCCACGTTTGCTAGCGCGGGCGAGAGGATGATAGGGGAGGCCGCCGTAAAGCCGCGATACTTGCCGAAGTAGCGCGCCAGCACCACAAACTCGAAGCGTAGCGGCGCAAACGACTTAGGCCGCACGGTGTAAAATAGACGCAGTGGCGCGGCGCTGTTCTGTTCGCTCTTGCTGCGTATCTCGGATAGTACCTCATCGAGCGCGCGCGTAAACCCGCCAACGGTGATGGAGGGGCCTAGCCCGCGCTCCGGCTCGACGCTAAACCCCGCGTAGACTGACAGGTCGCGTCCTTCCGCCGTGCCGCTATTACCCGCGCCATAGGCCAGCGCGTCACTCACGAATTTACGCGCCAGGTCGTCCGTGCTGTCGGTGTAGCTCCCCCCCGTGCCCCCTTCGAGCGCGGCGACGATGCGGCTGCCCTTGCCCGTGAAAAAGTCGGTCGCCGTCGGTCCTTCTAGCGTTAGGAAGCGCGTCCCGCGCGCCGTCACCGACTGCGGGATGCTTTGGATGACAAACGTTTCGCGGTACTGCATGGACCGCCCGCCTATTTTCTCCTCCACTACTAAGTAAGATAGGTCACGTAAATAGCGCGTGTCAAAGTTAGGCGGTAGCTCTAGTTCAATCCCCCCGCCGCCCCGGATGCTGCGATTGTACTTGACCGATACATAGGACGGTATCAACTGGACGCGAGAGCCGAGCGCGTTAAAGAGCCAGATTTGAATATCGTCGCGCATACTCAGCGGCGGGGTGTCACGATGGGGGCCGCGCCATTCAATCGGGAACGGATAGTCGTTGCCGCTGCCCGTGTTGTAGAGGTACTGGCGTTCGCTCTGCGTTAGGACGCGCTTCCAGACGCCGACGCCGTCCATGCGGCCATTGAGGTAGACCAGGCTTATCTCGCCTAGCCGAAAAACGCCATTGCTATCATTGACGCCGACGGAGTGCGCGGCGGTGTTAATCGTGCCATTATTGACCTGGATATTAATCGTGTTGGCGACGCTATCATGCCAGGCGACGATAAAATACCATGTCGAGGTAGACGGTGTCCCTAGCGCATCCGCCGGGACAGTGACCAGGCCCCCGCCGCCGTCCACGCCAAAGCGGATACGTCCGCCACCGTCGTAATAGATCGCGTACTCGTCCGCCGTCCCGTTCCACTTGGCAATCAGCCCAGAGACAGGAAGCGTGTCAAAGTACACCCAGCAGCACAGCGTAAAATCAATGTCTCCCATCGACAACGCCGCGTTGTCGGCAATCGTCAAGCGTTCGGCATTGACCGCCGTGAATTGCGCGGCGTAGCTCAGCTTGCCCGCCGCTTGCGTGACGGTATTGACATCCGTCAGGTGATTCGCGCCGTAGCTGTCGCTGCGTGTGCCGCTGGCCTCGTCCAACTTCCAGTAAGCCATGAGGCTGGTGAGTAATCCAGAGTCGGGCATCTATCCTCTCAAGGCGGCAGGTCGCTCTGTCGCCAGCCGTGTTGCCGCCATGTTTCGGGGCCGACCTGCGCCGCGCGTTCCCAGACCACGCCATTAATGCGGACAAAGACCGTCGCCGCATAGCCTACCCCGGCGGGGCCGTCGTAGGTCTCGATTTGCAGCGCCATTTCCATCGCCACTTGCCGCAGCGCGGCCGGCCAGGGGTCGGGCTGGTCGGTCGGGGTGGTCACGCCGATGTCGGGCAGGGCCGCCCCCCCATCGGCGGGGATGACGCTATGCGTCCGGCGGCCCTGCCAGTATCGCCCGCCGTGCGCGGCGGCGTAGGCCGCTTCTTTGGTCTGGATGGCCGACCATAGCGCAGCTAAGCGGTCGTCAACGGCCTGGCGGATTTGGGCAGGCGTTGCCATTAGCTATTTTGCTCCAAGTAGCCGACCCGGCTTTTGAGTTTGGCGAGTTCGCGGAAGGCCAGGGCCAGGATTTCACCGCCGCTGTTGTGCGGGTTCGATTCGGGCGTGGTATCCGCCAGCGCCAGCATCGCCGCCATATTGAAACCCGCTCGCCCGTCATCCCCCGCGCTAGGCGCATTGAGCGCCGTCCCGGTCGCCCCGCCGCCCGTGCTGGGTCTACCGGCGGGCACAAAAATCATATTGCCGCCCTGGTTGACCCAGGTCCCCGCTGGCGCGTTGGACTTGACTCCGTCTGGCATCTATCCTCCTTAGCGGTCTGCGCTGATACGGTTATTCGGGTCGGCTAGCTTAATGGCCGCGTTGCCGCTTGTGCCTGTGTAATATGCGACGATGGTATTATCCCCGCCGCGTAAGCCCCACTCGCCTAAGTCGCCCGCCACAAACCGACTCACCCGCGTCGCCGCGTTCAAGCTGCTCGTCATGGTCTTGTAGCCGCGCCGAAGGTCGAGCGTTACGACCTCATCCGCCGCAATCGTCAGATTGAGCCACACACGGTGAGCCGTCGTCAGATTTTCCAGGTAGCGCAACACGCCCGGCCCCTGGACGAATACGCGCGGGTAGCTCAGGAAGGCCCCCGCCATGCCGCTTTGGGTCACGGTGGTGGTCGCGGAAATGGTCCCCGTGCCGCTGTTGTCAAAGCCCACCCATAGCTGCTTGTTGTGATCTACCAGGAAGGCAAAGACGGTGGTAGATGCGGGGAAGGTCACATCCGAGTGGACCCACACGCCTGTTGCCCCGATGGAGCCGGGTATCCAGTACGCCAGGTTCGCGCCGAGCGTGCCCACGAGCGCATTGATGAGCGTGGTGTGCGCGCCGCCGACGGCTACTTCCCCCGTCGGGAGGACTTTCAACGCCTGGACGCTGCCGCCGCTCATTCCGCCGCCCAGGTCGTTGTCCCCCAGCGCCCCCCAGATGAGGCCGTTACAGTAGGCGACGCGGTTCGCCGGGACACCGTCGGCGGCGGTGAAGGCTCCGCCCGCGTAGACGCCTACGCCGTCGGGAGCCATGGCAATCGCGTTGACCTGGCCGTTCGTGCCCGTCTGTCCTAGCCCCGCGAAATAATTAGAGACGGTGTTGTACTTGCCAACGTTGGTCGTGCGGCTGCCGTCGGTCGCCGCCGTCGGGACGACCGTCGTGCCGAGCGTGAATTGCCCCGTGTCGGTCAGGCTGTTGGTAGTGACAGTGGTCAGATAAGCGACTACCACCGCGCCGCCGCCCGCCGTGCTTTCACGGTACACCTTATAGCTCGTTGCCCCCGTCACGGCATTCCACGTCACGGATTTACCCGTCGAGTTCGTCCCGCTGGCTGTCAACGTCGCCGCCAATGTTTCGCCCGTCCCTGTCAGGGCGCTGACCCGATAGCCCCAGTTACCGCTAGCCAGATTGCCCGTTGTGTTGCTGACGGCTAGACCCGTCGGGGCGCTGACCGTGCCCATGCTGGTAATACTGCCGCCGAATACAATCGAGTTATCCGGCGCGAGGTCGGCGCAGTAAATGCCCGTCGCCGTGCCGCTGTTCGGTCCCAACGTCGCCCAGGCCGCGCCTGTCCACTTCGCCGCATAGTTGGCGCTCGCCCCGCCCGCCTGGGTAAAGACGCCGAAGATGTAGGTGTCATGGCCGCTCGACGTGGGAACGGTGATAATCGCATGGACCTTGCCGTTCGCGCCGGGCGTCCCACCGAGCGCCGCGACGGTACCACCGCTCACCCCGCTCGCCGGGAGGGTATATTTGGCGATATTGTTACAGGCGACGCCGCCGAAGTTGGTAAACGCCCCGCCGACGTAGAGGACTGTCCCGGACGGGTCAAAGGCCAGGGCCGCGATCACCTTTGTGCCTGTCATCACACCGCAGTCGGCCCAGGCGCTCCCGTCCCAGCCGCGCAGGTTGTCGCTCCCGCCCGTGCCGCCCGCGTAGATATGCCCCTTCGGGCTGACAGCGAAGGCGTAAATTACCGTGTTCGGCCCGCCAGCCCCGATGCCTGGCACTTCCCACCCGCCCGTACTCAGGCGACGGATGGCATAGGCCAGGGTGGTTGAACTGATAAAGCTGAGCGCCGTCGCCGTATCGGTCGTGGCCTTGAACAGCGGGTCGTGCGCCTTGAGGGTCAGCGCCGTTTCTTCGAACGAGGGCAGTGACCAATTGCCCTCTAGCCCTTTGACATAGACGACTTCTAGTTCTGATACGTCATTCGTGCCGCTCTTGAAATCAGGGTTCCCTCGATAACGGAAAATGAACCGCTCGCCCGGCGCGACGTAGTCAATGAGCGTGCTGCGGCGGTCGTGCTGGTTGGCTAAACTGGTAGACACAATCGTCACGCCCTGGAGGACCAACGTGCGGGCGTTGAGTTGCGCGGTCTGAAAGACGCGGCCCTGGCCCACAATCTCCTGCTCTTGGATGTCCAGGTCAGGCACACCGCCACCGACCAACGAGGACACGAAGAGCCAGGAGTTAGACAGGTCGTAGATCACCCCCGCCGCCAAGTTCGCGTCTCCATTGGGCAGGCGCCCATCGAGATAGCTCTTGGATTGATGCGCGATGCCGTCCCAGCGGCAGCCCGCGTAGGAGCCATGAAAAGCCGTCGTCAACGTGCCGCTGACCACCACGTCATCGACATAGAAGTCGGCGCTGGCGGTGGTATGCAGGATTTGCACGGCGGTTTGGGCGCTGGCCTGCGCGCCCGTGAACGTGGTGTCATCCGTCACAAACCAGGACCACGCGCCGTCTGTTTCGTACAACGTCGGCGTCACGGTCGTGGCGTTAATCTTAAAACGGATGTTCGCCGCCGTAAACGTGCCGCGTATCCAGGCGGACACGTAGGTCGTCGCGTTGGGCAGGCTCGCCGTCGTCAACTGCAAGCCCTCATTTGTGCTGGCGGTTTGGACGCGGTAGGCGTACTGGCTGTCCGCCGTCACTTGGCGCGCGTAGGTGGTGACGCGGCTAATCGTCGCCCCCCCGACGGCGCTGGCGTTGGTCGGCGTGGTGCTCGTGCCGTCCTCCGCGCTTGGGTTTTTGACGTAGTTGGTGACGGTCCCTGTGGCAGGGAGTCGGACCTGCATTAAAACGGTTGGTGTACTCATTTAGAACCCCGTCGCTAGTCCATATAGCCCGCCCCAATTGGCGCGCGCTGCGTCACCGTTGGAATTGTTGACGGTGACGCTCAAGGTCTTTTGCTGGTTGTACGTGATGTTATTGACCACCGACCCACCCCCGCCGCCGCTACCGCCCCCCGCGCCCGTTGCGGCAATGGCCCCGCCTGCCGCTGCGGTGACGCCGCCCGCGACCGCCGCCAGCCCCGCCGCGAACTGCTGGCCCCACGTTTGCCCCGCCGTAAAACCCGCGCTACTGACAAGCGCCTGGATGCCACCGAGGAGTGACGTGATCGCGGCTGTGACCGCGTTGACACTCTCGCTCTGGCCCGCGAATTGGTCAAAGATACCGAAAAGGTAGCTCATCAGCGCGGCGATATTGTTAAAGCCCGCCGTGCCCAGGTACAGGTCAGCCGCGTCCTGAACGGCGGCGATCACCTGGCTAATCGCGTCAAATACGGATTTAACCGCATTGCTCAGCCCTTCGGCGGACTTGGCGGTATCGGGGCCAATCGCAGCGGCCCGCGCCGCGAATTGGCGTGTCACCGCCTCTACCAGATTAAGGACCGCGTCCAGTTTGCCCTGGATTTGGCCGATGCTCGGTATCTGCGTTTGCGGGTCCAGCAGTGAGGCCGCCATGTCCAGCGCGCCCTTGATGGAACCTGCCGCGTCCCCGAACACCTTGCTTAGAGCGTCGGCGGCCTCCTGCATGGCCTGGCTGATGTTGGCGGTCTTGGCTTTTTCAACAAACCGCTGAGCCACTTCCTTGACCGCCGCAAAGATTAAGTCAAGCTTCGGGCCATAGACGGCCATGTCGAGTGGCTTGAATGACACGATGGCCGCGCGAAGGTCGTTGAACTCCAAGACATCCTTGATGACACCGAGCGCCCCGCCCATTGCTTCGCCTAGCGCCTTTGCCCCATCGGTGACTTCACCTCGGAACGTGTTCGCCACGTCCAGGAAGGCGGCTGCAATGCCGACGGCATAGGTGGTCAGCGCGTCCACGAGTTCAGGATGAATGCCCGCGCCTGTCATGTCCAACGGTCCGTTTTTGAGCGTGTCATTGAACAGGGTCAAGGCTTCTAGCGCGTTCTTGACCGTGCTGAGCGCGGCGTTCAAGGCGTCGCCTAGTTGTTTTGCCCCGTCACTCACGACGCCGTCGAATGAGTTAGCCGCTGCCAGGAACGACTCGGCCAGGCTGATGGCATAAGCGGTCAGGGCGTCAATCAATTCAGGATGCAAACCCGCCGTTGTCATATCCAGCGGCCCACCCGTCAGAGTCTTGCCAAACAAGGCTAGAAGTTCTAGCGCGTTCTTGGCTGTACTCATGGCCGCATTGAGCGCGTCGCCTAGCGCCTTTGCCCCGTCGGTCACGACGCCGTCGAAGGTATTGGCGACGGCTAAGAAGGCCGTCGCTAGACCAACGGCGTAGGTCGTTAGCGCGTCTATCAATTCCGGATGCAAGCCCGCCGTCATCATATCCAGTGGGCCGCTGGCAAGCGTCTTGGTAAAGAGAGCCAGGATTTCGAGCGCGTTTTTCGTCGTGCCCATAGCCGCGTTCAAGGCGTCGCCTAGCTGTTTCGCGCCGTCAGTGACCTCGCCTCGAAAGGCGTTGGCGACGGCCAGGAACGCTGTGGCTAGGTCTACCGCATACGTCGCCAGGGCGTCTATCAATTCGGGATGGAGGTCCGCCGTTGTCATGTCAACGGGACCGCCCGCGAGGGTCTTGCTGAAGAGAGCCAGGATTTCCAGGGCATTCTTCGCCGTGCCGAGCGCGGCATTAAGCGCATCCCCTAGCGCCTTTGATGCATCCGTGACAACACCGTCAAAAGCGCCGGCCGCCGCCAAGAATGACTCGGCCACGCCGACGGCATAGGTCACTAATGCATCCACGAATTCAGGATGCAAGCCCGCGCCCGTCATGTCTAGCGGCCCGCCTGCCAGGGCGGTGGTTAGCAGCTTGAACAGGTCGAGCGTGTTCTTGAGCGCGCTGAGGACCAGGCCGACCGCGTCCCCTAGCGCCTTGACCGCGTCGGTCGTGACGCTCGCCATGCCGGCCGCCGCTGTCTCTGCGGCTTGCGCCAGGGCAATGCCAAGCCTGAACAGCGGCCCGATCACCAATTGCGCGGCCTGTTCGGGGTCCAGGTCGGGCCAGCCTTGTTGCCAGGTAGTGAGGATTTGGCGGAGCAGCTTGGGGATTGTTTCGAGCGCCGTCTGTAGCCCGCCCACCGCGTCGTTCAGCCTGGATAGGCCGTCTGTCTGAAGCGTAGACAGGCTGGCTGCCGCCGTCGCCGCCGCGCGCGCCAGGGCCATACCGAGATTGAGCAAGGGCGTAATCACCAGCGCCGCCGCTTGCTCTGGATTGATGTCCGGCCAGCCCTGCTGCCAATCGGTAAGGATTTGCTTAATCAGCTTGGGGATGCTTTCGAGCGCGGTTTGCAGGCCGCCAATGGCGTCATTCAGCTTGCTTAACCCGCCTGTCTCCAGGTTAGCCAGCGACGCCGTCGCTTCGGCAGCCACTTCTGCCAGCGCCACACCGAGCGCCAGGATCGGCGCGAGCATCTGACGGAGGAGTTCCTTGATGTTCGTCGGCCCTTGCCCCATGCCCGCCAGCCGCGCGTTCAGTTCCGCGAGAATGGCCTGAATGCGCGTCGCCGCGTCGAACAGGCCGCCGTTGGTGAATAGGTCAAGAATGAAGTCGGACAGGTCCACAATCTTCTTGATCGTGTCCTGGGCGTTGCCCATGACGGAAGCGAGTTTCTCATAGCCGCTGGTATCCAGGCCGCCGAGGGCTTGCGTCCCTTCGGCAATAATCCGGGTAAGGGTAATACCGAGCGCGAGGATGGGGTCAAGGATGGCGTGGAACATCTGATCTGGCGTGACGGTCAGGCTCACGCCGACATTGGCCAGGGTGTTTTGTATCTGGTTAATCGTGGCCTGAACCCGCGCCAGTGCCGCCGGGATCGCGCCGCCTAGCACGTACTCAATCAGATCGGTGATGCCCTTGAACATGTCGAGGAGGCCGCCGATGACGTTCTTTAGCTTGTCCAGCCCCGCCGTATTAAGACCCGTTAGCGATTGCGCGGCGGTGTTGGCGGCCACCGACAGCTTGACGCCGAGTGTCACCAACGGCCCCACAAACCGTTGGGCTAGGTCGTCGGCGTTGACTTCGGGCATCCCGTTACGGAGCAGGGAAACGAGGGTATTGACGATTGTGATAGTAGAGGTTAGACCGTTGGACAGGTTAGACACGGCATCGGCAAACCGCTTGGTACTGTCCACGACGGGCTGCCCCACATCCAGGGCGGCCTGAGTGAACCCGGCGATGATGGCTGCGCCGAGTTTCATAATGTCAGTGGCGAGCGCGGCAAAGTAGGCCCGCGCGCCCTGGCTCTGCGCGATAGTGCGATAGACGGCGTTCGAGGCGAAATCGAGCAGCTTGACGATGAGGTCCATTGCCTGCGTCACGGCGCTGACCGCCGCACTGACTCCGTCGGCCAATCGCTTGGCGGCTTCGACGTGGTATTCGCTTACCAGCACCGAAGCGCTGACCCACTGGTTGTAAATCTCACGGGCCATGCCCGCCAGGTCGTTGGTCACGGCCAACAGCGCATTACGCGACTGCGGCCACCATAGCGCGGCGGCATAGGCGCGGTTCGCCATTGTATCAATCAGCTTAATGGCAAGGTCCAGAGTAGCGGTAATAGCGGACACCGCTGCGCTGACCCCCTCGCCCAGTCGTTTGGCGGCGTCCACATGGTACTGACTGACAAGGACCGAGGCGCGTACCCATTGGTCGTAGATGGCCCGAGCCATGTCCGCCAGGTTGTTGGTCACGGCGAGCAAGGCATCTCGCGCCCGGCCCGGCGCAACGGCGGCGACGTTGGCCGCTTGGTGCATGAAGCTTGTAACCTGGGTCACAAGAGCGAGAACGCTTAGAATGGCGTCCGCCGCTGCCTTGAGTCCTTCGCTCAGCCGTTTGGCCGCATCCACATGGTACTGACTGACAAGCTGCGAGGCCGTCACGAATTGGTCATACACCGCGCGGCCTAGCGTGACGATGTAGCCCACCGCCGCAATGAGGTTAGTTCGGGCGAGTGCGGTGGTCGTGTGAATGACATTCATGCCGTCGTGCATGAACGCGGTCAACTTGGTAATCGCGTCAATAATCGAGGCGATACCTTGCCCCGCCGCCTGTAATCCTTCGGCTAGCCGCTTGGCAGCGGCCACCGCGAGACCTGACACCGACGCCCCGACCTGGGCGAACTGATCCAGCATCATCTGGCCCAGCGTGGTCAGATAGCTCACCATTGTGACAATCGCCCCGCGTGACTGGCTAGAGACGACGTGAATGACATTCATGCCGTCGTGCATAAAGCTGGTAATCTTGGTCACGCTATCAATGACCGAGGCAAGCCCCTGCCCCATTGCCTGCAAGCCTTCGCCTAGCCGTTTGGCGCTAAGACTTGCCTTTGTGCTGATATTCCCCGCCGCGTTTACGAACATGTCAAACATGACCATGCCGAGGCTAATTAGCGCCGACGCCGCGCGAATGACCGAGGCACGGCCCTGCGCGGTGAGAATGGCCGCCGCATAGCCCGCGTCTGAAATAAAGTCAACAATCCTTTTGACCGTATCAATAATGGCCGATATGGATTGTGTGGCCGCCTGAATGCCCTGGCTGGCCGCTTGCGCGGCTTTGGCTGTCTCCTCGCTGATGCCACCCGCCGCGCCCATGAACGCCTCGAAGATACGGCGGCCTAGCCGGGCAATCTGCCCTGCCGCGCGGACCACCGCGCCCTGGGCGGCCTTGATTTCGTCCCACGCCGGGTCGTTGATAAACTCCCACAGCTTAGGAAGCAACTGGACCATAGCGGAGAGACCAGACGCCGCCGCCTGCAAGCCTTGCCCGAACGCCTGGGCGGTCTTAGCGCTCTCTTCGGACACCCCTGCTGCCGCCGCGCTGAAGGCGTCATAAATCTGGCGTCCGATTTGGGACAGTTGCGCCGCCGCCGCGACCACCTCATCCATGTGGCCTTGCATCTCGCCCCAGGCGTCGGACTGCAAAAACTCCCAGAGCTTAGACAGGAGGCCGACCGTCGCCCCTAGCCCGCTCGCAGCGCTGGAAATCCCCTGTGATAGCGCCTGGCTCGCCTTGTCCGCGTCCTCGCTCATCCCTTGCGCGGCCTTGCTGAATTCCTCGTACATGCGGCGGCCTAGTTGGGCAATCGCCGCCGCTGCTGACACAATCGTATCCGCGCCCTCTCCGCTCATCAGCCCGGCCAGGCCATTAGACAGCGCCTCTTTGAGCTTCATGGCCGTGTCGGTGACTTTGCTAATCGTCTCGGCGGCGGCCTGGATTTTGTCCTCGACGCTCTTTAGTCCTTCGTTCCCCTTCCCGCCACCGCCCGCCGCGCCTCCTCCGAGGGCCGCCGGAATTTGCGCGGCGATTTTGCCCACTTCCGCCGCCTTGCCGACGTTGACGGCGGCGACCTGTTTGACCTTATCAATGGTCTTGCCCATTGCCTCCATGCGGGTCAAGGCGCGTTCAGTGCTGGGGTCGGTCGGGGCCGCGCTGTTTTGGGCGGCCGCCATTGACGCCTGCTGGCTCATGCCCATGATGGAGGCCATGAGCGAGCGCACAGAAAAGGCCGCCTGCTGGGTGTTGCCCACCATTTGATTCAGGCCGCCCGCCCACGCCTGATTTGCTCCGCCAATGGCCGCGTTGACAATGCCGGGGATGGCCCCAAAGTCCCCCGCCATGACCGCCTTGACGATTTGCCCCGTGACGCTGGCGCTCTGGCCCATCTCGCCAAAGTTGGTCGTGGCGCTCGCCGCCGCCGTCGCCGTGCTGCTGGCGATCTGGCCGAGGTTGGCCTGAAAATCGGCGTTAACCTGTCCGATGCGCTCTTGAAGCGTGCTGAATCCCTGCCCCATTTGGCTGATAGGGGTTTGGAGGAATTGGCCGATGGCCCCCACGTACCCAACAAGTTGCTGCCAATTGGCAATAATCTGCTGGATATAGACTGAAGTCTTGCCCTGGATGTCGCCCATGTTGGTTTGCCAGGCGACCGCCAGCGCAGCCACCGCGCCCACCAGGATGAGGATAGGCGAGAGGGGCAAGGCGAACGCGCCGGCCACGACGCCCATGACCGTGCTCAGCGTTCCCATCACGCCGCCCGCGCTGGCGATGATGATGCCTAGCCCGCCAATGGCGCTGGTAATCGTGGTAATCGCGCCGATGATACCGCCGCCCACCAGGACCGCAGCGACCGCGCCCGCCGCCGCCGCGAACACCTGCCAATTCTGAGCGACAAATCCCGCGACGGCCCCGACCACGTTAAAGGCCGTGACGAGGACGCCGCCGACAATGCCTGCCAGTGTCGAGAGGATAGGCAGGACCGCCGCGACGATGCCCTGGATGTTGCCGAAGTTGGATACCCAGGCAGCGGCCAATGCTCCCACCGCGACCGCTATCAAGCCGATGGGCGAGAGGAGCAAGCCAATCGCGCCCGCAATCGCGCCCACAATCGGCACGACTACGTTTAGCACGCCAAACGCCGCCGCAGCGGTCCCAACGGCGACGGCGATAGCCTGCCAGTTGGAGACGATGAAGCCAGCGATGCCGCCGATAATGCCGCCGATAGTCGTTAGGGCGCTAGACACCGTGCTCTGAATGGCGCTAAAGGTCGAGGTGACTTGGCTCACCGTCGCCGGATCCACGCCGATAGCCGCCAGCAGCCCCGTCACGCCGCCCGACTGGAAGCCCGCGATGGCCGCCTTGACCGTGTTGACGCCGCTCTGAATGGCCGAGCCGAGCAGGGCAAAAAGGGCTTGCGCCGCGCCGACGATGGCCGGGTCGAGGCCGAGGGATTGCAGCAGGGCGCTGGCTCCGCCCGCCACACCGCCCGTTTGGAAGGCAGACATGACCGCGCGAATAGTGGCAATGCCGTTCTGAATGGCGGCGGAGATATTGGCGACGGCCACGCCGATTTGAGCGGCGGCCCCTTCGTCCAGGCCCAGCGCTGTCAAGAGGTTGATCGCTGCCACGCCCGGCCCGGCGGCTAGTCCCTGTTGGGCGCTCTGAATGGCCGTCTGAAGTGTGGTGATACCGCCCTGGACGGCGGAGACAATCGTCTGAATGGTGGTCGCTATCGTATTAGCAAGGTCGGGCGACAGGCCGAGGGCCGTCAAAAGGTTGAACGTCCCCCCGCCGATCCCCGCCGCCTGGAAGCCTTGAATGACCGACTGAATGGAGGTAATCGCGCCCTGAATGGCGCTGGCGATACTGGACAGCGCCGGGCCAATGTTAGCCGTTGCCGCCTGGATCGCCGGGCCGAGGGCGCTGAAGGCGGTTCCGATGGATGTCCCGATGGACTGAAGCGCGGCCTGGACTTGTCCAGAGCCTAGCGCCTGAAGCAGCCCGGAGAGTTGCCCTTTCAAGGCGTCAAAAATCGGGCCGCCGAGGATACGTTGCGCCTGGCCTACCCAGTCTTGAAGGTTGCTCATCATCCCTTCAAAGGTCGAGGACTGGGCTTGCATCATGCCGCCGAACTTGGTTTGCATGACCTGAAGCAGCGCCGACATGCCGACTTCAACAGGGCTGGTCATCTCGCCCGACTTCGAGAACGCTACGCCCATCCCCGCTAGTTCCGCGCGGGTGGTGATGCCTAGCTCCTGCATGCGGGCAATCGCCTCGCCCGTTGCGCCTGAGCTAAACTTACCCAGGTAGGCGCTAATCTCCTCAAACTTTGCCCCCGTGCCAGCGGCTACGTCGCCTGCCACCGTGCGGATTTGCGCGCCTGACATGCCAAACTTCTTAGCGGACTCGGCGCTATGTAGCCCGAACGCCTGGAGGATTTTGTCGGCCCGCACGACTTCGGGTAACTCGAAGGGCGTCTCGGCTCCAAACTTGGCTAACTCACCTAGACGTTCTTTGGCTTTGTCCGCGCTTTTGAGGAGGACGCCGAACTGAATCTCGTAGCGCTCAAATTCGGCGTTGCCGCCAATCATGCCTTGTTGGAGTGAGGCGAACGCCCCGCCTAACGCGCCGATGGCCCCCGTGACGGCATTAGCTACGACGCCACCGAGGGCAACGGCGCGCGCGCTGATGCCCTCGAAGGCCCCACCGACGGAAGAGGCGTGGCCCTGGGCCGATGAGGAGAACTTGCTCAACGACCCGCTGGCGCTATTGAGGCCGCTTTGAAATTGGCTGCTGTCCAGACCGAGCGAAGCCGTCAGGCTCGCTACATTGATCGCCATGTCAAGACCTCATTCGCCGTTGCCGTTCAGCCTTGCGGCGGTGGTAGTCGTCCGCCGACGCGCGCGCGTTATGCAGAGCCACGATACGGTAGTACCACACGATGCGCGGCGTGTCCGGGTCGTAGTAGTCGGGCGGGACGTGCGAGTCTTCGGCCACCACGCACGTTGTCACCCAGGCGGGCGGACTGCCCGCGTTATACATCAGGGACCGAAGGAGCCTGTCGTATTCGCTTTTGGGACTTGCACATCAGCGGTAATCGCGGCGGCAATCGCGCTCAGGAAGTCCACGGGCAAGCCCGACAGCACCGCCGGGTCGATGGGCAAGGTCTCGCCCTCGTCCTCGACTTCCCACTTGCTCAATACTTCGCACAAAAATTCCACCGTCGCCCCCAACTTATCGCCGTCGGCGGACTGCAACGACGCCAGAGTCGTGGGGGTGATAGCGGACAGCCGAAACTCTACTTCCATGCTTTCGTCGCCAAACTCCACCGTCACGGTCTTGGTATCGGCGGTGCGAGCGCGGCGGGCCTTCAACACACTAATAGGCATTCATAGCTCCTGGTACGTGGCGCAATTTGCGCGAGGTAGGGTAGGCCAGGCGGGGAACGGCCCCGCCTGGTGGTTACAGTCCCGTCTGAAGGTTGTAAATCGTGACCGTCTGGCTCTTGCCCCAGGTCGCGTCATAGACGACGTTGTACGTGTACTCCATCGTCCGCAGCCCGTCCTGGTCGTTGAACTTCGGTGGGGCCGAGGCTTCCAGCGCCATGTCATGCTGGAAGGTGTAGGCCGTCCCGCCCTGGATGGTATCGCCCGTCACCTTGACACGCCCGAACAGGCGCGTCCCTGCTCGCATGTAGCTATAAAGCGTCCCGCCGTTGGCGGCGTCATGCTCCACCACAATCTTGAGCGTGTTACCCGGCGGTGACTCCACGTCGGCCACAAACGAGGTATTGGCCGAGTTCAGCACCCACACGGGTTGCGCCTTGTCGCTCAGTTCGTAGTCCACACTGAGGACGCGGGTAAACTTCGTGCCGCCAATCCCGCCGCTGGTGATGTCTAGGTACACGTCGGCGGACTGCGGCAACATGGGGGCCAGTGCCACAGTCTTGGCGCTGCCCGTCAGGGTGGTGCCTTCCGTCATCCGCTGCGCAAAGCCGTCGCCGCCAATCTCCACTTTCTCGCGGTCGATGTGGTAGTTCAGTCCCGTTAGGCGGCCATAGTTGGCGCGAATGGCGCGCGTGGCGCTGCCGTTCTCAATGCTGAAGGTCTTGTCGGTGTCCGCCGCCGTGTCACTTGGCGTAAACACCCAGGTCGTGATGCTGCCCGCCGTAATCGTGGCCGTCCCCATGACGCCACTCAGCGGATAGACGATGCAGTTGAAGCAGCCCTGGCCCTCAACGGCGAAGGTGGTCCATTCCTTGCCAATGACGGTTTCGGTCGCCCGCTTGTACCCCATCGGGCGGATTTCCTGGAACGTCACGTCAGGGTCGAGCGTGAAAGACAGCGCGGGCAGGACGGTGCCTGCCGTCGCTCCCGTGCCCGCCGTCCCTTCAGCGCCCAACTGCGTGATGGTAAAGACGGATGCATTCTCAGCCATATCTAACTCCTTTGGACGTAACAACGCCCGACGTACCGTCAGGCGGGGCGCGTTGCGCGGCCTGTGGTCAGTCGGGCGTGACTCTGTCGAGTGGGACCCTAGCTATTGACTTATCAGGGAGACGGTATTAACCGTGATGACTGCGTTCCTGAGCAATCCCCCACCGTCGTTCAATGGCCGCAACGATAGCGAGCAACGCGCGGCGGACAGCGACCCAAAATTCCTTATCCGGGTCAGGCGCTTCGGGTGTACGCCTCGATGATCCATCCTGCATGGCGATATATCACCCCGCCTTCCTCCGGGTCTTCCTGCTGAAACGGCGCATTGGCTAAGGTGTTACACGTGCCGCCTGCCAGTGCGCTGGACGTGTTGTGCAATGCGTTATAAATGCCTTGCGCGTAAGTGCGTAACAGCGAGTAGGGCTTGTCCTTGCCCGTCGCGATCACCTTGTAGCGCGGGCGGCTGAGGATGTAAATGGCCCCCGTCCCCATCGTCAACGGGCGATCCTCGGCTAGATACTCAAAACTCACAAACACGTCCGCCGCGTCATCCGGGGCAATGCCCTCGTAGACGGTCAGACCCGACAGGGCCGCCGCCGCCGTCAGTTTGGCGTACAGGTGTTGGGCAGTGACGCCCAAGTCAAGGCCGCTGCTCATAGCGCGTGTGTCTCATAGCGGGCGATCCCGTCCGCCAGGTCGTCGCGGATCTCGGTCATAATGCGCCCGTTGGCGTGTTCAGCGGCCCGCGCCAGCCAGGGGTTCGCGGCCATAAACCGCGTTCCCCAGTGGACATAGACGGCGTAGGGCGTATCGGCCACGACGGAGTATTCCCCGTTGCCACCTTCAATGGCATGGCTGTCCCGCAGCTTGCCCGTGTCCACTGGGACTTCCTGACGTGCGGCCACGAGCAACGTTTCGGCCCCGTGCCGCGCCGTCCTGTCGGCTAGCTGCGGTATCCCGCGCACGAGCTTGCCCATGTTATCGTTGACTTTGACATCGAGCTTGACCCGCATCACGCCCTCCTAAATCTTGACGGCCTGGACTAGCTGCTCCAGGACAATCGTGCGCGGTTGGTCTACGCTGGTTACTTCGTAGACCGTACTACCCATGACAAGGCGGTCACTCGGTAACGCGGCCGGCGTCAAGGGCAGGCCAAACGTCCAAGTGGACACCGTGCCGAAGCGTTGCGCGAATGCGCGTTCTAGGCCCGTCAGCATCACTTGCCGATAAGGAACCGTCCCGCCCGTGACCGCTGTCCAGACCAGCGTATAGCCGCCTTCGCTGTCGGTCGTTTTGGCGCGGCGCTGGATAATGCACGTCCCGGCGGTGTGCGTGTCGTTCATCTGGCTTTGCATGGCCGCCAGGTCGGCGCTGTCAATCATCATCCACCCCCGCCACGTCGGGCCGCGTGATGTTCGCCCGGCGTGGTTTGGCTTGCCGTCGGTAGCGTTCCGCCGCTGCTAGTAACATCTGCTGCTTCTGGCTGCGGCTGAAGCTCTGCTGGTCTGAGCTAAAGTCAAACTGCAAACTGACTTTTTGCGCCCAATCGGTCAGCACATCCGCCGCCGCGCCGTACACGTCAAAGCTACGGCCCGTCAGGTAGAGCGCCGTCCCCGCCTGGTTGGTCGTAAACGTCACTACCCCGCGCTGATAATCCACGTCGGCCCAGGTCGCCGTGCCACGCGTCGCCCCCGTGCTGTCCTGAATGTAGAAGACCGCCGTCCCTGCTTGCGTCGTTTCGAGCCATTGATGCCCGTCGCGGTACTCATAGTAAGCCACTGTGCCGCCTGCGAGTTGCGTGGGGATAGCCCGTAATGGTTCAAAGTAGAAGTCACAGCGATAGGCGTCTAGATAGCGTTGCAGCGTGTCATCCGAGAATACCTGCGCCGTGCCCGCCGGGTCGTTGACGAGTTCACGCAGCGTGCTAATGAGCGTGGCAAGTGTGGTACGGGCCATTAAATCCCCCACCGTTCACGGTCGATAGGTTGGGCGTGGAGGTGCGATTGATTGCCCCAGGCCGAGTGAGCCTCCCCCACGTGATCGCCTAGCTCTACTGCCGCCAGGTAGTACCCCTGGCTGACAAGCTTTTGGCACACGGCCAAATCCTCCCCTGGCATGACTTGCGGTAAGGGGCCGATGACGGGCCAATCACGCGCCCGAAACGACCACGAACACCCGCCAACGCTGTCCCGCAAGAGCGCGCGCATTCCGCCCGCGTCGAGCGTTCCTCGAATGGTATTCCAGGGGTAGACGGGTTCAAGCAGCAGCGAGCATAGCTTGACCTCATCGGGCGCATCCCGCCAGAAGGTGATTAGCCTGTCGGCCCACCCGTCATAGTAGGTGATGTCATCAGCGGTAAACAAGACGATGTCCGCCCCGCGCCGAATGGCCTCCTCAATGCCAATCGTCATGCCGTACCAGATGCGGCTGTCGGTGTCATCTACCAAGCCATTCAGCCGCCTGACGACGGCCTCTGTCCCGTCGGTGCTGCCATTGGTGACGGTGATAATCTCGACAGGCACGTCACCCCGCGTTAGGCTGAGCAACGTGTCATAAAACATTTGTTCGCGGCCCGTCTTCTTGTGGTTGAACGTCAGGCACACGGCGATAAGTTTCATAGCGACCCCGGATAGAATAGCGCCCTAAAAGCGTCCTTGTTCTCTGTCACGTAGCGCGGTAACACCGCGTCCCGTTGCACGCTGAACCGCACATCCGTACGGCCCTGGATGTCCTGACCCAACGCCACGCGCGCGCGGATGTTGGCGGGGTCTAGCACTTCGGGACGATTGCACTCCTGATGACTAAACGCCTTGATCTTAGCCGTCAGTCGCCCTACCGCGTCATCTAGGACGAGCGAGCTAAAGTGCCAGCCGCCCTGCTTGACGATATAGGGCGTGTGGTTACGGAAGTCGCGTACCCCCTGCGGCGTGACGCGCTTCAGGTAGTCGTAGCGGACCGCTTGCGTCCCGTACCACTTTTGGTATGGCTCTACATTGTTGACATAGTAGAGACAAAGCGCCTGCTCGAAGGCTACTTGATGCCCTTGCGCGGCCAACGCTGCCGCTTCTTTCACTGCTTCCGCGCTCGGTATCTCGTCCGCATCCCCGACGAGGATAATGTCATCATCGGCAGGACTGACGTGATGCGTCACGAGGTCTAACAGGGCGTTACGCTGGAATGTCTCACGCTGCCAGGGATCATCGGTGCTTGCTTGCCAGTCCAAGACGACCGCATGGACGTTAGCAGGGGCATGAGGCGTAGACAAAGCGGCCTTGGGCTGGCCCGTGAACGTCTCGGTGAATTGGAGCGCGATATGCGCATCCACCACGCCGCGCAACTCATGGAGGCGGATGTCCAGGCACTCGGCCTCTCCGTTGTAGAGGAAGCAATCAATGACGGCCACTACTTCTTGCCGCCCTTCCGCATCCGTTCCAGCATGGCGTTGTGGTCGCTTGCCGTCGGCGGCATTTTGGGCATCTTGCCCATGTCGGGTTTCTCCATCGGCGGCACGGGCGGCTTTTGCGGTTTCGCGGGTTTCTTTGCCATGATTAAATCACCTTTCCTACATCATCCAGCCAGGCATTGAGGAACAGCCGCGCCTGGGTGGGCAAGAGCGCCGCGCCCTGAGCCACGGCGGCCAGGTTATCCAGGACACTCCCCTGTGGATTGATGGCCGTCGCCTTCAGCCCCGCGCAGAATGCCTCGGTGTGCATCATCCCGTACATCTCTTTTTCAAGGTCAATCAGCCAGTTATGCGGATTGCGCTCCTGGATGACTGACGGCTCGCCAAACAGGACGTGATAATCTGTCGCTTCCATGACGCGTAGCGCCATAAACGAGGCCCAGATGTCGTCATAGCGGCCAATGCCAGGCAGCACAAACGCCAGCGGGGCCAACTCTCTCACATAGGCGGTATTCTGGCTGTTAATCGGCGTCCAGGTCGTGCGGGGGTTGACGTAGATGCCATTAAGAGGGATGCTGTCTTGTTCGCCTAGATAGTAACCTGTCACACGCGGCCCGCCGCCTGGATAGCGGTCAATGGCATTGATGTCAGGATCACCGTAAATCAGGCCATTGACGACGCCGACTCGACACGCGCCCGCGTCAACGGGTTCAGGCTCCGGGGCCGCCGCCGTTGGACGGAGCGAGAACGGGAAGCCGCGATAGTAATAGTCGGGGATTGAACGGTCCCCCAGGTTGAACCAGCCGCCAGCCCCGCTGTCCCTTTCGCCCTGCGGCCCTGCCAACGACTGATGCAAGCCCTGGAAATACCATTCATGCGCGGGCGCGTTGTCATCGTCCACACTCAGCACCACGTCCGCCCCGCTGCGGATGGCTTCCAACAGGGCGATATTCCGGCGCTGGATGCTGCGAGGACCGATGATGTCAGAGCATTGGTAGCCGAGGCGGTCCTGCTCATGGAGGTCAAGATAAACGGCGTTGCCGAGTTCCTGGCACAGCGCCCGTACCTCGTCGTGTGGCGTCTTGATGTCGCCCGCGATAATCATCAGCACGTCAGGGTCAGAGGCGCGGTACTGACGCAATACCCGACAGTCACCGATGGAAGTAGTGAATAAGGCGATGTCCGTCATGCGTTCACCTGCTGCTCAATCCAGGCGTAGGTTTCCCGTAGTCCTACTTCAAGCGGCGTAGACGGCTCCCACCCTAGCACCTCACGAATGAGCGTGTTGTCCGAGTTGCGCCCCCTGACGCCTTCCGGCCCGCTGACATGGATGATGTTGAGGTCCACGCCCGCAATCCGCATTACGATTCGCGCTAGGTCGTTCATAGAGATCAGGCGGTCGCTGCCGATGTTCAACGGCTCGGTATAGTCGCTCTGCATCAGGCGGTATAGCCCCTCAACACAATCATCCACGTAGCAAAATGACCGCGTTTGCTCTCCGTCGCCCCATAGTTCCATCGAGGTTGCGCCGTCGCGTTTGGCTGTTGCCACCTTGCGGCAGAACGCGGCAGGCGCTTTCTCACGGCCCCCGTCGTATGTGCCGAGCGGCCCATAGACGTTGTGCAAGCGGGCAATGCGCGTCTCGATGCCATAGTCGCGCCGATAGTGACGGCACAACTCCTCCGTCACCAACTTCTCTAACCCGTAGGCGTCCTGTGGCGCGGCGGGCCAGGCGTCACTTTCCTTTAGCCCTGGCACGTCCGTTTCAAGTTGCCTGTACTCAGGATAGACGCACGCGCTAGACGTGTAAAGGTAGCGCGTGTGAGGCATCCCGAATCGCTTTGCTTGATAAAGAGTGTTTAGGTTAATCAAGGCATTGTTATGTAGAATTTGCGCGTGATGTGCTGAGATAAAACCCATCCCGCCCATGTCGGCAGCAAGCGCGTACACCTCATCAAACCTCGATGTGCCACGCATGGCAAACGCCGCCCACGCGCCATTGCTTTCACGTAGGTCGATCTCGAAGAACTCATCCGCCGCGCTCTTGCCCCACTCTGGCAGCTTCACGTCCACGCCGCGCACCCAATAGCCCCTGTCTTTCAGGTAGCGGGCGAGATGGCCGCCTACGAAACCCCCAGCCCCTGTGACCAATGCGCGCTTCATGGCGTACCGTCCTTCCGCAGGACAAACCCCAAGTCGCCCGTTGGCGTCGGCGGGTTGGTGTACTCTACCCGCTCTACAATCCACCACTTGTCATAGCCAGGGCCAAAGTAG
>OFQY01000276.1_pt1 | contig 21904 bp, 21 predicted proteins | sample 1542991 | NCBI WGS metagenome assembly OFQY01 (sample SAMN07774224, study PRJEB24372) | wastewater metagenome | isolation source: Exp Tend VB 10WW | collected 2016-02 | reverse complement strand
CTGGAACCACTTGGCTACGGCATTCGGGCGGGACGGGCTCCAGGCGCTCGAGATGAACGCGGCTCTACCGGAAATCAATGCGATCGCGAACGACTTGTTGCTTGTGTGTCATGGGTCACGGTTCACGGTCGAGGTGAGTACGGACAAACTCAGTGCGGACGGCAAGAAGCAGCTTGAAACCTTGGAAATCCGAGTCATTGATACGACGAATGGCCGGGATGCCACAATCGAGACGTATTCAGGCGGGGAGTGCGTGATTGTGGGTGAGGCTTTGAGTCTCGCACTGACAACGGTGGCATGTAGACACAACGCAGTCACGCGACCCACGTTGATAAGGGATGAGTCAGGGGCCGCGCTCGATCCGGCGAACGGACGGGCGTACATGGCGATGCTAAGACGCGCCGCCGATATGGTCGATGCAGACAAAGTGCTCGTGGTGAGCCATTCGCAAGAGATTCAAGACCTCGCGGACGCCAGGGTGGTCATATCGGACGGGAGTGTGACGTACCAATGACGCTGCGCCTCACCACAGAAGAACTACGCCAGCTCGTCGATCTCGTGGGCCAGCCGCCGACAGATGGGAACCGAGCCCAATGGCGCGCATTCGAGCGGCGGTTGCTCAAGGCCACAGCGAAGTTGAAGGGTCGGGCATTCGCCGAAGCGGCCAGGTTCGAGGGCATTGATCTGACCACACCATGCGATCATCATTTGGTGCAGGACGACATTGAGCGGGGAGGGCCATGAAACCCATACACGCGCCAAGTTGTGACCGATGCCAACGGCCGGCCACGGTCCACGAGATCGACGGCTCGATGTACTGCGATCGGCACGAGGCCGAAAACGTACGGCTTCGGCACGGTGGAACGGGGACGGTAACATACGACCCGAAAGAACCCGAAGCCAAAGAGGCGGATCGTAATGCTGAACCTGCTTAAAAACGTCGGTACGGTGCTGCTCGGGTACACGATGATGTACATTGCCTGGAGCTTCTGCTACTACGGAACCTTGTCGTTCATGCCAAGGCATCCCGACCTTGCGGCTGGCATCGTATTTATCGGCTTCCAAGTCGCCGTGCTTATAGGTTGCTGGAAGCTATCAGAGCACAGCTAAGTCCGTGGTAATATCGAGGCTCCCCGGAAACGGGGCGGCAAAGATCGGCGGTCGAGGCAAAACTATTCTTCCAAATGCTTGCCTCCCGCCGATTTTTCTTGCACGGCATTGCTGGCTCGTGTTACGTTGGCCGTGCATTTGGAAGATGCCGCCCGAAAGTCGGGAGCGTGCAGGCTACGCTTGGCACACAGGGCGTAAAACTCCTACAGGGTTTGAAACACAACATGAGGGCCGGGACCGCGATGCCTAGGCGGATCGTCAACCCGGAGTGCCAGAACCTGCCCCGCGCGACAGCGTACCGGGTAGCGTCGGGGAATCCTTCAAGGCGCGGTGAGTCACGCAAATAGCAAACAGGCTCGCCGCGTGCTTGGGGTTCCCCTTGCTCTTGCCCCCGGTTAGCTTCTTCTCCGAGGCTTCCGAGTGTTCCGAAAGGAACACGGTTCCCAAAGATCGAAAGAAGGGACAACCCTGCGCTGACGCATTCCCAGAAAACACATCCGGCCGCCCGGGGTCTAACCCAAACGGCCGAATGGCGGGAAACCTTCCCCCGGGGCATAACCAGAGTACGGGCTAACCCTTGGGTTTGCGGCGCGATCGGCCCAGCAGGGAGTAGAGGGTCTGTCTGGTAGTGCCCAGCGTCCGAGCCGCGGCCGAGACATTCCCGCCGTGGGCGCGGATCGCTTTCTCCACGAGCTTCCGTTTGGCGACCCGAGCCCGTTGTTTCCACGACCGGGACGAGCCGACGAACTCTACATTGTTCACAGGTGAAAGCTCACGGTCCCGTTCTGCGAGAATACGGGCGGCCACATGGATAGGTGAGTCGGCGGGGAACCGTTCGGCGACGAGCTCGAACGCCTCTAGGGATTCGAGCTCGTCGGAGGTTATTTCTATGTCGAGTTGGAGGCGCATGGCTACTCGGCCTCAATCTCGGCAATGATTTGGCCAACGCGCTCGATTGTGTCAAACAGACCATCTACGGCAGTCGATGAGGCCGTTGTGATGACCAGGCCGTATGCACGTTGAACCTCGGCCCGGTAGTTCCGAAGTGCGGCCAGGACGATACGCCGGCCGTCGTCGTCGAGGCGCAGGGTAATGGACGGTTTGGTTGTCATGACGCTGCCTCCGTTTCTGCTACCGCAAGTGAGATCGGTTCAAGCTCGGGCCGTGTGTTGCGGTCGCACAAGGCGCGGATCTCGTTGACAACACCGCACGCAGTCCCAGACAGCATGCGGTCAAGGATTGCCCGAACTTCCGCAATAGTCACGGCCGGCGAATCGCAAACGAGCGGCACGGCTCGCGAGGGCCAACCGTATTCATCGAGCACGGTCGACCCGGGCCGAAACGAGTAACGGAAGAACTCGCCACCGCCCTCCCCTTGTGAGTCGAGATCGTAAGCGATCCGATGCGTATTGCAGAACTCGCGAGTCGCCGAGAAGTCACCACAGCGGCGCGATTCACAGCCAAGCTGGATGAACTCGCCGACGAAGCTGGCGGCATCGAGTCCTTGGTAATCGCAATCCTCGGGGTCGTCCTCGTCGATGGCTTGGACCAGATCGAGGAACAAGTCCTCGGGGATTGGTCCCCCGATTGTCATGGATGCGTCATAATAGTTTGCCATGTTGCGTTTCTCCCTTTCGTTATTCGTGACCTAAGATGCCACGGCGCCCGCCCATGTCGAAAGGACACGGGCGGGAGTCGGGGAACCTAGTACGTGCCATCATCGGGCCAGATTTCGTCCCCGAGGTCGGTGTCCTCGTCGTCCTCGTCCTCGTCCTCGTCCGGCTCAAAGTCGGACACGTAATGGTCGGCGAGTTCGCGCCAGTTGACCGATCCGAGGGCGGCCGTCATGAGGTCGGCGTACAGTCCGCTTTCACCTTCTGGGGCGTTGGATTCGACCGACTCTTGCAGGGACTTTGACAGCCGATACGCAGCGCACTCGGCCAGTGTGGACGACATGCCGAACCTGACGTGGTGGCACGTACCGTCCTCGTGAGCTTCCTTGGCCTCGTCGTACGCCTCAGCCACCAGCGCCTCGCGGTCGTGATAACTCCCCTCGTCGTTGTCGAGATGGACATTCACGAGCCACGTTTCGTAGTTCGTCCAACCGTTGTAGCTCTGACTCTCTCGTTGCCGATTGCGTTCGTACGCCTGTCCCTCGCCCTCAATCGCCCGAATGTCAACAACCGGGCCAATGAATCCATTCTCTGTGTTCTGTGTACTCATTGTCTTTGCGTTCCTTTCTTACCGACATATTGAACCAGACCGAACCACGGCCGGAGCCGTGGAACAGTCAGGGCCAATACTCAGCCCCGCAGGTGGACGGGAACGGATTGCAGGTCAACGAGCTTGGTACGGGCTTCGCGGATTGCCTCCCGCACCATATCGCCGAAGTACGAGCCACAGCAGATGTTACGCTCTGACTCTTTGGCCCTCAACTCGCGAGTAGAACGCGCTGCTTCCCGATGATCCACAAACGCCTCAGGGGAGTCATAGATACAGCCCCCAAGGTAGTCCGTGCCAAGCTCGGTGCCGGTTCGCTTGTGAATCACACGAACCCGCGCGACAAAGTGGCACAGTTCGCCCGAATCGACAGCCGCGGCCGTCTCCCCGTCGTCGCCCACGTCTACGGGGAAGTCCTCGTCGGTAACGTCAAGAATCACCTTGAAGTTGGCCGTTTCCTTGCTCCAAACTGGTTCACTGTATGCGTTCATGATGTCCCCCTCTCAGGATTCCCGCGTAATGCTGAAGTGCGGACCGCCAATCTCGCGCCGTTCCCCGATCCGCATATCGTGGAACTCCCGCCGAACTTGCTCCGCTTGCCGCCGTGCTATGTAGTACCCCGGCACTCGATCATCAATCACCAGAAATGTCATTCTCTCTGGTTCCACCGTCTCTTTCGCTTCTCTCTTTGCGTTCATTGTCTTTGTCCTTTCCCTTAGGCTTCCCACTCGATCGAGTCTGATTCGAGCCGATACACGCCGACCTTGGCGCCGCAAGACTTCCAGTAGGCGGCCGACTCGAGCGGCGTAGCGTAATCGAGCGACCCCAGGCCAAGAATGGGGAACCTACCCAGCGAACGGCACCGGATCACCAAAGCCGATCGCCGCCTTTCGCTCACAGTGCCACACCAGGAACGAAGCGTATTCGTCCAACCGTGCCCGCCGCACAGCCTCAATCCGCTGCTGCCTGTCCACCCGCCCACAAGGACACAGCACCCCAATCCCACCGGGCCCAACAGACACACGGCGCCGAGTCCCCCGTATCTCCGTTGTGTAGCAGTCCACTCCCTGATACGAACTCAGGAACTTCACCCATACCGTTGTACCGTCTACGTTGTACTGTCCTTCTCTCATTGCTTCTACTCCTTCCCTTCCCTGTCAGTACTGTAGAAGCACGAAACCCCCCGATACCCAGGGCGAACCCTCGCAGCTTCCACAAAGTACAGATAGCCATTGCCATTCGATACCGCCCACGCCTTGAACGGCTCACCCTTCTCCGCGGCGAACTCATCCGCCCGCCGTATTGCCTCAGCCCGGAACCCCTCACCAGCCTCCCGCCAACCAGGACCAATCTTTGTGTTCCCTATCTCCAGCATAAACCCTCCCAATCTCACAAGATAGATACTGACACACATACAATACTACAAATGTGGGGGCTGTCAAGCGAATAATACACCCAACGGCGCAAATAGTCTGTAACTGCCCGTAGACAATGGCGAAAAAAAGCGCGCGCTGTGCAAAGGATTGAGAGCCGATCGAGTGGCGTGAGAGAGGCCAGGAATAGAGCCGAAACCAGCCGAAATCGGGACCAGCTATAGGCAAAGGCGATAGAATTGGGACGAGCTATCAGGAAAACGGATAAAGACCGAACCTGAAGGGTAATCGGAGGGACTAGGCTAAACGGTGGCGCATATAAGGATAGGAGCTTGTGAAAAGTTGGGACAAGATACGGCCCGGACCACGGCCACCACTGCTAACGGGCAATCGCGCGTAAGACCGTTACATCGAAGTGTGTACTTTCTACACACATTCGGGCCGTTTCCGGCCTCGATCCGAGCTCGTGGCGGCCGATCGGCTCTCGATAGGAGCCCGCCGTCGCCCTGGTGGTCAATCGGGGCGCAAATCCGGGCCATTCGCCGAGGGTAGAAACCGCGAGTTTCCTAACAAAAATGCCAGTGGCTCACCGTACGGATAGAAGCTCGCCGAGCGGTCCCTGACGGGGATAGTTCAGCAGTGAACTTTACATAATGTTCCTTATAGGCGGCTCGCTTTGTGTGGAATCAACAACTTAGGCGAGTCCGACTTTTGGCGAGGGGCTTAACCACAAGATATGGTGGTCGACTCGGCCCGGATTCAAGCCCCGAGCGGGTATCCGTACGGTGGCGAGGTGGCATATTCTGGCCTGTTTTCGATGGTGTGCCCCCGTCCGACGGGCTACCGATCGGCTGGAAACGACGACCACGGGCGCCCTGGTAGCCGAGCTGTGGCCCGATTGTGGGCGGATCGAGGGCTTTGAGGGCGGCCGGCTGTGGTGAGAGGAGAGAGGAACGGGCGCGCGAGGCGGGCGGCTCGAGGATCGAGGACGGGGGGAGGGGGTCAGGGAAGCTCAACCCCCGCCACGGACCCCCGTACCCCAATTGGCTCCCGGTTCCGCCACTCTATCAAAATCCCGCGGGGGCGCGGGGCATCGTCGACACGCCTATACAGCCCTGTCATGCCTGATTTTCGCTGCAATTCGGCCCATTTCTCGTGTTTGCGCGTGCTAAGTGGGCGTGGTTGTTGGTTGTTCTGTGATTTTGGCTGATTTTGACCACAAGATGTAGGGAAAGTGGTCGTGCGCGCGGGGTTTGTAGGGTTGGGGGCACAAGATGTTGTGGATGGTGTTTGGGGGACACGAAGGGGTCGAATTCGGGCAGTTTTCCCTAACGAAGCCCTGTCAGTGTAGTGATTTTCACTATAGTGATTTTCACTACACTCTTAATTAGAAAGACAGAAAGACAGGGGATTCTGAGGTCGCTTGCGCTCCGTTTCGGACTGGGGAGTTGGTTGTTCCCCTGATCCCCCTGTCTGTTTTCGTTCGCTTCGCTCCTCAAACAGACATCCCCCTTATCCCCGGAGGGGGGTGGCTTCCACGAAACTGTCGAACTTGAATTCGTCTTTTCAGTTTTTGCACCAAATTTGTGTTTGCGCGGGAGCGTTTTTGGCGTATGGTGGGCGAGCGGGAGCCCCGCGTACTTAGGGCGCGGGGTAGGCCCGCCGGGAGGCGAGACGGGGGACGTAGTTCCTCGGCCTAAGCAGCCTTCCGTAGAGAGAGTGGCGCCGAATGGCCGGCGAGCGGTCCCGAAAACCGTGCTACGTATAAAAGCGTAAGGGTTCGATTCCTTCACTCTCTGTTTTGGGAAATCTGGTTCTTGGAGGTGACTGGGATGGCGACGAAGAAGGCAGAGGAACAGTCGGCGCCTGCGGGTGAGAAGGCGGCTTCAGGGCTTTCGGCGCAGGAGACGGCGTTTGTGGTGAAGGCGATTGGGAAGCTCGACGATCTGCTCGAGAGTGGGGAACCGGAGAAGATCATCCTGGCGGTGGGTGCGTATGTGAATCTGAGTCATGCGCTGTCGGTGCGGGGGCGGTGAGTCAGTCGGACGACTATGAGCTCGTGGAACTCCGTCTTCCCGTGACGACGGACGTGCTTCGGGGAGCGGTCTTGCTTGCTGAACAGTGGGGATGTCGTGCGGTGCTTGAGGCTGACGGGCGAACGGTACGGTTTGAGCAGGTGGGGCCTCTTCCTGTAGCGGAACCGAATGTCGGGTATGTTAGGATGTGGGAATGAACATCATCGCCCTCGATGAGCGTCCGCTTGGTCAGGCCGCCATTCAGAGGGCGTGCGGTAACTGTCGTCATTGGACACAGCGGGAGAACGACACGTTTGGTGATTGCGACGGAATCAGGGTCATGGATCACTACGAAGCGGATGACTTGACGGCACGACCACAGGCGTACGCGGTCTTTGGCGAAGTAGGTGGTGGCGATATGATTACGCACTACACGTTCGGGTGTGTGCTGTGGGAGAAGAAGCTATGAACTTCCACGAGCTTGCTGAACGGATGGAGAAGAACAAGCGGGTCGTCCAGGACGTGATGCTCCTGCAAGGCCGGGACGCACCGGGCGACCGGGAACGAGCAGAAGCCTTGATGCCGACCGATGAGGTGACAGGCCAAAACTACTACGGGCTGGACATCAGTATGCGGGGCGGTCCCTGGCCCGAGACTACGATGTATGTTGCGATCGGCCGGGACGCCTGGGCGCAACTTGACAAGATTCGCGCCACAGCGGATTCGGTGTGTGCCGTCGAGGTGTCATTCGACCCCGAGGACTTTGAACTTCGGCATGTTACGGACGAGCGCGGCACGGTTGTTCAGATTGTGCCGAAGGAGAAGCAGTGAACAGACGATCCATGTTCGGGCGACTCGGGGCGATGATTGGCGTTGCGGCCGTTCCCCTTGCGGTCAAGGCGACCGAGCCGGCGGAAGAACTGACATCGCTGCGGATCACGTTCAACGACGGCAATGGCACGGAGCGCGAGATGTACGCCAAAGCCAACGGCGATGTGGTCGTGAAGTCGCGAAAGGTGGTGCCGATTCCCAAGGGACACCCTCTCCACTACGAGTCGCCGGATGTTGACAACAACTTCCTTTGGTTGCGCGAGGGACACGAATAAACCGCCACTCACAATCAAAAAGCCGTAGTCGCCGCACGCCGATGTGTGCTATAGAGTTCTGACGATCTTTTCGGTGCTTCTCGGGGGACGAATGTGTGGAGGAACCCGGGATGGGCATGACGCCGAGTTTCCTGAGAATGCCGTCGCGGCGAATCCGTCCGGCGTTTCTCGGTGAGGGCGATGATCCGTATGGTGGGGGACCAATACTCGCGCCGGCCTACGATGAGGCCGGACCTGCGCCTGTAACCGCAAGCCCCCGCCCCCTCGCGCCACGCTTCGAGCCATCGACCGGGCCTGTTCCCGGGTACTCGCCCATTACCGCACCCGATATTCCGGGAGGATTGGCGATACCTCGCCGACCGAATGTCTCGGTCGATCTCAAGGGATATCCCCACGACATCGGGGCGCCGATCGGTCCCGCGCGCGATCTCGGTGCTCTCCCTGCCGGTTATGCTGACCCATCGGGCGCAATCGGCATAGACCCGGGCATCAATCCGCACCCCCTCGACACCTATGACCAGATCGGTGTTGCCCACGCGGGCCGTCTTGATCCACGCGCGGCTGCCGAACAGGAACTCGGTCCGGAACGCAAGCTCGGAGGGTGGGGGAAGGCCCTCCAGATCGCCATGGGCGCCCTTGCGGGTATGACAGGACAACAGGTTCCGGAAGAACTCACCCCCTACGGACGCCACCGCATCTACCAGGGCGAACTTGGCCGGCGTGAAGCAGAGATTTCCGACCGTTACAAGAGTGAGGACGAACGCCTTCTGGAACCGGAACGGGCGCGTTTGGCCCGAAATCAGGCCGAAATGTCGAATCTGCAACTTGAACAGGCCCGCGCCCAGATCGATTACACGAATCGCCGCAATCGGGGCGAACTCACGCCCGATCAAATCTTCGACAATCGGCGTCAGGTACTTCAAATGGGCGCTCCCGTGACCGAACAGGACGCGAAGCTCCTGAATCTGCCGCCCGACTGGATCGGAAAACCGCTTCCTCCATACCGTCCGCAGGGCCAACACGTCGATCCGACGCGAATCATCAAGTCACGGAACCCCGATGGCTCCGAATCGGTCGGTACGCTGGGAGATGACGGCAAACTGCACCCCGTCGAGTGGGCAAATGGGGGCTACGTGACGAGTTCCGCCGCACCGCGCCGCGATCCAACAGCCCGTCCCCGAGCCCAGGCCGCCTTCGTGAGCCAGTTCGGCACCTCCGATGAGGGCAAATCCGTCTATCAGAAGGCGTATTCGGACGCACTCGCGGGCGCGATCGATCCCGGAACCGATGTGGAAGCCTCCCCACAGGCAATCGACTCCGAACTCGGCCGGATTCAGGGTCGAATTCGCGCTCTTGATGACGCTGGTAGAGCCGGTCCCGGAATTCCGGGCGATGTGGCCGGTATGGACCCGGAATCGGCCCAGAAAGAGCAGAATCAGCTCCGAAAGAAGTATGCCGCACTCGCAAATGCAAAACACCGGGCCGACGTGGAAGCTCGCAAGGCCGTTGAAACCGCCGCGGGCCAGAAGTTCAATGAAACGTACTCGGGTGAGGATGATTCCGGAGGCGATTCAGGCGGTGGCGGGGCATATTCTGGCTTCTCGAAGGCGGATTTTGACGCCAGAGCCCGTGCAAACGGCATTCAACCCGGATCAGCCCAGTACAACCAACTCTATCAGGCGTTTCTCGCGGGCGGTGGACGTGCGGAGTGACCCGGTTTCGGCATGATTTGACCGAAAAACACGCCCGATGGCGGCGCGCGAGACTGAAACGACCAAGATTTCGACACCGTGAGCACCAATCCCACAGATCGGCTCGATGCCCTGTTCTCAGGCTCCGACGACGGCTTTGAGTCCGTCGTTCAGGGGATTCTCGGCCAGGAATCGGGCGGCAACTACCACGCCCGGAACCCGGATTCGGGGGCGCTTGGTAAGTACCAGATTTTAGCGTCAAATCTGCCCTCGTGGGGTCTTGCCCATGTGGGCCGTCCAGTTTCTCCCGGCGAATTCCTGAAAAACCCGAGCCTGCAGGACCAGATCGCCCGCGGCCAGCTTCGCACCTACTACGACGACGCCCTGAAGGCAAGTGGTGGCGATCGAACCGTTGCGGCGAAACGAACCGCCGCCGCATGGTATTCCGGTTCCCCCGAAAAATACCGCTCGACAACGCCGCAGGGCAAATACCCTTCTGTCGCCGCCTATGCCGCAAATGTCGCCAAACGCGCGTCGGGTCAGTCACGCCTCGACTCCCTGTTTGCCGGTGTCGGCAGTCCCGCACCCGTCGCCGCCCCCTCCCAACCCCTCGGAGGCCCGACCGAAGATGAACCCCTTCGGCCCTATGAACCGGACCTGACCGCGCCCGCACCCATTCCCGCGCCACAGGCCGCGCAGACTGCCGCACCTCGAGCACCCGTTCGTCGCCGTCAACTTCGACCTGCACCCGACGTGATCGGACAGGCCATCGACTATGGGTTCTCAAAGGCGATGCCATGGCTTGCGGCTGCGGGTGATGCAGTACGAGGCGAACAGGCAAAGCGCGAACGACCCCGATACAGATTTGACCAGCGACAGGCACCCGTCAGCCCCTCCCGCCAGATATTCGGGGATCAGGGTATTACTCAAGCCGCACAAAGTTACCAGACCCCGCAGGAACGCGAATCAGCCCTTCTCGCTCGTGAACGTGCCCGCTATCCGATGCAACCGGGTGCCGTTGCCCACGCGCTCGAATCAGGCGGTATTGCCGGTCCAACGGGAGTCGCTTCGGCCGGTCTTCACGCCGCAAGCCAGGTGCTCGATAATCCAACCGGCCAGAAGATCGCTTTCCCCGTCCAATCGGCCGTCATGCCGCTCCTCGGCACCATTCGGGACGCGGCGAACCGGATAGCGAAAGAGAACGGCGCACGTCCGGAGGATGTGATTGCGGGAGTTGCGGAAAGTTATGGCGTCAACCCAAACGCCGTCATCGGCGCCGTGAATGCCCCGGAAGCATTCGTATCCGGAACCGCATTGCGCCATGTCAGACCCGAAGGACAGTACTCACCCGTCACAAATGCCCCGCTTCAGGGTGCGACAACCGCGATCCCCGGTCTGGCGGAATTCGCCGGCGTCACCCCATACTTCATGGTACCGGGACTTGGCTATGCAGCCCTCCCTGCTATTGAGGCCGCATCCGGACGCCCCCTCGAGCAACAGGAACTCGAGACGGATCAGCAATACGCCGCGAGATTTCAGAACTCGGCCGTGCTTGCGGGAGTCCTTCCCCCAGTCGGACGCGCCCTCAGACCTCTTTTTGGTGGGGCCGCGGGCGCGGTAGACCGTTACCTCGCGGAACGAGTCCCCGCGCTTGGCGATTTCGGCGCGCGCGGGCTTGCAGCAACAGACCTCGTTGCTGCCGGGTATCCTGCCGCCGCAATACAGGGACACCCCCTCCCGACATGGGAACAGAACGCCCAGAACTTCATGTTCGGTGCTGTCATGCCCGCGCACGGCGCAGAACCACGCCGAAACTTCGAGGCAGAACGAGCTTCGCTTGCCGGATTCTCCCCCGAGCTCGGCGCCCAGATTGCCCCCGAACGCCCCGTCGGTCCCGGACTTCCCGGCAGCCCGATTCTCAGACCCCGATACGACGAACAGATCCCACGTCCCGCACCGCCTCCAGTGGAAGCCGCGCCACCACGGCCTGAACCTGTTCGTCCCCCCACGGGAGAACCGACCATCAAACAGGCGGGAGGCCAGACAACGCACCTTGTTCGCGGAGCGGACGGACGTACCGGACTCGTCAACATCACCGCGAATGGTCGTATCGCCTTCGTGGAGGTGACGAACCCCCAGAGAATCCGCCAGTACGGCCGCAAACCCGCGCTCGAGCTTGGAAGCGATGAGTTCGATACCCTGTTCCCGAAGCGAGCCGAAGGGTATGCACCAGGCACGGTAGACGACGCCCGAAACCGCTTTGTCACGGAGGATCTTGCGGCGAAAACCCAAGCTCCCGTTATACCGTCTCAAAGGGCACCAATCGTTCCACGATTCGATGCGACGACGGAGCCACAAGCACCTGTTCCTGCAACGGTTACGTCAGCAGAAGCAGTGCCAGCGCCGATCGTGGAACCCACCGCCGTACCGCCTGAAATCCCGGGCCAGCCGCCGCCCGTCGAGAATCGCGCCCTGAACCGCCCGACGCCTGAACAGTGGGCTGCAATGCTCCCGGAAGAGCAGTTCGCCCACGTCCAAGCGGTCCACACCGCGCGAGAGACCGCGCAACAGCACGCCGACATCGCCGCCGAGGAGGCCCGGACTGACTTCAAGACCGGCGCCGGGAACGACCGCTCTTACGCGGAAGCATTCGACCGCGTGAAAGCAGAGACCGGGGATGAGCCCATTATCACGATGGTCGATGCCAACGGTCTAAAGGCCATCAACGACGAAGCGGGCCACGAGGCCGGGGACCAGTTGCTTAAGATCATCGTCGGCAAGATGAAGGATCAGGGGCTCGCCATTCACCGGGTCGGCGGCGATGAATTCGCCATCGTCGGTCGGGATGGCGAATCACAGGCCGCAGCAACCGAACGGGCGCTTGAAGACCTGCGCCAACACGAGATCACCGTCATTGACAACAACGGAAACGAAGTCGTAGTCTCGAACGTCAGTTATGCCCACGGAACGGGCAAAGGAAGGGCCGAAGCAGATGCCAGACTCTACGAACACAAGAAAGCCCAGATCGGAACAGACCGCGCCGAAGTCCGAGGAGAAACGCCGCCAGGTCTCAATATCCGAACTCGGCCAAATGATTCGACGGGGCGAAGTGGACCCGAAATCGCTCCAGATACGGCCGAAGGGCCAGCCCCGACAGTAACAGGAGAATCCGCTGCCGAAGCGTCGCGCGCTCCATCAGCGGCGGAGCCTGGGGTAACGCCAACGGCAGCCGTTACAGCGGCTCCGGGCGAGGGCGGTGCCAACAAGGGGGCTGCCGCCCGCCCCCAGGAAGCCGAACTCCAACCCGGGCATTCTCAGAAGATCATGGGAATGGACGCGACCGTTCACTCGTCCGCGCGCGTCGACGGGGTGGATTATGAACTGTGGGAGTCGGCAAAGGGCAAAGGCGTCGTTCGCGTCAAGGACGCCGATTCGGGCGAAGTCGTTTCGATCAAGCCATTCAACTCATTCGATGATGCGCGGGGAGAGTACGCCGATGCACTTACCGCGCTCGGCGTTGAGTGGGTGCCGTTCGGAAGAGAACTAACACCAAAAGAACTAGCGGGAGGACAGACCAATGCCGAAACAATACGAAGCGATGAGGGACCGTCTGATACAACAGGGATTACCGGCCAGCAAGGCCCGGTCGGAAGCGGCAGCGACGTACAACAAGCACCACCCGTCGCGCCCGATGTCGTCGGCGCACCCGGAGGGGGCACCCCGCAAGAGCCCGCCGCCGTCCCGAAAGAAGTAGCGTCTCGCGATGATGTTGTTCGCCGGATGGGAGAAATTCGCGACCGTCTCAACAAATTGCGGGTCGTTCCGGGACAGATCGATTATTCGCCTGAGATCAAGGCGCTCCGCGCACCGCTTGAAGCCGAACTTGATGCGTTGGGCAAACAGCTTCGTGAACTTGACCGTCCTGCGCGCGAGGCCGCCGAGGCCGAAGCGGCGCGTCGACGTGATACAGCGAGCGAGGCGAGGGCTGGCCGCGTGAAGGAAGCCCCCACATTCCAGACCCGTAATGGATGGGAGATCGTCAAGGTCGATGGCGAGTTTGTGGCTCGGCATCCAGACAGCAAGGAAGAGGTCTACTCGAATTCCAAACTCTCTCGCGTGCGTGAAGTCTCAGATGAAAGCGCACCGGAAGCCGCGACTACGCCACCTGTAGATGAAGCAGTCCCGCCCACAAAGCCGGCGAAGCTCACCAAGAAGCAGGAAGCACAGGCCGACCGCCTCTCTCATACCCATGTAGACGCGCTCCAGAAGTCGCTTGCCCGCACCGAGAAGTCCGGAGACACGGCGACAGCGGCAATCGTGCGCCGCGCACTCGAGATCAAGGCGGCAAGGGAAGGGCCGGCACCGACAGTGCCTCCCGTGGTTGCGCCGCCGACAAAGGCGAAGGCGCCGGAGGCCGCCCCGACGCCTCCCGAGTCAGGCGAGAGTAAGAGACTCGAAACGATAGCAGAGATCGAGCGGCGCTTGGCCGAAGCCCGAGCTGACTTCAAGAAACGACGCCGCGGCTCGAAGCCATACAACGAGGCCCGCGAGCGGATCGCGCGGATGGAAGCGCGTCTCGGCGAACTCCGTGACGAGCAGAGCAAGGCCGAACAGATCCGATTGCGCGCCGAACTCGACGAGAAGATCCCGCTTGCGGTCGGTGATCTCGAACGGTTCAAGCTCATGCGTCGCCATCCGGATACAAAGATCGCCGATGAAGGGTGGGAAGGACTCAAGAAACTCGCCCGCACCGAAGCTGAAAAACAGGGGGTGCCCGAAGCCGACCTCGATGAGATCGCTACCGAAGCTGCACGTAATCTCGACGCACCCCATGTCGGCGAGGGGATGGAAGTGTCTGTCAAGGCAGCTACGGAAAAGATCGCGAGTGCCCGCAAGATTAAGGCCGCCAACGAAAAGACCCGCAGCGAATGGGAGAAGGCTGCCGAAATTCGCAAACAGATTGAAGAACAGAAGCGACGGGATGCGGAAGCCGCCGCCGCCGAACGTGCGCGCCGCACAATGGACGAGTCGGTCACGATCCCCGCCGACCACGCCGAGTTCATTGCAAAGATGCGGCCAGCCGAAAGAACGACGTGGGCCAATGATGCCGTTCCCGATCTCACTGATGCACAGGCACGAAAGGCGCGCGAGGCCGGCTATCTGACCGACGACGGCATCCCGACGGAAAAGGGAAAGGCTCTTGCCGAATCTGCCCGTTTGCACGTTGATCGCCTCGAGGCGGGTCGACCAATCAGCGAGTACACGCCGGGGCGGTACAAGGCCGAGGGGGTGTTCCCGAACGGCGGTCAGGTGAAAGGTGAACCGTGGTTCACGAACAGCCACTACGCGATCAAGGGAGAGAATCCGAAAGGGTCTGAAACTACCGAAGGTCGATATTCCAAGGACATGCCGCCGATCGATGTTTCCCGCGTGCTGCCAAAGGGCAAGCTCGCCGTGGTCAAGCCGGTCGCCTTTGAGGAAACGTATTCGACGGACAAATACCAGAAAAACGGACTCAAGCGGTGGACTGTGTTCTCGGATGGGGCAAAATTCGATTCGGACTATCTTGATCTCATTCAGCGGACACACGGCGATGGACTCGAGTGGAAGCGGGGAACGAAAGAGGGCGATCCGATGGTGGCGGTCAAGAACAACGAGACTGTTGCAGTCATCATGCCCGTCCACATCGAGCATCATCCACCTGGGACCGCCGCGATTCTTGAAGCTGCTGGCACCCCCAAGCCCAAGGGGAAGGCTGCGGCGAAATCCCCCGTTCAGGGCGACCCGATGGCCGCTACCAGCCGTGTTCCTCCCGCGCCAGATCCCATCACATCTGCCTCGAAATCACCCGAAGAGGTCGAAGCCGAAATGCTCGGCAACGACCGCATGCCCGTCTCCACCGAACCGACCGAAGGAGCGGCGAAGGGAAAGGTATCTTCAACCCACGTCATCCAGTCGTTTGAAAACGTCCTCAAGAGCCTTGGCCGCGATGTGCCGATACGGGTCGGCCGTTTCCGCCAGAAGGCATACGGCATCTTCAAGCCGCACGAGGAAGTGATCCGCCTCCGCTCGGCCAACAACATCCCGACCGCCGCGCACGAGCTCGGCCACGGCGTCCAGAAGGCAATCTGGGATGTCGTCAAATCGAAGGACTTCAAAAAGGTGCTGCCCGGGCCGGTCAAGGCCGAACTCAGTCGTCTCGGACGTGCCCTCTATGGCGATACGAAGCCCGCTGCAGGGTACACGGGCGAAGGGTTCGCGGAGTTCATGCGGCATTACCTGACCCGGGACGATGCCGCTCAGATCGCACCGGCGACGGTGAAGTTCTTCGACGAGACCGTTCTTCCGAAGAACCCGAAACTCGCAAAGTCGATTGCTGAGGCGCGAAAGACAACCGATACCTACCGCAACGAGGGCGCCCGGAATCGAGCAGACGCCAACATGGCGAAGGCATCCGGCGTGAGAGAGCGGATCGCAAAGGCACTCGCGTCACTCAAGAACGTCCCGACCGACTTCATCGATGAACTGACGCCGCTTCTGCATCTCTCCAAGGACTATGAGCGGATCACCGGGAAGACGCTTCGGCCGGGGCAAGACCCGTTCAAGGTTGGTTCCGCACTTCGGGGCACCTCATCGGCAAAGGTCGAATACATGATCTTCCACGGCATGCTCGATGCCGCAGGAAATCAGGTCGGGCCATCGCTTTCCGAAGCCGCTGCAATGGTCAAGGGCCGAAAGGACGATTTCACCGCATATCTGTGGGCCAGACGGGCACAGGAACGGTGGGCGCAGGGCAAGAACCCCGGCATGTCGCTCGCCGACGCGAATCATCTTGTCGACAGCCTCGGAACCCCCGAGTTCCAGATGGCGGCCGATCGCGTCTACGACTGGAACGCGGGAGTTCTGAACTACGTCAAGCAGATGGTCCCGGACCTGGCAGAATCCGTCGACCGTATTCTCGGGTCGTCGGAGAACTACGTTCCCCTCAATCGAGCGTTCGACGAACCATCGACCAGCCTCGTCGATCGATTGACAGGACGTGGTGGTGGCAATCCCCTGAAGGCAATGCGGGGAAGCGGGAGGCGAGTCATCGACATCTTCCCGCAGATGATCGCCAACTCCGAACGTCTTGTCGCCATGGCGCACAAACGGAAGGTCACGGACCTCATCTTCCGAATGGCCGACGCGGAAGGTATGGGCCACATCATCGAGGAAGTGCCCGTCGACCAGGTGCCCCACACGGAACCGATCGAACGGTTCCGCGCACAACTCGAGAAGGCCGGTGCCGAACTTCCCGAAGAGGACATGAACGAACTGCTGACGTTCTTTACGCCAGCACAAAGCCCGAAGGGCAAAGATCCGATCATTCCCCGCATTGTGGGCGGCCGGATGCGCTGGTATCAGGTCAACGGCGAATTGTATCGCTCATTGACTGGCCTCGACCTCTACCGGCTGCCCAAAGCGGTTGATCTCATGCTTGGCGCCCCGGCGCGGGCATTCCGTCTTGGGACGACAGGACTTCGGCCCGCATTCTCGCTCTTTACGAATCCGGTGCGTGACGTTCAGACATTCCTCGCGCAGACGAAATCGCACCACAATCCGGCCCAACTCGCCGCGGACTATTTCCACGGCATGGGCGAGGCTATGGACCCGCGCCGCCTCATTGGCCGCCATGATCCGATGCTTGAGACGTTCATGCGACTCGGTGGACAACTCGGCCAACCGCTCGGCGCCGACATTCAGCAGACCTCGAAGCCCGCGAAACGACTGTTCAGGTCGCCGGTCGGCCGTGTCGTCACGTCTCCAATCAATGCGCTCCGCGAACTCTTGAGCCTGCCGGAAGCCGGACCCCGCATTGCGGAACTCCATGCCCTCGCAGATCAGGTCGGATGGGACAAGAACTCTCCGATGACCTTCGATCAGGCCATCCAGCTTGGCCTTGCGGCCAAACAGGTCACAGTCGATTTCTCCTCAATGGGCCGTATCGGAAAGGTCGTCAACCAGGTCGCACCGTTCTTCAACCCGAACATCCAGGGCACTCGCCAGATGGCGCGAACGCTTCGTACGAACCCGAAACGCGCAATCGCGTGGGGACTTTCGACGATCACGATGCCCGCGCTTGCGCTCTGGTGGCTCAACAAGGACGAGGACTGGTACAAGGATCTCCCTGATGCCGAGAAGTTCGCCTATTACCACGTCCAGGCCGGCGATCAGCGACTCAAGATTCCACGCGCTTTCGAGTGGGGCAACGTGTTTTCAGTCGTTCCCGAGGCCATCATGGATGCGTGGTATCGAAAAGATCCGGAAGGCGTCAAGGGCGCCATGGGCTACGTATTCAACACCACGATGCCGAACATTGAGCCCGTACCGCTCAAAATCGCGCATGAACAGTGGCAGAACCGGATCGAGTTCTTCGACCGCCCGATCGTCCCACAGGCGGAACTCGACAAGTTCCCCGGCGAACAGCGCGGCCCCTATACGTCCGGCATCGCACGATGGCTTGGCGACACGTTCCCCAACACCATCAGCCCACGCCGCGTGGACGCCTTCATCCAGGCTGCGGGTGGTGGCGTTGCCGCCGACATCGCAAGCGCCACGACCATCGGCAAAGAGAAGACCCGCGGCTTTGAGCCATCCGACATCCCGGTGTTTGGTCGAGCGTTTGCGACGGGCGGCAAGGAAGGACTCAACTCGAAGGCCATCGAGGATTTCTATGGGGAGCTGGCCCAGTCACGCGCCAAACAGCGATCGAGCACGGCGCCTGAAACAGCCGCAGAACGGAAGTATCGCCTGAAGCTCGAGGACGCCCGAACGGCTCTTCAGGTGCTTCGGGATGCGGCCAACAGTGCGAAATCACAGTCGGAACGCCAGACGATCCAGCGCAAGATGCGCCAACTGGTACAGAACGTCATGACGCCAAAACGGGCCCAGTTGCCGCTTCACTAACGAATTGTCTTGCAAGGAGGATATTGAATGGTGTAATTCGTACACGATGGGTTCTTTTCGGAACTGATCGATACAACCTGCCCGATCCCCGGCCGCTGCCGGGTTTCAGATCGAAAGCTGACCAAACCTTTTGATCCCCGTCCCCTACAGGAGAATACGAGACCCATGGCGAGGCGAGCGCCCCGGTACAGGCTTATCTGCGGCACCATCGAGCATACGGTTGCCAAATGGCAGTTTGACCGCGCCATCTTCGATGGGATGGCCGTTCAATCGGCCAACAACGAACGGGTCGCCCATGTGTCGACACGGTTCCGGGCTCGCATCCACCCGGTCATCAGCTTCCAGGGCGAGCGCCTTGGCGACGAACTCCGGTTCGAGCTCCGCGATCTGCCCGAGGTCGAACGACGGGGCCTTGGAAGAAAAGAGGGCGCTCCCGCGGGAATGCACTCACAGTTTGCGAACATCCTCCGACTATTGGTGTTCACCCCACCTTACAACACCTGGCTCACGAGAATCCGTGAAAACGTCGGGGAGATCCGCTGAACAGATTCGCGCAGCCGCGCCCTTCTGAAGTTTCTCGTCCCCCGAGGAAGGCACCTACTATGGTATCGGCCGGCTGCGCGAACGATTCACCAAAGCCGAAACAGTCCCGCTATGCAGGACTCGACAGGACCGGGAAGCGAAATCCGCCGACCCACAAGCAGAAGCTCTTTGCCCAGTACTTCCTTGGCGAAGCCCGCGGCGTGGCAACCGAGGCGGCGAGAATGGCGGGCTACAAGGCAGATAACCCGTTGGCGCTGAAGGTGACGGCCCACAGGGCGCTTCACTCTCCGTACGTGCAAAAGATGGTCAAAGAAACAGTCAACAAAGTCGCACTTCAGACCGAGGACGTACTGGAGAAGCTGTCGCACATCGCGTCGGCCGACTTCGAGAAGTTCGTCAAGGTCCGCAAGAACGGCAAGGGCGAGGTCATCGAGGCAAAGATCGAACTCCGTGATGTGGTCCGCGCTCTCGAGCTTCTGGGCAAGTACCACAAGCTGTTCGAGGCGCGCGACGGGGCGGTCAGTCTCGTGCAGTTCCGCCAGATGGTCGCGCAGATGGGCACCGCCGTCGTCGATGTCGTCAATGAGTTGAGTCTCGATGAAGAAACAACAAATCGACTGCTGGAATCCATCGAGCAACGATGGAAAGGCATCACAAGCGGGAACCCTGGCGGCGGCGGCACTTCGGAACCGTAGACGACAGGGCGCCACCATCCCCATGCTCGACGCCCTGCAGCGGGCGCTTCGGGCACGCGACCTCATCCCGCACGAACAGGAAGCGATAAAGCGACTCATCGCGACCGAGACCGATCCCATCCGGATCGAGCATTACCGCTGGCAGCACGACCTCATCGAATGGCAACTCACCGCTGCCTCCGAAGCCGCCGAACGCCGCAAGAAGTACTATCTCGATCTCCGTTCCGACGACGACTGGGACCGTGAGTTCTCCAAATGCGCCGCGGGGATCGAAGGAACGCTTCACTGGTTCGACCAGTGGGCGTGGACGCTTGACCCCAGATCGGACACCGGCCTCCAGGTACTCCCGTTCGTCCTGTTTCCGATCCAACGGAAAGCCGTCTCGTGGCTCGAGTCCCTGGTGTTTGTCGAACGACAGATGGGGTGTATGGAGAAGTCACGCGACATGGGCGCGACGTGGATCGCGGTCGGCTTCGCCATCAAGCACTGGCTCTTTCGCGAGTACTTCCAGGCCATGTTCGTTTCCTACACGGAAACGGAGGTCGATCACAAGAAGAACGAGGGCACGATCTTTGGCAAGCTGCGGTTCATGGTCAAGTACCTGCCGCCGCAGATGCGCCCCCGGAAGTTCAACGAACGCGACGACGACACGTTTCTCCACCTCCGGAACCCGGATAACGGTTCCCTGATCTCTGGCAAGGCGCCGACACCGAATGTGTCGCGCTCGGAACGCCAGACGGTAATTTTCGCCGACGAGTTCGCGGCGTTTCCCTTCGGGGGACACCCGCAGCACACGGCGATGTCACAGACGACGCGCTCGCTCATTCCGATCTCGACCGCAAACGGCAACGACAACAAGTTCATCCAGCTCGTAAAGACTCCCGGGATGCCGGTTTGCCGCCTCTACTGGCGGGACCATCCGTGGAAGGACGATCGCTGGCGACAGGGCGAACCGCTCGTTCGCGGCATGAAGCCGCACCAGGTCGCGCAGGAGATCGAGATTGACTACGAGGCGACCGAGACGGGTCAGCGCCTCAAGGACTTCAACGAGATCATCCACTGCATCACGATCTCGGAATTCGCGGCCTTCTACGGCGAGATCGCCTACGAAACCCTCGAGGATGCAAGCGGACTCAGGACCACCGTTCCCCGCATCCCGCCCGTGGGCAAGATCATGGTCGGGATGGACTGGGGCGAGACGCCGGACCATCCGACGGCGGTTGTCTACGTCTGGCGGCCTCCCGAGAACATGCTGCTGCACGAGTCGCTGTTCGTCATTGCATCGATCGTCAGACCCGAATGGCCCGAACGTCCCTCGAACTTCGACCAACCGACCCCGCGCCGCATCGCCAACGCGATGTTCGAGCTCGAACAGACACGCCGTTGGGGCAAGCAGATGTTCTCAAAGCGGCTGATGTCGCCCGAACGTCTCGACATTCGCCGTGCATTCCGTGGCGACCCGAAGGCGAAAGACCCGCTCCCACCGCACCTGAAGTTCGTCTTCAACCCGTGGGTCGCCCGGAACGACTACGGATACGCACAGTTCCAGCAACTTCTTCAGGTCGATTGGGACCGGGCGCATCCGTTCCGCCGTTATCCAAAGGATTACGGGGAGGATGGGTCGGAACTCGCGAAGATGCGGGGCACGCCGCTTCCCGGTGCGCCGAAACTCTACTTCGTCTGCGCCGACGGACAGGCGGAACTCTACTCGCGCAAGACATCGGACCTGAAGGTCACGCCGGCCGTTAATGATCTCGGGCACGCCCGCGCGCGTGCAGAGATCCCGATGAAACGGCGTGAACGGTCGCTTTCGGGTGAAGAACGCGACACCGACCGCAAGATATTCGATGACTTCATCGACGCGATGCGCGGCGTGTTGTCCGAGGACGGGCCTGCGGCCGTTCCCCTCTCCGAAGAGGAACGTCTGCTCAGGAAGTTCGATGCGGAACTGCCACAGTTGACCGCAGAAGCGATCGACGCGATGGACGAAAAGGCCCGCGTCATGGCGATCTTCAGTCGCCAGCACCAGATGGAGCGCATGTTGACCGACATTCGCAAGACATCGCGCGCCCAGGAATACGACCCGGCCAATACCGGCCTGAACGACATCAACCGACGTTAGGAGAAACACAATGCCGACCGTTCCCGAAAACAAGCTGCCGATTCTCGAGACGCTGATCTCGGCCCTCTGGGAATCGACGAACT
>OFQY01000275.1_pt1 | contig 21927 bp, 28 predicted proteins | sample 1542991 | NCBI WGS metagenome assembly OFQY01 (sample SAMN07774224, study PRJEB24372) | wastewater metagenome | isolation source: Exp Tend VB 10WW | collected 2016-02 | reverse complement strand
GCCGACGCCGCCGCCTACGCCGCCTACGCCGCCGCCGCCTACGCCGCCTACGCCGCCGCCGACGCCTACGCCTACGCCGCCGCCGCCTACGCCGCCTACGCCGACCCCGCATCACACGCTGACATCGTGCGCGAAGTGCTGCCATGGGAGATGGTCAAAACCCTATACGACAAAGGAGCTTGAACATGTGGACCGAGAAAGACATTGCTGACACTGTACGCGAAGTTGCTGAAGACTACGACATCCAGCCTAGCCTCATCGATTTCACCAACGATGTCGTCGCCAACCTGCCACCACGCCGTCGCTTCATAGTCGTCGGGCAGCGGCGCTTTCTGCCCGATGCGGCGCCGCCGTTTCGCAAAGACTGGACGTGGGACACGATGTTGTCATATCCGTCCGTCACCGAGACGCACACACCGAACGCGGCGCAGCGTCTACATCAAGTAGGGCTGCGCGACGGCAACGCCTACTTCGTCGATCTGTTGCCGCCTGGTCCTGGTTGGGACGAAGAGGCCGAGCGACAGGCTATTGCCAACGCGACGTATCTGCGTGGCGTCGCCGATGCCCTCGGTTGCGTCATCATCGTCGCTGCGGTGAAAGCGCACATTGCTTTCGTGGCTGCCGATCCGCGCCTGCATGCACAGGGTCTGCTTGAGCTGCGACACGGCGTCGTTCCGATTCCGTCGCCGCACGTCACGGCTGCTGACTCGTGGTGGTCGAAGCAACACAAGGTGGACGACCTTGCTGACTTGATTGGCGATTTGGTTTAAGGGTGCTACAATGAGCAAGCGATACAAGACGTACCTTCGAGTCCTTAGTGGACTTACTTACTTTCCGTCGGCGACCGCAAACGTCCTCGACTGGGCAGCGATGGCAATGGCTAAACGGGACGCGGGAGGGTGGACTTTGCGCTCACGTGTCGAGTTCGATGAGGAGCTTCGACGACTGACTCAGCGTCAGCGTCAAGTGCTGACCGTCACTGGGTTTACGGACACGATCGCTAGTATCAAAGCGCTGCGCGAAATCGCTGAGGCTGCTTCGATCTCTAGTGGTCTTCGCGAATGCAAAGATTTCGTTGACTTAGTGCGAGCTGGCACGAAGAAATCATTGCGATTTAAGACGGCTGAGGCGATGAAGCAAGCTGTTGTTGTGCTGCGCGCAGCAGGCGCGACGGTGCAGTAGGGCCTGTACGACGCGGAAGGGAAAGATAGTACAAATGACTAAGAAACCTACAGTAGGTGATTACGTACGACTACTCGCGTGGGGTGGTGAGTGTGAAGGTCTCATCTTGTCGCCAAAGATGGCCGGGTCTGTCGGAAAAATCTTTCGCATTGACTCACATGGCGACCGTAGAACAAATAGTCCGCATCCGCCTGGATTTATCGTAGACGGTTGGGGCTGGCCAGAATCGAAAGTCGAGCTAGTGGCTGGGCTTGTTGGCGACGAGGTCGTGTCGTGAAGTGCAAAGGTCTAGTAGACGGGTTGCCGTGTGGCTTGTCGTCATCGTGCTCGACTGAGTGTGAGCGTCGCGACGCGGTGGCTTTCTCGGGCGGCGAGGATTTCTCGTTTATTACTGACCGCTTGGCTATCGGCAACGTGGCGTCGCGGGCTGTGCCTGGCTTCGTCGCGGTCGTGTCGGTGCTGGCGACGGAGCGAGAGGGAACGCTGTGCGATGAGACAGCGGGCGCACCTGTGGTGCCTGGAGGTGCGCCCGTAGAACTAGCTTGGGCTTCTCAGCATGAGGCACTAAGCCTGAAGTGGTCCGTCTTAAAAAGCGGCGAGCCCTACAACACGCCGATCTACTGCATCGACCTCGCCGACGGAGAGTATTTGCACTCACAGAGTGTCGATGCACACGATCTCGGCGACTATCTCGACGACGCAATGCAGTTCATCGCCCACCACATCGCCCGTGGCTGCGTCCTGGTCCACTGCGGCGTGGGCAAGTCACGCAGCGTCGCGATTGTCGTCGCGTATCTCTGCCGTTACGCTGGCATGAGCCTTAGCGAGGCGCTTAGCTTCGTTCGCGAGCGCAGGCCGGGCGCGTGCCCCGCGCCGTGCTTCGTTGACGCGATCAAGCGCTGGTTGAAGCTCGACGAGCTGGCGTCGAAAGGGCCAAGACGATGAGCAGCAGGCGGGTAAGCGCCGTTCCTGTTAACTGTTGACATTTCGACGCTATCGCGATATGATGCCTCTTCCACCACAAAGAGGACGACATGGCATGGCTGCTTCTGAATTTCAATTCACTCTCGCTTCACGCGGCTCGATCATCCCAAAAATCGTGCTTTCTGGCCCATCGGGGGCAGGCAAGACGACGACGGCACTTCTTTTCGCATATGGTCTCATCGAAGGCAAGTCCGAAGAAGACTGGCAAAACATCGTCGTGCTTGACACTGAGAACCGCCGCGCGCTGAATACGCTAGGTCGCGCCTTCAAGTTCGAGGACAATCGTGTGGTCAAGATCTGTCGCTTCTTTCACGCGCCGATCGAAGCGCCGTATAAGCCCGATCGCATGATCCGCGCAATGCACGCGGCTGCTGCTGTACCCGTGCCCAACCCGGAAAAGCGCGTTGTTGTGCTCGATAGTGGCACCGACGAGTGGGAAGGTAGGGGTGGTTGTCTGGATTGGCATCGTCAGCTTGGCGGGCGGGACGTAGATTGGAAGACCGTATCGCCGGCTCACGACGAGTTCCTCGACGCAATGCGGCATCTTCCGTGCCCTGTGATCATGACACTTCTCGAAGCGCAGAAGCACGACATTGAGAAATACACCAACTCAGCCGGCGCCGAGAAACATCAGATTCGCAAGTTGGGGTTGAAGCCACGTCAGCGCGAATGTTTTGAGCGTAAGTTCGACATTCACTTGACGATCGAGCACGGCACCAACAATGCCAGCGTCGGCGCGGGTAAAGACGTGACCGGCCTGTTTACCACGATGCTACCGCGTCCACTAACCTGTGCAGACGGTGAGGCTGTGGCGTACTGGGCAAAGAATGGCGTTCCGGTTGGCTCCGAAGACTGGATTATCACGCGAGCACAAGAGTTACGTACAGCACCGACGCTGGAAAAGCTGGTAGATCTGTTCGCGTTGACCAATAAGCAGATCGCCGGCATGCCTCTGATTCCCGAGTTCCGCGACGAGATCACGAAGGCCAAAGACGAAGCCAAGGCACGACTCGGCTTAACTAAATAGTTGACACTCACAAGCAGATAGCTTATACTACTTTCGTTCGTAATCACAAAGCAACCACCACAAACAAAGGACAGAGAATGAGTACTATCACCCTCCCTACCCTGGTCGAAGGCGCGACGCTGAAGCTGACCGATCCGCGCGGTAACAACGATGCTGACTTCGTGACGAAGAAGGGACGCCCCGTCGATGCCGTCTGCGTTGACCACGCCATCATCGAGACCGGCAAGGGCACTGCGGCTGTGCGTCTGCTGTTCGTCGTCGTCGAAGGTCAGAGCGACAATGATCAGGATGTCAAGGGCCGCAACATCGTGACCGACAAGTACATTTCGGCCAACGCCGCGCCCTACACCTTCGCCGACATGCGCCTGATGGGCTGGAACGTGAAAGACGGCGCCGAAATCGAAGCATTGGAAGCCGTCGCCAACGGCGATATGAGCAAATCTGGGCTCGGCAACAAGGTCGTCCGTATTGACATCAAGTCGGACAGCTTCAACGGGCAGCCCGTCAACCGGGTCGCTGGCGTCAGCCAGCCCCCGCAGAAGCTTAGCGGTGGCGACGTTAAATCGAAGTTCGCTGGCCTCGCCGATGCTGTGAAGAAGTCGAAGGATGGTCGGCCGTCGGCAAGTCCCAACGCTGGCGCGGCTGGTGCCCCTGGCAACCGCAATCCGACCTCGCCGCCACCTGCGCGTACTGACGGGACCGGCACTGCCGCGGACACCGACGAGATCCCGTTCTAGTCGGATTGACGAAGCCGGTGTGAGTGCTTCGTCGCCGTCCACGTAAGTCTAGGTTGGTTGTCCAGCCGTCTTGTCAAGACGAAGACTTACACCACTTTAGAGGGCAACGGCGCGGGAAGAGGAAAACCGCCTGTGCATATCTACCCTGCAAACCAGTAAAGGCAAGCGGTCATGATAATCGAACCGAAAGCGACCACCGCACGAGTATTCACATGCCCCCAAGAGTACAAGCCTGAACCGCGCCGAATCTCGATCTTTCTCGCTGGGGGAATCACGGGCTGCTGGGATTGGCAGAGTCGCGTCGCCACGCTGCCAATTGCGCGATACCCCTGGGAGGTCGATTTTCTGAATCCGCGAAGACCGTTCTTTGATGTGGGGAATCCCGCCGCGACTGTTGAGCAGATCGAATGGGAACAAAAACATCTAGAAAAGGCAGACGCGATTCTGTTTTGGTTCTGCGCGGAGCAAGTGCAACCGATTGCGCTGTTCGAATTGGGCTGCTACTCAGCCACGGAAAAACCGCTATTCATTGGTGTGGATGACGAATATCCGCGTCGTATCGATGTGATTGAACAAATGCGACTCAGGCGGCCTGATATAAAAGTGGAAACTTCCGGCCTTGGTGTTTTGTGTTGGCGAATTGAATCGTGGTTGTCCGAGCGAATGATGCGCATATAGGTATACGCAGCTATCACTACGGGCAGCTTTAACTACCTTATGTATGCACTTCTCTACCAAATCTACAGCCTCACCTACACCACCCACATCTACACCCCGATTCACCTGCCTGGACTTTGAGACCACGTCACGACATGTCGTAGACGCCCACATCGTCGAGGTCGCTGTCGTAGATTTCACCAACAGCGGCGACATAGCCACCACACTGCATACACGTATCGACCCTTGCATAGCAATCCCACCTGAAGCTACACATATTCACGGCATCCACGATGTCGATGTAATCCCGGCACCGATGCCAGCGGCGACGTTGCCACGGCTGCTGCGCTGTATTACAAGCACCACACTTGTAGGATACAATATCGAAGCCTACGACTTAGAGGTGCTACGGAACGAGTGTACGCGATACGGTCTACTTGACGCCTACGCGGTGACACGCAGTACGATTCACGTCGTCGATGTCATGGCGTGGGCGCAAACGGTAGCGCGGTACGGGCAACGCGGACTAAGTCAGATGTGTGCGCGATACGGCGTCGAGATGGGACAAGCACACAGCGCCGTCGCCGACGCCACGGCAACCGGGCGGTTGTTGCTGGCGATGATACGAGCGGGTGATGTGCCGGCCTCGGTCCTGGCTTGACAGCGATGGCTTGACAGCGACGGCGGCATCGTGTACCATGGCTTAGTGCCTAAACCCCTCAAAGCCCAGCTCACCCTCGACAGCCTACTTGAGCCCGACGTCAAACTTGACAGCCGCGTCGTCACCACTGACGACCCACGATGGCCGCAGGTGCTTCAAGACCTCGCCAACGTTGCGAAGACGAAGCGGTTTGTTGGAATTGACTTAGAGTATTTCTCCTCATCCGTCGCCACTGGCGGCGATCAGGACGGCGACGAAGACGACCCTTGGACGACGACAATACGACTTGTTCAGGTCGCCGTTGGCAGCGTCTGCCTAGTCGCGGACTTCGGAGGCGTCTGCGACGACCGCACAGCAGCGGCACGACGGTACGGCGACACGGGCGAGGCGGACACTTACACCTTCGACGGCGAAACAGTCACCGTCCCGCGCTTCACACCTGGCAGCTTCCTCGACATCCTACGCAACGTCTGCGAAGATCGCGCCGTCGTCAAGGGGTTGCAGAACGCAAAAGGTGACGTACTTCGACTGCGCATCGCGTGGGGTATCAGAACGCGCAACATCCGCTGCTCAATGCTTGCCAGTCAGCTTTACTGGGCCGGTGTCAAGGGCATTCGGCATGGCTTAGGCTTCATCACGGAACGCGCCGTACAAGCCAACGCATTGGGCGTGTGGCTCGTCGAGAAGCGACTGCAGCGATCAGAATGGCGTTGGAAGCTGTCGAATGCGCAGATCAACTACGCCGCGACCGACGCCCTAGTCATGTGGCCGTTGCTGCGATGGCTATTGACTTTGCTCAAAGATGCTGGTATGCAAGCCGCGGCTGAGGCCGAGTTTGGTGCTATCGCACCCTTCGTTGAGTTTGAGTACCACGGGCTGCCCGTCAACCCCGCGATGCTCGACGACCATATCCGCATGTGGAAGCGTGGGCGCGAACTGGCGATAGCGCCGTTTCGACGTCGCTACCCAGGCGTCAATCCGTCGCAGCCACAAGTCGTCGCGGTGGCCTTGACAAAAGACGACTGCTATGGGGGTCATGTCTTCTACGAACTCGACGAGACGAAGCCGCGACGTCGCCCTGTCTGGATTCTCGGCGAGCGCTTCGACTACGGTTTTCGCAAGAAAAACGATCGCTATAGCGAAGCTGAAGATCACAGCGTCAGCGAAGCTGTCCTGTCGAAGTTCAACAATCTGCCCTGGATTTCGGCCTTGCTTGACTGGCGCAGCATGGGCGTCGTGATCAAGTGGATGGAGAATGTGCAGAAGCGCCTTCGACGCGATGGGCGAGTACGTGCCGAATATCGACAGATCGCGGGCGGTGAGAGTCGCAGCGGCGACGACAACAGCACCGGAGCAGGGATGGGACGTTCCGCAGCGTCGCGACCTAGCCTGCAGCAGTCCGCGAATCCTCAACCCAAATTGTCCACTTTGATTCACAAAGCGATGGGATGGCAAGGTGACATCGTCGCGATGTCGCCACGATTGCCGTTTGTGCCCCACGATGCCTACGCGGCTGCGTATCTACGTTGGGCCGCTGCGCGTCTGCGCGGCGATGTCGCCGACCCCTTCGCGGTGTCTACCGCGCCATCAGTGACCGCCGCACCGTCGGTAGTCGTCGGCGACCTCGACGAAGACGAGACTGACGCAGACGACTACCAAGTTTTCACCGACGCGGAGCTGACAGCACGGTGGTACGACGAGCTTGCGACGCAGTGGGAGTCGCGACCCGGCAGCTTTCTCGTCGCCGACTTCAGCCAAGCGCACATGCGCATTGCGGCGCAGGCAAGTCAGGACCAGCAGCTCTGCGAAGATTTTCGCCTTGACCGCGATGCGCACCTCAAGCTGGCCTACGACTTCGGCGTGGCGACGGGGCAGATACCAGCGGACTTACCGATTGAAGCTTTCTTCGCGTGGTACGACAAGAAGCACCCGAAGCATAAATTCGTCAAGTCGCTGCGACAACCAGCAAAGACAGGTAACTATACGTGTCTCAACCTGGGATCGACGGCTCGCCTTAAGGGCGCGGGCGACACAGCCAAGCCACCTATTCATTTGACTTACGATGAGTGGGCTCTAGTTCGCGACGCTTGGCGACGTCGTTACGTCGGCCTGGCGACGTATCAGCGACAGCACATCGACGCCTGCAACTCCATTGATGTGGTCATTGATGGCTACCACTACGGCGCCGCGTGGGCGTTGACATCGGGACGTCGCCTCTGGCTACGCAAAGAAGCTAACAAGTACGACCGCAGCGAGCCAAAGCACTGTAGATCCTGCGGCAAGACGCATGGCAGCCTCACCGTGCGCGGTACAGACGCGGTGGCGCTGCGGTGGATGGGGACTGAGGCCGACGCGATTAAATGGGCTTTGGCGCGCATTCTAGAAGAGTGCGATCAGCACGACGCTTACTGGATGGCACGCGGTCACGTCGCCCCTTCGACCGTATGGGGCGCGCGGCTGGGATCGATGGCACACGACGAGCTTGACGCGACGGCGAGGCGTCAGTGCGCCGTCGAGGTCGCCGCCTGCATCCGCAAATGGTTCGCGGCCGGGTTGCGGTGGTCTGGGGTTGTTGACGTTCCGGTCGAGCCTGCCGACGCTAAGGATACGGATTTGATTGTGAAATGTTGGGCCGATAAATAAAGTGAAATAGTGTTGACGCGATCAGGACGTGGCGCTAAGCTTTGAAATGGAGGCGACGACATGGCTAAAGTGCTCAAAACCCGATGGGAACCTGCAACTGGACCTGGACTACATGTGGTTCTATACCGACTGGGTGATAGTGACCTTGCGTATGAAGTCCACACTAGCTCAGTTAGCTTAAGTGCCAACGGCAGGGCATGGGTGCCTTCATCACCAACGAAACGTGTTGGCTCTGTTTTTTATCAAGCAACCTATGGTTGGCGCTGGCGTCGCGATGGCGTCAACGAACAGCGCGGCAGCCGTCTAACCACCCGCGACTGCGCTGTCTCGGCGTTGCTGTTTGCGCTTCGGCAGGAAGGCAAGGTGTAGTGTGTTTGATCAACCCGTCAGCAAGTATCTACCCTTACCACGTCGTAACCACGTCGCCAACGGTTTAACCGAGTGGCAGTGTGCGCAGATCGATGATTTTGATGTTGATTGTTTCGATGGTATTGTCGTGACGATGTGGGCACTTGATCCACGCAAACTGACGCCGACGCAAGAAACTGTTGACGTGGCTAATCTGTTGCGCTTAAACGAGGCTAACCTCGCCTGGTGTTAGCGCGGGTTTTGCAGATGACACATGGATTCAGAGGAAGTGGAGCTGGTCCGCGCACTTCTAAAGCAATAACCATGACAAAGAAGCAAATCACCGAACTATCACCCGACTTCCAGATCGTCATCGACGAAATGGAGCTGACGGTTACGTGTTATCTCGACGAAGCCATCGAAGTAACTGGAGGTCGTCAGCTCTGGCTGCCAGCCGACCTCATAGGTAAGGACGGCAAGACGCTGATCACCTACCGACATGTAGGTGACAAGCGCAACAGCTACTCAGCATCTGGTTGGTTTCCGTACCACGACCACATGCACGGCGGCATGCACACAACTATCCACGCTGCGCTCGCTTGGGTGCAACGGGCTCGCGATATTCGCGCGGGCAGGGCTGATCACTTCTAAGCCCGTCAGTAATTCTGTTGACTCCGCCACGACGTCGTGCTACTATCCGCACATGCCCTGTCTTCACGAGCTTCCCCTAGCCACTAACCGCTGTCGTCTATGTCACAGCATCGTCGCCAGATCGGCACGACGTGCGGCTCGTCTGCGAGGTCGCTATAGCCATCGTGGCCCTGCACAAGTGCCAAGCCGCGGCCCCGCTGCCCTGACGCTGGTACATGGTGACGACGTCGCCACCTTGCATCTGTACATGCGAGACCGCGCTGAGGGCGAAAAAGCCTCTACTGACATCGTCGCCGAGGTCGTCGAGGACTTGACGATCGGTGGCATTGAGTTTAAGCGCGGCACGGTCTACGACGTCGCGGCGATCGGGCGGGTTGTTGATACGGCTGGCGGCAATGGAGAGTTGAGCTAATGCCCAAGCTGAGCCCAAACGAATGGCGTGGCAAGCAAGAACCGTTGTCGTCGCTGTGTCGTCGCGCTGTCGAGGCCGGCATTGACGTGGCTGCGCTGCGTCGCGACGTGGCTAAAGACTGTCGCCGTCCAGACGGGACGGTGAACAGCAAAGCAGCGTCGGCGAAGCTGCGCGACATGCTGGTGACGAAGCTGTGGGTGACGAAGTTGTCTTTTACACCCGGCATAGCTACAAAACCAAACCAAAGTAACCACCCCCTCAAAGTCTGGGTCTGCGGCGCGCAATGCACAGGCAAGTCCAAACTTGTCGCCCACATCGCGAAGACGTATCAGCTTCCGGTACTCGACGAAGTCGCCCGCATCGAAATCGCCAAGATGGGTGCGACTAGCTTTGATGCCCTACGTACCGATCTCGACGCCGTGACGCGGTTTCAGCGCAACGTCTTCACTCAACAGCTTCAAATGGGCGTCGGCCTTGACCGCTTCGTCAGCGACCGCGCCTTCGACAACCTCGCTTATTGCGCTGAGTCTGCGCGATTTGGTACGGTCGCGGACTTGTGGGACTCGCCTGAGTGTCGCCGGTACGTCGAGTCGATTGCGCAAGCTGTCAACAGCGGCGACGGCGTCGTGTTCTTCGTGCGTCCCGGTGTGGCTGCCGAGCAAGACGGGACGCGGGCACGCGGCGACCTCGACGGTGGCGGCATCGACCGCATCGACGGCATGATCAAGCTCCTGCTGGGTCTTGGTCGGGTTCAGCCGGTGGATGTTCGCGGCGTCCTGTTTCAGGAGCGCGCGACACTCGTGGACTCGGTTCTACGTCGTATGCGTGGATTCGACGGCAAAGGAGCGCAGTGACATGGACGAAATCAAGCAAATTTTTGATCAGCTCCGTCGCGACTTGGAGGCAGCGACGACACCAGAACAGCGCAGCATGGCCATCGACCGCGCCGAGCTGATGATGCAGTCGTTGCTGCTTCGGCGTGGTGGTCAGGACATCGTTAAGGTCAAACGGGGAATGAACTGATGACCACACCCTCACTACGCCCCCTCGATGCCGAAGCCACCGTCAAGACGCTGAACCAAGAGGCCGCACGCTTTCAGGCACTCGCTGCCGCGCAGCTAGCTGTCGCCGAGTCGGCGCAGCGAGCTAAGCTAGGCGACGTCGCCGCGACCGCGCTGACGCTAAAGCATGTCTACGAAGAGGCAGCAGAGCGGCTGTACAGCATCGTAGATGCCATCGTGGCTAGGAGACCGGGACAGGGACAGCTAGGGCAGGGGCAGCTAGGGCAGGCGATGTCTACTACCGCGCCCGCGTCCGCCGCGCTTGCCTATTTCAAGCAAGTCTCGCCCAGCGCGCACATGCTAGCTCAGCGCATCTTGTCTGGCCAGCTCAAGCCGACGCAGCGGTACGTGGCTTTGGCGCAGCTACTTGACAGCGACGACGTCAGCGCCCAGCTACCGCAGCCCGTCCTCGCCGAACTGCGCACCGCCTACGTCCTAATATGCAAGGATCTGCCACAGCTTGACGCAGTGCGGGACTCTTTGATAGAGTTACAACGTCGCTGGATCGCACAGTCGTCTGATGCCGATGTCGGTTTCTTGGCTAAAGCGTTGGGGTTCGTCTCGTCGGCGATGGCCATAGACGACGTCGTCACGTACCGCATCGGCATCGACCACGCCGTCGCCAACCTGACGGCAGGACATTGGCCGGGCGGTGAGATTCAAGCGACCGGACAAGCTATCATCATCGAGTTGCAGCGCCTGCGTCACGATGCAGCCATTCGTAAACGCTTAGATGCTTGACCTAGGAGAATAGACTATGCGCCGGATCTTCGCCTTGCTGCTGTTCATCTTCCAACTAAGCTGCGAGGGTCCATCGCAGAGAGTCCCAGACGACGGGCTACCTTCAAGCATGCCCACGACAATCACACCTATTACCCCTCCCCCGATTGCACTTAGTTTTAACGGCCCTGCTGACGGCGAACTAGCTACGGCTGCTTCTGTCAATGCTCCCTTTCAGGTTCTAGAGAATAGTGTTGAAGCCCTTCGACTTCTGACCTACGGAGGTGGCTTCGACGTCAGCGTCGTGGCGACCTCTGACACGAGCATGTCAATTGCCCCGTTGGGCGCTGTCGTGGTTCAAGTAGCTGGCGTCTGGAAGGTCTATCAGCACAGCCTCACATCGTCAATTGACCCGTTAGCGCTAATCGGCGGCGCGTTTGCCGCGTCTACGCGATACTATGTATATGCGTATGTCAATGCCGGCGTCTTGTCGTTTCAAGTTTCGACTACGGCCCCCGACACTGGCCACCGCTACAAGGCAGGTGATGAGCAGTACCAGTTTATCACTACGTTTTGCACGACATCGGGCTCAACACTGATTCCTTACCGCCAGATTGGCCGTAAGTACACATACACGGATTTTACCGGAACAGACCAAGTCACTGGCAGTGCGACTGTTGTGACTGTTGTACCCTTTACTGTTGCTGTTCCGACAGGAGCCAGCACGGTGATTTTGCAGGCCAATTTTACGGCAGGAGCTGCGGGGCACAGCGTGACCATCAATACCTTCTACAGCCTAGTAGCCTGCCAGGCCGCGCCCGGCACGAACAACCAGCTTGTCACCCAATGCGAAGTACCTGGCATCAGTGGATTTGAGTACAAAGTCGAGAATGCTCTTGACGCTGTTGTAATCTACGCCTATAGCTTCACTTACTAACTTTCTTCGCCCTGATTCCGCCGACTTAGCCCCGCCTCACTTTTCGCTAGACAAACCGCGCGCGACTGCCGATACTTCTATCAACAGGAGGCAGTCATGTCGCAGAGCAAACCCAAGCCCAGACAATCCTCGCTCAGCTCGGTGGCAACCGCTTCGTCGCCATGACCGGCGCCAAAGACCTGAGCCACGGCGTTGATGCAGACGGTCAGGCGTACTTGTCGATGCGTATTGGCCGCAACAGCGCCAGCGTCACCCACGTTCGCGTGACGCTGTGTCACGACGACACCTACACGGGACGTATTCGAGTCGAAGACGGGCCTAGCGACGTCGCTGTAGCTGTTTCATTTTCGGAGCTGTTGCACACGTGGTGCAACAGCGGTGTTATTGCAACACCCTACCCGCCGCACCCACCCTGCCCAGCTCCGCATGTCGGACAGCTCAGACAAGCACCGTCCCGTCGCATCGCAGAACCGCAGCGACCACATAAAGGCCCCTGGCTTTGCTGCAAAGGCCCCTGGCTTGTGTTCTGTAACACTTTTGATACCACCTGGGTAGTCGGGGCTTCGGGCGTCGTGACGACGCCTTGCTGCGCGAGTGGCAGCGTCCTAACGTAGCTCGCAACGGTCGCCAGTGCAGACGACCTCTTGTGAAGAGGTCGTCGTGTCTTGTTTCTCGTACAGGGCGATGCGGGACCAGTCAATTACAGGGAAGGCTTCAACACGACGACGCCATTCGTCTTCAGTAATTTCTACATAAGGCATCTGTTCGTAGTCGGCGTCGAAGGCTGGCAGAAAGCTGAGACCGCCGATCTCTTCTCGGTGGTCTTTGACCCATTGCACAATGTATGCCTCTTCGTCGGGGCGGTACGTAATAGTACAGGAGGGGTTGTGGTCCGTCCAGTGCCGTTTATTCAACAGCCAATGATCAAGCTGATCCTTCGCGGTCAGGTCGCCCTTGACGATAGCACCTTCGGGTGCGCGACATGGAAACGCGCATACCCAGGTCGTCGCGTTGTCAACAGTCTGTCCATTCTCGGGACTGAGTGGTGCCCCAGCGTCGCGGAGGACGTGATATACGGGTGAGTGCGCACTAACACGAGCATTCCGCACGTAGTACGCGGAGTGACGACCATGCACGCCGCTGCTACAATTCAACAGGGCCGCGCTGTTACCTGCCGGCTTGACCGTCGTGATGGCAGCAGCAGGGGCAATGCCGAGAGTGGCAGACGTCTGTACGTTCACCTGCCTTGCGCATTCACGAAGCTGCGCAAACAAATCAGCGGCTCCCGGTCCAGTCAGCAGAGGGCAATCCATTTGTCCCGTGATGTCCACGCCAAGCAAGCGCTCAGCTTCAGCATTCTGGCGCCACTGGGGGCGCAGCCCTGGAAAGTGTGTCGCTGTCGCTTGGATGGTGCCAAAAATCGCAGCGGCGACGACTTTGTCCGCTAAAGTCTGCGGTGTGTCGTCGGTGCGGGCGACGGCGATTGAGAGATTGCAAAGGCCAAATGGGCGAAGCACAATCTCGCCGCAAGGGTTCGTCCCTGCCGACTCTTCAACGCTGACGCCCAGATCCGTTTGCCACATCTCGCGACGATGAGCGGACATCGTGCGGGCAGCCGCGGCGCCGCTGAAGATACCAGGCTCGCCGTTCTGCCCTACGAACATCGCGCGCATCTGCGCCTCGACCTCGTCGTCGCTAGGGTCGGTACGCCACACTTCACTGTTGTTCGCGTTCCAGCGGATCGAGGGGTAATCTCCCGTCTTAGCTGTGCGCATGAGCTGATCGCCTTTGGTGTACAGGCTGATCATCGCCGTGCGTCGCATGCCACCACTGACCGCGGCCCCGCCAGTCGCGCATGCCATGTCGTGACAATCAAGGCTCGTCAGTTGCTGCCCTTGACGTGCCAACAGGATGCGCTTGAACGTCGCTAGTAGCTCACGCAGCGGCTCAGGCCCCGATGCCCTGCCGCCCTTGACGCGCAGCACAGCACCTGCTTCGCGGACCTGGCTGAAATCAAAGTCGATGTCGCTGCCCTCAAGCCACCACGCTTTGATACCCGCGCGCAGCGCATCGGCCCACCCCTCTGTGCTGTCGGCGACGATATGCACGGGCTCAGTACGTCCCGTCTGTGTCGCCACAGCAGGTAACTTGGCGATATTCTGCGTCTCGACGCTGAACCCAACGCCGCAGCCCGACATGGAGATGATGAGCATCTCGGGAAACGCTTCGACATCGTTTACGGGCAAGTACGAGCAGTTGAAGATACTTAGATTCTGCCGTCTTGCCGCTGGTCCGGCCATCGCAAGCAACCGCATCGACGGTAATGCCTGCATCGTCAGAATCATGCGACGTCCCGTCGTCGCTAGCCAGTCGGTCATCTGGGGAGCCAGCTCGGTCAGGTACGCAATAGCACGGTCCACCGTCTCGGGCCACGTCTCGCGGCGCCCTTTGGCGTAATCGTATCGGCTGGTCTTATCGAAAAACTGAAACTGCTGAAGTGGCGTCGGAAAATACTGCGCAGCCTCAGCGAAGGGGTTACTGTTCATCTAAGTCCTCTCTAGTGGGACAAGTAAGGTATCACGAAAGCGACGACGACGCAAGCTCGAAAAGGGTGAAATAAAGTCTTGACCGCGTCGGCGTCGTCGTGTAGAGTAGGCGGCGATGGTATTTACTCTAGACACCCGCACCCGTGGCCAACGCTGGGCCGACGCCGTGACGACGTTTAGCGGTAGCTGGGCCTTCATCGGCGTCTTTATGTCGGCCTCGACGCTGTGGGTTGCCGCGAACGCTTGCGGCCTTATCCACGCCGACCCCTACCCATTCCTTTTTCTAAACTGGCTACTGACTGTGATCAGCACGTTTCAATCGCCGCTGATTCTGCTCAGCCAGAATCGGCAGAACGAAGTCGATCGCGACCGCGTCGTCGCTATGGAGCGACAGCTTAACGACATCGCGGCGATGCTAAGCAATATTGATGCCAAGTGCGGGCGATGTCCGCACATTAACTGCGCCCGCTGTAAGCTGGCGGGCGTGGGAAAATAAATACTCATACACATGAAACGCTATAGTTGCGTCGCTGCTTTCTCGCGTGGCCGTCACGACATCCTGCTGATTCACAAGCTGCGTCCCGCCTGGCAAGCGGGCAAGGCCAACTTTCCCGGCGGCAAAGTCGAGGCTGTGGATTACACGGATGCGCGCCAAGCACACATCAACTGCGCCGTGCGGGAACTACGCGAAGAAACCGGCCTGAGTCTCAGCCCCGACGACATCACCCACTTCTGCACCCTTCGTTTTACGACGCACGGTGAGCCCGGCGAATGTTGGTTCTATTGCACCGAAACCGATATCGCCAGCGCCAAGACTCAGGAAGAGGAGTGCATCTTCGTCGCCCCGGTGTCGTCGGTGCTACAGGGCGAAGTCACCTACACGACGACGGTACGACATCCCTGCGTCACGACGACATCGACGTACACGCTGCCGACGATGCCGAATCTGCCTTGGTTGTGCGCGGCTGCGCGGCAGTGTCTGCGCGGCGAAGACACCCAAGCGTGGCCGTTGTTTATTGTCGAGGGCAGTCAGCAAAAACCGCCAGCTATTGTCGTCGCGCCCGAAGTGGTCAACCATGCACTAAGTTGCAACCTTCAACGCGCCGTCGGACCTTGTGCTGTCGAGTGTGAGCATGGCTACGATGTGTGTCCGAAGTGCGATCTATGTACTTGCGGTGTGAAGTAGATGGCCCAGCCAGAAACAATCAGAGCGCCAATTGATTGGTCCCGTCTAGGTCGTGCTACCGACTTCTATCGACGGCTGGGTTTCGTCAGTATTGAGACACCTTGGCGGGTGCATCGCAGTGTCGTTGATGCCACGATACCAAAGTGCGCACACCCCTTTCGATGTGACCTCGATCCCACTCGTCCCAACTACCTCGTTGGCAGTGCCGAACAGGGTTTCCTTTCGATCATGTCAACATTGACGCCAGGTCCATATCAGTCACTGTCGCCTTGTTTTCGCGACAATGAAATCGACGAACTACACTTCAGCGACTTCATGAAGCTTGAGATTTGCGTTGTTGGTGGTAGAGATGACGCAGCAGCGATGCTCGGTCTCGCCGCTGAGTTGTTCGCTCAATCTGAAGGACTTCGTGTCCACCAAATGTCAACTGATATTGGCTTTGACCTAGTCAACGATGAAGACATAGAAGTCGGCAGCTATGGGTGGCGACGTGTCGTTGTTGATGGCATCGAGCATACATGGGCCTACGGCACTGGACTTGCTGAACCTCGCTTTTCACAAGCAATACGGGGGATCAAATGAACACCATGCTACCCATTGCACAACACCAGAATGGCTTTCTAAAAGTCGCTTTACCACTTGGCGGACGTTTGCACGTTTGGTCGCCATGGAATCCGCCAGTCGCAGCAACGATCGCTGAGGTGCATGACCACCCGTTCAGCTTCGATTCGTTGGTGCTGGCTGGCGAAATGGTCAACGTGCTGCTACGCCCCGAAGAGACCGGTGACGGTGATTACGTCGAGCATTCTGCTGCTTGCGTCACCAGCTTCGCTCCGCAACCGCCGCTTGTACGGACAGGCCGTCGCGTTCGCTTCGTTGAGGAGCGGATCGATTTTGTGCGTCGTGGTGAGCTTTACAGCATGCCACCCTGGCAGCTTCACCGCACCGACGCCGTCTTCGCGCTGACGCTGTTTCGCAAAGGCAAGCAGGAAGAGGGCCACTCACACGTCTACAGCAGCCGCAACGAACAGGTTGTTGAGTTCGTGTCAGCCCATGAAGACCTGCTGCGACTCAGCCTCGACCGCGCCCTCTCATCAGCGAAGCTGACACTTGACGACATCGTCGCCATCGAGGCAGCACAGCAAAATTCAAGTGCTGCACTTGGCGACATGCGGGTGAAAGCACAACCACATCTCGCTGCGCCGGGGTATCATCTGCGCGACATCCCACGTAGCCCGCACGGCACCGCAGGCAAGGTCGTCGAGGAAGCGATGGAACTTGCCGAAGCCGCTGAGCAGAGTGTCAGCATCATGGAACTGTGTGAATGTGCCGATGTTGTCTCAGCGTTACGTGGCTACCTGAGAGCACAGCACCCGCACGTCAGCTTTGGTGATATCGTCAAGATGGCCGATGTCACAGAGCGCGCATTTGCGTCGGGGCGCCGTCGATGAAACGTAGTAGCCTCATCGTCGAGCTGTACGCAGGCCCTAGCAGCGGCAAATCCACCTTCGCTGCTGCCCTCTACGCCCAACTCAAAGAAGCACAAGTCCCCGTCGAGCTGGCGCGCGAGTACGTCAAGCGGTGGGCATGGGAGGGTCGAGCCATCGGCCCATTCGATGAATACTACGTCCTCGGTAAACAAATTCACGAGGAGTCGTCGTTACTTGGCAAAGTCGCCGTCATCGTGACGGACAGGCCAGTGTTGCTAAGCACGGTCTACGCTTCCCTGTACGCACCTGCGCGCATTGCACAGGGCATCCGTCAAGCCGTGTCTAGCTACTACGACGCCGCCGCTGAGGCTGGGCATCGACGTATTGCGGTGCGTATGAAGCGGCGTCGCGACTACGACCCACGCGGACGCTTTGAAGACGCCGACCAGGCTGCTGTTGTCGATGGCGTCGTCGATACTGAGCTGGGTGGTATGCTGTTCTGGCCACCTCGCTTCGGCGCGCCACCCGGCTTCATCGGGCTCTACAACGACCTGGCCACAGGCCACCTCGTCGAAGACATCATCGCGCTAACTAAGTCTTGACATCACCAACAAGTCGCGATAGTATCGACGTAGAAAGGGCATCACATGAACACCAGCAAACCCAACAGCAAGCTCACCAAGCGTCAACAGATCGTCCTCTCGGGCCGCTTCAACCAGACCGAGACGGCGCGTAAGTCCATCTATCGTCCCGGTCAGTGGGTCACTGCGGCTGGCTACACATCAGCGGCGTTGCTGTACCGTCTCGCTGACTCGGGCCTCATCGGCTTCGGCGTCGAAAGTGGCAGCAGTGCTCACTGTTACTACGCCGCGCCGACGGCGGAAGGTGAGCGCATTCGCGAACTGACGCAGGGCGTGGCCTTGTCGCGACGACAGCAGGAGTTGTTGGTTGCGATGTACAAATCGGAGCAAAGCCTAAAAAATCAATGTATTAAGTATGCAAGTGGTCTACCTGGCAATGATGCTGGTCTCTGGTTTGCGTGGTCGGACTTATCAAACTTTGGGGCCTCTACCGTCTACGCTTTGGCTAGTTTCGGTCTGTTGTCATTTGTCAATGACAGCCTCGCACAGCTCACCCCCGACGGCGAGGAGCTTGCCACGCTGCTATCGCAGGTGCGTTAATGCGCGGGCCAAACTGCGTCGTCGAGATCAAGCGGCTGTATCCCGACGCGAAGCTGCCGCTGTATGCGACTGACGACGCGGCAGGAATGGATCTGTTCGCGCGCACTTGGGATATCGCCGCAACCGATGGTGTAGCGACGACATGTCAGGACACGTTGGGTTGTATTCGGCTTGACTTGCTACCGGGGCACCGCATTTTGGTCCCGACTGGCATCGCCATCTCGCTGCCACCTGGCTACGAGGCCCAGATCCGGCCACGCTCAGGTCTCGCCGTCAAGCACGGGCTGGCGGTCCTCAATGCGCCCGGCACCATCGACGCCGACTACCGCGGCGAAATCAAGGTGTTGCTGATCAACCTGGGCCGTGACACCGTGACCATTGCGCACGGTGACCGTATCGCCCAACTTGTCGTCGCCCCGGTGGCGCGGGTGGGTTGGCAGCTTGTTGACGATCTGGGCCGAGGCTATATTTGAACTGCCCGAGTTATCGGCAGAGGAGATCGCCAGCGCAGCCGCATCCCATTTCGATAAACGCTGCTTTTTCTAGCCGTCGTTTACCGCCATGTCCCACACCCCACGCCCCTACCAGCTCGACGCCGTCGAGGCCGTCAAGTCGCATTGGCGACAAGGTCGTCGTCGCGTCATCCTGACGATGCCTGTAGGGGCGGGTAAGACGTTCTGCGCGGAACGTATCATCGTGCCCACATTGAACACCGAATGGGCACAAGTCTTCTACATCGCACACACCGAAGCACTTATCGATCAACCAGCGTTCCGTTTCGCGGACGCACGCATCCAGCACGCCTTTATCAAAGCGGGCCGGGCCGCGAACGCAACGTCGCCCCTGCAGTTCTGCTCAGCCGCAACCCTAGTACGCCGCGCCGTGGTGCCAGCTTGCAAACGGGACGGGACGCCGCATATGCGGGTGCTTGTTGTCGTCGATGAGATGCATAGGTGTAAGTCCTCGCAGTACATCTCAATACTTGAGAAACTAAAAGCTACATACACGCACGCCTACATGCTGTTGCTGACCGCGACGCCGTATCGCCTCGACGGTCGCGGCTTCGCTGACATCGCCGACGCCATCGTCGAGGCGACGACGCCACGTCAGCTCATGGACATGGGCGTGCTGATCAAGCCGCGCTACTTCGCTCAGCAGGTAGCTATCGCCGACGGTGACAACGTCGAAGCCACGCTGTCACGTCCCGCTGTTGTCGGCGATGTCGTCAAGACATGGCAGCAGCGCAGCCCAGTCGTCGCCCCCGCCGCGCCGAAGACGATTTGCCGTGCCTACAGCATCGCGCACAGCAAGTTGCTGACGCAACGATTTCTCGACGCTGGTATGCAGGCCGCGCACATCGACGGCGACATGACGACGGCGCAGCGACGGCGTCTACTCGTCGGCTTGGCTGTGGCTGGGCATCCGCTGGCGATCGACGTACTGTGCGCAGGTAGCAACATCTTCGACGAAGGCTTCGACAGCAGGGCATCGTATGAGATGCTTCTGCCGCGTGGCGCCGAAGCGACGACGGCTTGGTTGACACTCAACGATCCAACCGTACAGCTTAGTGCCGCCGAATCGCGCACGTTACGTGCCCTAGTCCTATCAGGCGTCCTGCCCGAGCTGCGCGATTTCTGGCCCGCGATTGACAGCGGCGCCTCAATGCTGCCGCCTGTCTATGCCCCTTTGTGCATCCTCAGCGACGCCGCGCCAACGGCAAGTTGTGGGGCTTGGATGCAGCGTCAGGGCCGCGTCGTGCGGTCATGGCGTGGCGACGACGATGCCACGATAGCGGCGCGGTCCTGGCAGGGCGTAGCCATGTCTTGGCCCAAGTCCACCGCGCTTGTGCTGTGTCACGGCGGCAGCTTGACGAGACACGGGCCGCTCATCTTCCACGACGCCGCGCACATGCCGCATCTGTTTGGACTTCGCGACGACTCGGCGTGGGCGCCAAAGCTGCGCAGAGGTGATGACATCAGAGGGCTCAACGTCCCGACGCTTCGCACCTGCGCCGGCTGTCTCGCTGTCGATGTCGAGGGTAACGAGCGATGCCAGTACTGTGGCACGGTTCTTGCAGAAGCTAAACTGCCCGATGAAGATCGCACCGTCGAGCTTGTCGAAGTCGAAGCCCCCGTCGTGGCCTCAACACCCGGCATACAAGAGGCTTTTCTGCGCGCCCGTTACAGCGAAATGGTCAAGGCAAATCGTGCCCGAGTGGCAGTCGGGAAGCCACCATACAAGCCTGGCTGGCCGCTGGTGCGTTTCAAAGCTCGCTTCGGCTTCTGGCCGGGGCGCGAGCTGATCGGACGCATGAAGGCGGAATTTGGTTTGTGGGATTGATTCGACGCGGCAGGTGTGATAGGCTTGTTGAATGCCGGACATGCCTGTTGATTTTAGTCAGAGCGGCGTCGTTGCGGTGCCTAGTACTGGCGCAGTGACTACTGCAAAACTTGTGTCACCTGCCATATCACTTGGCGACCTCGTCGTCGATGTAACTGCGGGAAATGTTGGAGCTGTGGTTGGTCTGCGGGATGGCATAGCCCAGCTCAACGGCAATGGTGTAAACGACACTAGGCTGTCGTACTTACGACACCTGCATCAATTCCAGGGCTGCAGTGTAAGCAGCCGCGGAACTGGGCGAAGTGGTGTCTTCCTCGGTGTCACTCTTCATAAGACAGCACATGTGCAAGTTGCTGGCGTCGTCGAGGAGTGGCGAATACCAGATTTGGACTTTCCGGGGTACGTGCTGCAGAAAGCGCGCGATGGGGAAGCACCCGCGCCGCAGCTACCCCCACTCACAGATATTCGCGTCGGCGACGACGTGATCTTGTGGCCGTATGTCGCACAAGTAGGTGAGTTTGAGTGTCCACCAAACTGGATGCCGAAGCAAGGAAAGCTACTTAGTGACAACGCAGGGTCAAAATTCGTAGGGACTACTGCGCACGCACAGTGGCCTCGGCGTGCAGTGACCCGACCGCTTCGTGTAGGCGACGAGGTGGTGACGCGGGAATATGAATCGGATACAGTTGGAAAACCTTGTTTTCAACCACACATGATGTTGTCCTTTGTCGGTAAATCCGGCAAGATTACGCATATTTTCAGCAATGGTTACTCTGTTCACGGGTGGTATTGGCCACTTCACGCCATCACACCAGCTTACATGCTGACTGCCACCGTCAAGCCCTCTGCCGATGAAGTCCCCTTCGTCAAAGGTCTGCCCTGTCACGACGTCAAAGGTCTGCCCTGTCACGACGACACCCGACGCGCGCTGCGCGAATTGGTTGAGAAGCTTGGTATGGACTACGAGACGGTGAAGCGGAAGGGTGAGGCGATTGGTGCTACGGGTCGAGGTGACTCGGAATTTACCGCGGGTGGTTACGTGACGTACTCTGGAGCACAGCTAGACAATTTTGCCTTGATCTGGTTCGACCTTTCTCGAATGCCTGGCGAAACGGATCAAACTCTGCGAGTTCGCTGTCGTCAGAAATATCTTGACTTCGTTAAATCGCCCGTGGTACAAACTACATCGGAAGGAGCCACCATGTCCAACGAAACTAAACCAGT
>OFQY01000272.1_pt1 | contig 21978 bp, 28 predicted proteins | sample 1542991 | NCBI WGS metagenome assembly OFQY01 (sample SAMN07774224, study PRJEB24372) | wastewater metagenome | isolation source: Exp Tend VB 10WW | collected 2016-02 | reverse complement strand
TGACATTTTGCATATCGACAGGCCATCAGGCGGCTACAGTCTGCAATTATGCTGGACAACCGGGTTCGTGGCGGGAGATTCTGTAAGCCTTTAAGGAATCAATCGGCTATTATTAGGTTACCGACTTAGAATATGGTTTACAACCAAGCTATTCCTTGTTAAGGTGTGAGCGTCGACACTCTTAGTAAAAAAGTTCTAACTCACTATTCTCATATGAACGATACACAGACTCCAGCAGCGCCGGTTCCTGCTCCTGAAGAAACTACAACTTCACCTGCACCTACTGCACCTGAAGAAGCGGCTGCGCCTGCACCTGAAGTTGCCGCAACTCCTGCAGCGTAACTTTCAGCAAGATTTGCAAAAAACTGCTTTCGAAAGAGAGTGGTTTTTTGTTTATATAGGTCACATTGAAAGTCGTAAATTGCGACTTTCAAATTACTCTGTTCTATACCCTATTTGCTGCTTTGGCTCATTATCGTCCTTAATAAGCAACCTTATGGCCTCAAATATAGCAGTAAAATTGGTTTCGTTCTTCTTTTCCATCTCTTCTACCCTTTCCCTAAGCTCCTTATAGGCGTCTATCATGTCTCGAAGTTTTGTGAAAATTCTTATTATTTGAATATTTACCTGTATCGCCCTTTTACTGTTCAGAACACTTGATAACATGGCTATTCCTTGTTCAGTAAAGACTAAGGGCGGTTTTCTGAGGCTAGTTTTAAGGCTAGAATTGGATATCGCAAATTGCGATATCCAATTCTGCATTTCATGTGGTGTAAGTTGAAACATAAAATCTTCAGGAAATCTGTCTACATTCCTCTTTACGGCTTCATTCAGGCGCATTGTCTCCACCCCGTATAACACGGCTAAATCTCTATCTATCATCACCTTCCTACCCCTTATAAAGTAAATTCTTTCCCTTATATTCTCGATATTTATAGAAATATCTATTATTTCATGTTCTTGCATGCGCTTAGGCTAACAAGAAGCATATGAAGAGGCTATAAAAAAATTCTAAAGAACCTCAAAGCAATAGACAACCTCTCTTACCTTAAACATCGTGCGTATCTTCTTCTATTCTTATTTGTTTTTGAGTCATTCGTTTTGTGATCGACCGAAACCAAGCCCTTAAGTTTTCACGTTTTATATTTGGATCTTTATCAAATCTTATTAACATATTTCTCATTCTATTTAATGTACCCGCCTCTAGCTCCTTGGATGTTACTGCGTCATAAATAACTTCTTTTGTGCTTTTATTAACAGCCTGCTCAACAAGAAAATCTACCGTACTCTCATCAAGAGTGAAATTGACCAAATCTACGAAACCTAACGCTAAATCTTTTTCAGTAATAACGCCTTCCATCCATCTTTTACGTGCCTTTTCTAAATATTCCTTGTGATAATCTCTGGTTGCAGTTGTAGCCATATACGACTGAATAATCAAACGCCACTGCCTCTCAGAATCACCCGCAGCACCAGCCTCTTTTTCCAAAAAATTAATTAATTTACCTTCAGCGCTAGGGTCTTCAAAATTTTCAATAATTAAGTCAAGTTGATTATCGGCTTCACGTCTTTTATCTGCATCCAACTTACCGGCGGCCTCTAGTATATCTTGTAATTCACTTTGAATATACACAAGCAAAGCCTCAAGCGCATTGTGAGCATCGGGGTGTTTAAAGATAGCATCTCCTTCATATTCATTAGGTGGAATAGGCATAAATTGCCTATCTTCAGCGTCGGTGCTTTGATCTAATTCAAAATGTATTTTTATTGATTGCCGCAAAAAAGATTTTACCAAGGGAACAATATCCTCAATACTATCAACTACAGTACAAAGTTTTCTAATCGTAGCATCAAGTTCATGAAGCTTAGTGATATTTCCGCTCAAAGAACGCTCAATAAGGCCTTGTATCTCTTCGTTGTATTTTGGTTCTGGTGCACCTTCATCCATATTTTTATATTTCTACTATTTATATAGACCTTCACGTATGAGCTCAGAGTAATTTTCTACCCTTCCGACCTTCTTCGATATTTCGCTAATATAATACTTTTCGCGTGCTTGTTCAATAGACAAATTAGTGTCTATGAGACCGCGGTCTAGTGCTAGTTTGTCGGCGTAGCTTGTAAAAACAACCTGCCAATCGAGCCGCGGTAAAATGCCTGGCCAGATTTTATTTACATGATGGGCAATGCTCGACGTACAGTTGGCATAAATTGAGTTGTACCATACAGGATGGACAGAAATTTCATTCATACGCTGAAGCATATCTACAAGAAGAGCCCTTCCCTCTGCTGGCGTAGCTTTCAAGGGGTATGCATACACTTGGTCTTGCCTCGCTTCTGTTCTTAGGTAAATAACATCACGTTCGTCTGCAGGAATATACATTAAAGGATATGTATGCAAAGTGCCGTCTAATAAACTATAATTCTGACCTTTCTTGAGCCTACCTTCTATGGTTAGTGCAAGAAAAGAATGATCAGTAGTATCGCCTTTTAATTTGCCCTTAGAAGAACTGGCGTTTGAGAACTCAAATGACAGGAGTGTATGAGAAAAAGCGCTGCCTGGGTCGAAAGGCTCGGTAATGAACCAAACTTTCGTCAGCTTGCTCAAGTTATATGTTTTGTCATAATATTCTGCAACTGTAACTTTCTCGTTATCATCATACTGAAAATTACGCACATTCTTTACTGTAACTAAGTCGCCATTAAATTCAGCTTTGGCCAACACCTTCAACTGCTCTTTCCAATCACCCTCTGACGGCACTTTTTTAGAGGTTTGCCACACAATAAGCGCTATAAGAGCCACGAGAATAGTAATAGAAAGATATTTTATAATCGTTATGAATTTGCGGAAGTACATATATTTTCTTTACTAATTTTCGTAAAACAAGCTCACTATTTTTTTAAATTTATTCACAAACTCCTCGTCCTCACATCCTCCAGCATAGGAATCAAGGTCTTCAAACATCTTAAACGCTTCGTGAGGGTATCCACTAATGAATAAAATCTCTATGGCTTCAAGGTCAAATTTAAGCCTCGCGATATTCCCCTCTTGGCCAATTTTTGTTGTAGCATCGAGCTCATGTTGTTTTTGTTTCGCCCAACTTGCATACAACTCATTCTGAGCTATGCTTGTTCCCTCTATTCTTCCTTGAGATAACGAACCCATAACCTCTTCTACCGAAAGAATAGGTTCATCAGAAGGTGACGACTCAATAGTAAGACTTTGCATAGTATTATACCTTCCAGTATAGCATTTTGGCTTACACTACCCATATTTGTTTAATTCTTTATACTATAGCTATAAGATTCAGCTGCCAAAATAGACACAAAAAACCCCTTCATACTTTCTTCATAAACTGACACCTATACTTGTAATAAGAAGGCAAATAGTGAAAAAAAAAGCGATAAAATACATATGAAAATACTCCTCGTAGAAGATGAAATAAAACTGAATAAGGCGCTGACTACAGGTCTTCAAGACTTAGGTTATGCTGTCGACTCGGCATATGATGGCGAAGAGGGTGAAAAAATGGCGCGATGGAACAATTACGACCTTATTGTGCTCGACATTATGATGCCAAAAAGAACCGGCCTCGAGGTATGCAAAAACCTGCGGGCATCCTTCAGGCCTGTGCCAATTTTAATGCTCACAGCCAAAGATGCTATTGAAGACAGGGTTAACGGCCTAGATGCCGGCGCCGACGACTATTTAGTAAAGCCCTTCGCTTTCGACGAACTTGTTGCCCGTATTCGTACCTTGCTTCGCCGGCCGCCGCTTACTTCAACCGACATTTTAGAACTTGGTGAGCTCAAACTTGATACGCGCACGCAAAAAGTTACAGCTAGCGGCAAGGAAATTGCGCTAACTCTGCGCGAATACGGCCTACTTGAATACTTAATGCGAAATTGCGGCACGGTTCTAACCAGAGTAGACTTACTTGAACATGTCTGGGACAGAAATTATGATTCACTAAGCAACGTGGTCGACGTTCATCTTAAAAACTTAAGAAAGAAATTACCTAAACCATATGCTAAACGCATTAAAACAATCTGGGGCAAAGGCTACAGGCTCGTTTAAGAAGCACTTCAACCGCTCGCTTCTGCAGCTGACGCTTCTTTACACGGTAACACTTGCCATAATTCTTTTAATTTCAGGAATGGTCACATATTCTGAATTTTCAGGTCGCATTGGCAAGCGCTTTGGCGGCTTTCAGCCGCAGATTTCTCAAATTACTCAAACCAAAGCTGAAGATGGCAGCCAAACCACAACCGTAAACATTTCAGTAACTCCCCTACCTGAGCCTCCAAACAAACCTCTTAATAAATTTGGCAATAAATTAAGTGGAGTGTTGGGTAATCAAATTGGCAATCAGCCTGGGAACCTGCCGAACATACCCACAGCAGAAGATGTGCGCCAAGACCTTATTCAGTCGCTTATATTCGTAAACGGATTCTTACTTATTTTGGCCAGTATTTCAAGTTATTGGTTGGCACGCAGAACATTAAGGCCAATTGAGGAAGCTTACGAACGACAGCGACGATTTTTAGGTGATGCCTCACATGAACTTCGAACACCGCTAAGTATTTTACATATTGAACTTGAAAATGAACTTCGGGCAATTGGCGGAACAAATGGAACAAGCGGCACTGGAGGCACAACACACGGCTCCGCTTCAAACATTGCAGCTCGCGAACGCATTGAAAGTAAACTCGAAGAAGTAAAGCGCATGAGCGGCCTGGTAAACGACCTGCTTGCCCTTTCGCGGCTCGATGAAGACGCTCCGAATACCAAAGACACATTGAAGCCTGTTCATATTGAAACAGCAATTTCAAAAATTACCGAACGGCTGCAGCCCTTGGCTGAATCTCATAAACTTATTCTTTCATATGAAAGACTGGGCTCAGGTTCCGAACATGGTTCCAGCCCCAGCGCTGAATTGCATTCCGAAAAAAACGGGCCAATGCTTAACCTAGACGAAGATCTTTTCTCTCACGCCATTACGAATCTTATATTAAACGCAATTCATTATAATAAGCCCGACGGGCATGTAGAAATTGTTACCAAAACAGAAGGCAATGATGTTGTAATTGAAATTACAGATACAGGAATTGGCATTTCACCTGAAGACTTAAAGGCAATTTTTGAAAGATTTTACAGAACTGACAAAAGCCGTACAAGAAAAACCGGTGGCAGTGGGCTGGGGCTTTCTATTGCTCAATCGGCCATAGAACATATGGGCGGAAAAATAACAATTGAGAGCGAACGCGGTAAAGGAACTACCGCGACAGTAAGATTGCCTATTCGATAAAGTAGAATAAAAGAGCCGCTTACGTCTTCACAGTTTATTCATACTCTCTTTTCTATACTGTAATCACAATCAAAACAGCGATTCTGATTGTACATTTATTAGTTTATTAATTTACCAGTTAATAATTACAAAAAAATATTTATGAAGATAGACATGACAAAAATATCTAAGAAATCTAAAATGATTGCTGCAACAGCATTCGTACTCGGCGTTACAGCTATGGGTGCAGGCGTTGCCAATGCCGACACTGTAACAGCTTCTGCTGCAAATACAGCAAAAACCCAGCACATTACTTCCCTTGTGGCGGCTATAGCCACAAAGTTCAACCTTAATTCCTCTGATGTACAGGCAATTGTTGAACAGGTTATGAGCGAAGAACGGGCCAAAATGGAAACTGCGCACGAGGCACAAGCCACAACCCGTCTTAACCAGGCAGTAACAGATGGCAAGCTTACGCAGGCCCAGGTTGCCCTTATAACGGCAAAACAAGCTGAAACTAAGGCTTTTCACGACAGCCTTAAAGGCAAGAGCGAAGCCGATGTACAGGCAGCTATGAAGGCATATATGACCTCACTTAAGCAGTGGGCTACAGACAACAAAATTCCTGAAGGCTTCGGAATGTTTGTTGGCGGCCCTGGCCGCGGAGGCCCCGGAGGTAAAGGTCACGGTGGTATGAATGGTATGGGTGGCCCAGGTTTTGCACCAAAGGCACTATAAACAGACCCTGCTACTGAGACCTAGACTTCACTAATTACAATATCTATTTTTTACAAAAATACCGAGTGCCAATGTGGTACTCGGTATTTTTGTTTTGTATTTTAAAATGAGTGCGTTCGACAAGTAATTCACCTTGTTCAAATATTACCACCCACCGCCGCCTCCCCCTCCTCCTCCACCTCCGCTAAAGCCTCCTCCGCCTGAACCAGAAGCTGAACCTGGTGCAACCGATGATGAAGCAATACTACCGAGCATACCCTTAGAAATACCTGAAGATAGGCCGCTCAAAGAACCAGCATTAAGCGCACTACCGTGATACCAATTTGGATGATATCCATTTGGACCAAGTTTATTGAAGACATCTTCAAATTGCTCTGCCCACTTATTTTCTACACCCAGAACAAGTGCATACGGCAAAAACTTTTCAAATAATTCAGGTGTTTTTTCAGGTGGATTATGAAAATTCATTCTATCTTTTTCTGTAACAGACAAAAACAACTTAAAACCTTCTATTTCATCTTGAATAAGCCTACCCATTACTGTGCGTCTTGGAAGAAGTATCGCAAAAATAACATTAAGACTTACTGAGACTAGTAAATATCCTATAAAAATTAATGATGTTTGTGACGATAAGATGTAAAGAACAAACAATTCTACAGCAACAAAGGCACATGCAAATATAGCTGAAAATATAGACTGTATCTTATTTCTTTTCCAGCTTTCTATTACCCCCTTACTAAACATGGTGTATATGCCAGGTGTCCACAAGATAACCCAGATAACTATAAATATAAGAACGACAGGCTCTATAAATTGCTCGTTAAATACCTCAAAAAATATACCTATTACAGAAATAAACATACCTACAGCAAGATAGCTCCAATTTTTTACAAAGTAATCTTCCTTAAATCTATCACTTATATTTTTCTTCATTTCAGAATGAAGTTCAATAATGTCTGTATAATTTTCTTTCTTTATTTCAAATATATCTTTTTCTTTGAACATCAAACCAGCTATAACTTTTTCTTCTTCACTTAAACCCTCATTATTTTTATCTGTTTTGGTAAGTCTGTAATTTACACGCAACTCATCTATTTTAAGATAGCCTTTAACTGCCATGTTAATTATAGATGCGACCATTTGTTTGTTACTAAAGCCCATTTTGCTAATGTAGCCCATGCTCGCAGGAGACAAGCTCCTTGACGCTTCATACTGTGCAATAATTGTTCTAGGCTTTGGATCTACTCCTACCCTGTTCCATGTACGTATATAATATAAACAAACAAATATTAAAATTAGTAACGCAATACTGGCCATAAAATTATCAAAAAGTAGGTTACTTAGCTTTTGCGATTCAGTTGGCTCGATTAAAACACCTTTTGGAAACCCTACGGCGACAGTAAGACCCTCTTTGGCATTTAATGCCGATGTTGTGTAAAAATTTACAATATTATCACTTATATCTGCTTTATAATTTTGATCTTTTGACCCAGTTTCACCTGTATAAGCAAATTTTGATATGTCTAAATTGCTAATATCTTTAGGTAATTTAATGTGGGCTTCTGCACTATCTATATTAAAGATCCATCCGTTACCTGTAACATTCCAATACAATTCATCATAATCTTTAAAGAATCCTATTTGGCGAGTGGTTTTATATGTCAATTCATATGTATGAATTCCCATTGGAACATATACATTTTTATTGCCTATGTAAACCCTCTTTCCATTACTTTTATTTTCAATACGAAATTCTTCTGGTGAACCATCTTTTAAAACACTTACAACATCGAAGGTAACATTATAATTATTTCCTTTTGCATCTTTATACATTGTCGGAAAGTCCCGATAAATGCCATGTTTAATTTCTTGATTTAATGCAACAACCTTAATACTCTCTTTAACAAGCATTGAAGAGTCGTTATTAATAACTATATCGCTTCTAAAATTTAAGATATGCTCAGCGGATGCGAGTGCCTCTTCAATTGTCTGAGATGAACTCTGGCTTGGTGTAAAAATAAAAAGACCCAATATAACTAGAAGTGCCAATTTAATTGCTGCCTTATTGAATTTACTTTTCATTTGTTTTAGATTTTTGTTGAATCTTTAATTTAAATATTTCAAGTGTACCCTTAAAGTCTGTAGTGAAGTCTTGTGGAGATCTTTCGTACCACCCCATGACATCTGCAAGAGATATCCACCTAATTTCTTCAACCTCTTCTTTTTGAATAGTAAACTCTGAAATAGGTTTGTCAGATAAAGTTGAATACTTTATGTAAAAATACTTATGTGTTGCACCTGTAAAGTCGTGGACCTCCTCAGCAATATCACTTTCGGTAATAACTAAACTAATTTCCTCTTTTGCCTCTTTAATTATGTTTGACATGTATGTTTCGCCTTCTTCAACAGTACCGGCTACTGCAAGGCTCCACTTACCAGGGTTATGTAACTTACTTAGTGCCCTTCTAGCAATTAACATCTCGCCATTTGAATTCAACACAATAAGTGCCGACACCCGAATAATATCGCCCTCAGTAAGGTCGTTCCGCGGCTTCACGCCAATGACTTCATCTTTTTCATTTACGAGTATGACATTGGCCATATATGGATGGAATTATAGCAAAGTTTTCGAACAATTTACCGCATCCTACTTTTACCGAACCTTACCCAAATACGGTATATCGAGCGTCTTCTTCCGCCTGTCGCCTTTAAATGTGAGCTCTTCGCGAAAACCCCTTTTAGCGCCCTTTCCCTTTCCAGCAGTTTTTTTTCTCAGCTCTTTCATTTTATATGCATCAAACGCCTTCATGCTCGAACCCAAAAAAAGTGTGTGCTTGCCGTACTTGTGGCTCAAGCTGTCGACCACTGAAAATATCGGTGAATATTTTTCTATTCTTTCAGATTCGCCGAATAGGTCGTGAGCGGTTTTTTCTTCAGGAATGATTCCCGAAAGCGCTACGCCAGTTGCGCGAAATAATGTAGGCGGTTTATTCACTGTACCCGACCCATTGTGCACGCCCAAATTTCTGAGCCTTTTCGGCGCGAATAATTCACTAAAATGCTCACGAGCAATTTTTACTAATTCAGCAGGGTCTGAAAGTGGCACGCTGAGGCTAAGGTCTATGCTTCTATATGTAAATTTTTGCGTCTTCAAATAAAAACGCACGTGGCGGGCCTTCATGCTATGCCGGCGAATTTGAATACATGCGCTTTCTATATTTGAAGAGAGCTGCGAAAAAACAAATTCGCTATCGCTAGATGGGGGCCGAAACGTGCGCGACTTTATAATTGAACCTACTTTTTCTTCCGGCACTGCATGCAAATGCTTCACATATTCTCCGTTAAGTTCGCTCCACATTTCACGGTACGGCTTGGCAATTTTATTGTCTGTAAACCAGCCTGCAGGTTTTAGAGCCAAGTCGAGCGCGGTAGTTATGCCGAGCCTATTCATGTCATGCGACGTGGCAACACCAATTCCCCACAACTTTCCTACGGGCATATCTTTTAAAAATTCGTGTATCTCGCCTATTCCTATTGAAGTAAAACCCGCCGGCTTTCTATGTTTTGATGCGGCCTTTGCTATTACTTTATTAGGCCCAAGCCCCACACCAAAGGTAACACCTAGCGAAAGTTCAAGTTTGGCTTTTATCATTAAAGCAATTTCTTCGTATGACATACCGTAACGCTCGTCTAAGCCAGTTATGTCGGCAAAGCATTCGTCGATGCTGTATTCTTCTACAATAAAAGCAAACTCGCGAACAATAGAATACATGCGCCGGGCAAATATTGAATACGAAGTGTAGTCACCAGAAACCACCACGAGGCTTGGGCATAAAATTCGCGCCTGCTGCAGGCTGACACCACGGTTAATGCCCAGTCGCTTGCCTTCAATACTAACGGAAGTAATGGCGCCACGCTCGCCGCCGGTAATAACAACCTTACCTTTTAGTTCATAATTCATAACCTGCTCAACCGATGCAAAAAAAGAATCGCCGTCGAAGTGCAGAATGGCGCGTGGAAATTTTATGCGGTTTGTGTCGGAGGATTTCATAAAAAGTTCAGGTATTATTTATATGTTCGAAAAGACGCTGTCACTACGCCAATAACTTCGCCCTCTTTCGGGTAAATATTTGCATATTCGGAATTGGCCGCTTCAAGGTACGCTCTTCCGTTCTTTTTTCTTAAATATTTTAAAGTGTAGCCGTCTTCGGTAAGGGCCACCACAATGTCGCCCTCTTTCGCGCTTTTGCCTCTTTCAAAAATAACCATGTCGCCGCTGTTAATGCCGGCGCCGACCATGGAATTGCCTTCGACCCCGAGCAGGTAGCTCGACTCTTTGTGGCGTATCAAATATTCGCCTACGGTTATGGTGTCGGCGAGTTCATCTTCGGCCGGCGAGGCAAAACCAGCACGGATATTGCCGAGCACTTTCAGCTCATGCATTTTTGAGGTAGGAATAATTTTGCCGGCTGAATCTTTTTCGATAATGCCTTCGCTCGCCATTTTATTCACAACATAAAATGCCGAGCTTCTTGAAGCGAAGCCGCACACTTTCATTATTTCAGAAATAGACGGCATTCGCCTATTTGCACGATAAAAGCCCAGCACCTTTTCTGTGTGATTTGCTGAGCTCTTACTGTTCTTATTACTTTTCTTGTAGCCCTGGTCGTTCGGGGTTTTCTTCATCCCTTCATTTTAATCGAACATTTGTTCGATAGCAAGACTACCTACAAGATACGTATTCGAATACTGGAGCCTGATATGTTAGCTGATTAACGTCGTCGAATGTAGAGGCATTTCCTTCAGTATTAACTGGGCCAAAACCGCGCATGAAACCCTCTTCTGTTTTCTTGAAGGCTACTTGCATAACTGAGCTTGTTCCCTCAGAAGCAAATGAGTAATTACCGAGCAATACGCCGTTACGATATGTGCCTGTATATGCACCATGCGAACTGTCTTTTTCGAAATTATCGAAGTCGAGCGTGCCGGTAAATGTGCCGTTGTCTTCAGACTGAATTTCTAGTGTGTAAACATCTTGAGCGAGGTTTGCCACATAACATCCTTCAATAGAAGTTATTCCACCTGGGCCTGCAGGAACAGATGACTGCATGCTTTTAACAACAAAAGCGCCCGCGAGAACTACGATAACGATAATGGCAATAATATGTGAAGTTTTCATACTACTTAGGACGTAAGGCTCTTGAGCTGATTACAACCACCAGAACGAGATTACGGATTCAACCTGTGATATGCCCTGTAGGAAACAGCGAGAAGGACAATAAACACAATAGGCAAGATAAGGTTCACTCCGAAGCCGTCTACTATCCAAATACTTAAGAAAGCTGCGATAAAGTCGAAAGCAAAGCCTGCATATGCCCATTCTTTAATACCTTTAGGCACTTTAGGAATAATGAGTGCGAAAGACCCGAGCACTTTAGCGAAGGCAAGCATGCCTACAAAGTATATTGGGTAGCCCAAATGCGTAATGCCGTCTATGCTCATCTCGCTTTGTGAGGTAAGAGCAACAAGCACGCCTTCGAATAAAAAGATAATAGTTGTTGGTATCCAAAATAATAGTTTGTCTTTTTTCATATGTTTATGTATTAATTATGCTTCATGCACGTCTTATAAATTATACCTCACAGCCCTCACAGGTTTCAAGCCTAAGTGGTATGATACCTACATGGTACTTCCCCCTTACACTTCTCAACTTCTATATCGACTCTCAGGAATAGCAATTTTAGCTATTTTTTCCATATTACTTACTTTTCCTGCTAATGCCAGTGCTGCAACAGCCTCGGCACCAGCCTCCGCAGCAAAACCTTCCTACACTCGCCTCTTTTATTATCAGAACGGCGCCAAGGCTAATCAATCATTTTTGATGCATGCATCGTTGGTAGATATTTTTGCTCCGCAAACCTACAAGCTAGACGACACCGGCGCTCTTTCAGGAATGATTAATCCGGACATTCTCAAATTTGCCATTGAGCGCAAAATAAAAGTAATGCCACTTGTCACAAACGGCAACTTCAGTGAAAGAACCGCAAAAGCTTTACTTGATGACGCGGTTAAACAAGACACGGCAATTATCGCCCTTGTTACTGAAGCAAAAAAGAACGGCTACTCGGGCTGGCAAATAGACTTTGAGCAAATGGACGCATCATACAAAGACAAGTTCTCGGCGTTCGTGGCAAAAACATATGTAGCATTTAAACAAAATAACTTAACATTGAGCGTCGCGGTTATTGCAAAAATATCAGATACAGCGAGCGACTATCCGAACAATTTATGGCAGCCGCTTATTGGCGTTTACGATTATTCTGCCTTGGCGGCCAATTCCGACTTCATAAGTATTATGTCGTACGACGACCCGTTTTCAGAAGGCCCGGTTGCCGAGTACTCATGGCTCCAAAAAGTAATTGCTTACAGCCTTTTGCATATTCCTAAAGAAAAAATATCGCTTGGCATTCCTTTCTATTATTGGAAATGGGACAGTGCCACTGGCGAGCGCCTCTCTGTGGGCGGCGGCGATAGCCTTAAAAAGATTAAGAAAGAATTTAAGACAACAGCGCATTACAGCACTGCGCAACAAATGCCGTATCTTACATACAAAGACCACAAGCAAAGCATAATATTATGGTACGAAAACCAAAAGAGCATTTCACAAAAAGTTGCGCTTATAAAGAAAAACAAACTGCTCGGCTTTTCGGCCTGGGCTTTGGGGCTTGAGGTTGAGGAGGTTTTTAAAGGATTATAGCGCTCGGTTTAAAATTTACCGCCCCGACAAACACGCATTTAGCTCGGCAGTTTCCGTCCAGCCGCACTTACCTGTTGCCTGCCTCTCGCAAGTTGCTGTTTTATAGCAGGCATATTCTTCGCGATATTCGCATGTCGACATTGCATCTGGTTGGCCAGTGCAAAGCTGGCTCGAACAGCCACCCATGTAACACTTACCTGTAGCAGATTCTTTGGGTGCAGGCACAGTCGGTACAGGCTCTACTACAACCGCATCAGTAACAGAAAATATTCCCTTCATATTATATTTCTGCCAATGGTCAGAGCTTAAATTCTCTACAGGAGTGATAACGCCAGAAGCGGTAAACCTAGCACCGCTTGGAATGTTCGGTGGCGTCTGTGACATCAAATTAAAATCGAGAGCGTAATATTCGCCGCTGTCGGCCTTCATACCAATAGCGCATTCAAGTGTTTGAGGGCCTGAAGTATTTTTATGAGGAAGGCATACCTGCGTTCCTGTAAGAGTAGTTCTATAGGGGGTGTAATTTGGCGGGCCGCTCAGTTCAGGCGACCCAGGCAAGTTTGGCAGGTTCTGTAAGTTCGGTAAATTTGCAGAGTTTGCCGGGTACATATAATTAGTAACGGCAAAAAACGCGATAACTACAAGTAGCACCACGATAAAACCGATAGCCCTTCCGATAAAAAATTGTTTGAGGCTCATATATTATGTAACCGAACGAAAACTATCGTCGCTTCTTTGGCTTTGTTGATGGCTTCTTCTTTTCCTTTCCTTGTTGTACTCCTTTCATATATTTATTTAAATTACTTGATATGAGTAAATTGTATCACGACGGAAAAGAGATACAAACAGATACGTCACATCTTGTATAACTTCGAATACTTCCCCTTCAAATACTCAACAAAATATCTGCTGTTCAAAGGCTCGCCTGTCACTTTCTTGACCAAAGCTTCTGCTGTATGAGTTTTGCCTGTTGTATGAATATGCTTTCTGAGCCATTCGCGAATGCTTGTAAATTCGCCTTTTGCCATAAGTTTCTCTAGCCCGCTCATATCGCGCTTCATCTCGGCAAAAATTTGCGCAGAATATAGGTTGCCGAATGTGTATGTTGGAAAGTAGCCGATGCCGCCCATAGACCAGTGCACATCCTGAAGAACGCCTTGCGCGTCATTTGGTACATCTATTCCAAAATATTTTTTCATTTTTGCGTTCCATATTTTCGGCAAATCTTTCAATTCAAGCGTGCCCTCTATCATTGCCTTTTCAATTTCGAATCGAAGAATAATGTGCAAATTGTAGGTGACTTCATCAGATTCAGTGCGAATAAGCGAATGGCCAACACTATTAATGACACGATAAAAATCTTCTAAAGAAACATTTTTAAATGGAACAGGAAATTCTTTTTGGAGCAGCGGGTACGTGTGTTTCCAAAACGGCAAGCTCTTTCCTATTAAGTTCTCCCACAGCCGCGACTGCGACTCGTGAATACCAAGAGACACCGACTCGCAAAGAGGCGTACCGAAATGCTCGGCAGGAAGGCCTTGCTCGTACAGGCCATGGCCTGCTTCGTGAATAGTTGAGCCGACAGAATACATAACGTCAGTTTCAGAGTACCTGCTGGTTATGCGCACATCGTAAGGATGCAGACCAACGGCAAACGGATGCGTCGCCACATCGAGCCTGCCAGCTTCAAAATCGAAACCAATTTTCTTGAGAATTAATTTGTTGAAACTTTTTTGCTTTTCTATGTCGAATTTACCTTTGAGAATATTTTTGTCTAACTTGGTCAGCAACGCGAGCTGGCTATTCTTACCGTTTTTATTAAGCGCGGAGTTTTTCTTCTTAGCCTTCGTAATGTCAGCCAAAAATGGCACGAGAAATTCTTTTAAATCATTTAAAATTTTACCGGCTTCGGTGGCTGTCATACCCGGTTCGTATTGGTCAATAAGGGCATCGTAGGGCGAATCTTTGTATCCAACATATTTCGCTTCCCTCTTTTTAAGCTCAACAACCTTCGCGAGCCATGGCAAGAACATTTTGAAATCGCTGTTCTTTCTTGCCGTTATCCAAACATTTTGTGCCTTCGAACACGTTTCGCTCATTTCTCGCACAAATTGTTCAGGAAGTTTGCGTTCGCGGTCAAAGCTCCTCCATGTTTCAAAAATAATGACTGCGTCGGCGCCTTTTATCTTTCCGGCGTCAGCCGCCTTTTTAAGCTTGCTGAGCAAGCCGCCTTCATCAAGCGCCAAAACGCGAGCATGAAGAATGCCACTCAGCTCAGCACCTGAAGCCGCGCGCGAATCGGCCGCCTTCGACGGCATATTCACTTCCTGATCCCATCCTAAAAGTTGGCTCACAGAAGCCAAATGCGAAATTTCAAGAAGGCGTTTTTTGAGCTGTTGGATGGGGGTGGTTTTCATGTTTTGTTCGAGAATTAGTTCGCACTTCTGATTATACGTTATGACCCTAAAAGTACGAAAGCCCCATTGAAATTATCGCTGGGGCTCGTCTGACAAAATGCGGGTCGTGGTCGCATCTTGCTATTTGTTGTCGCTGTCACTGGTACTGGTACTGCTGTCGCTGTCACTGCGGTTAGATTTCGCGATGGCATGCTTATGCCGGTCCGACATCTTCCAGACAATAAAACGGTTGCTGACGGCGTACGGGCCGAAACCTGTAACCTGGTGACTATTGTTGTACGCAACACCAGAAGCCCTTAGCCCATGTAGGCTGTAACTTTTGGAAGAGCTTGCTCCAATACTCATGACAAACAGAAGGCGTTCTCCTGTATGAGGCTTTTCCGATGCATCCGGAAAAAAGTCTGGAGCGTTTGGATCTGACTTGAGGAGGTTAAGGTCCTCGTCAAGGTACCAGCCGTAAATGGCGACGGGCAAATGCTGACCGTTGCAGCTCAGGTCCACTACGCTCGCTAAGTCGAGAAAAACGAGGGTATAGCCTATTTTTACGAGGACTTTAGGGAATACCCCTGGGTCTGCAAAAGTGTCGACGAGATTAAGGCGTGTTGATGGGAGAGCTTCTTCGGGTATTGAGCTAGCTGGTTGTACTGAATTGGCGGTGGTCACTTCTGGTGGGTTCATATGCTGTTGTAAGGGTTGTTGTGCCCTGCTTTCTGCGCATAGAATAACATTAGAAATTTAATTGGCAAGGCTGACAAAACTAGTTACTTCCCATTCGACAACAAAATAAGCTTCCCTTCCGGCCTTGTGAAATCTGTAAATCTCCACCACGTCGGAGTAAAAGTAAAGAAAATAACGTTCGGGCCTTTGGCCTTTTCTTTTTTCTCGGGAAACTTGTTCAGGTACAGCTCTATTAAAGCGGCGCTCTGCATGTCGTCTTTTTTAATAAGACTTACCTCGCCGTCGAGCTGAAGGGTCTTGGGGTTCTCTTCATGAAAACCGACCACAAGCGACGCGCGGCTTTTATTGCCGCCGAGCAGCGCCTGGCTTTTGCGGTATTCGCTATCTGTTTCAAAAATAAAAGAAAGGGCTCACTTGTATGAGCAAAGTGCACCGTCGCGGCGTGCGGCGAACCGTCGGGCATTTCAACGGCAAGAACAGAGATGCGCTGGGTGTTGAGGTATTCGAGGATATCTTTGTTCATATATATAAGTATAAACTAAATGGCTACATTTTCGTAAATAAACTCCCTTAACTCCTCGACCGAATCAACTATACCCTTCAGATTCGCATGCGGTTCCCTACCAAAGAACGAGTGGTCATGCGCTCCCCATGTTACGGCCACGGTTGGAATGCCCGCAGTATCAGCCTCTCGAATATCCCCCAATGTATCGGTTACAAACAAAAGTTGGTCTTTGCTAACGTCGTATTTTTCTTCGATAATCTTAAATTTGTCTACTTTACTTTTTGAAACATCTGAAGCGGCAACGAAATCAAATATGCGTGCAATATCTGCTTTTTCGAGCAATGGCACAGTGTTACGCGGCAAAGCCGATGTATTTAAAACCAAAATATACCCCTTCTCGTGTAACTCATGCAGAAGGTCATGCATTCCATCGTACATTTTGGCTCCAAGTTTTTTGAGCGAATACGCCGCTTTTCGGGCTTCAATTTCTTCTTCTGTTTCAGCTTTTGGAGCATTCGTTGCCTTGAATTTTTGAAGCTCTTCGTGAAAATTTCCGGTCAGAAGCTCTTTTTGCATTTCAGCCGTCGCACTTGGAAATTGCTGCATAAGATACTGCTGCGACGTCGCAACTGTGTCGAATATAACGCCGTCCATGTCGAAGATTATTACTTTCATTGTCGGTGTCATAAGGCTTTTAATGTATCATATCCCAACTCATGTATTTTAATCACAGCTTTCTCCATAAAATGAATCCAGTGGTCGTTATCTTTATTCTCATTGCGAGCCTTCCAATCGTTCAGAATTTCTTCGGCTGTCGCCCACACCAAAGAAAATTTTTCATGTTCTTCAAGTTCAACAGGTTTGAGGCTTGAGCTGTTCAATACCACTAGAAAACAAGTTGCAAGCGCAACGCGATTTACTTTTCTCAATGTATTATAATAATGGGTTAAAGCCTCACCAATTTTTTCTACATATAAAAAATCATAAAGGCCGCTTTCTTCTGTTACTTCTCTCAGTATTTCCACTTTAATATCCTCATCATCACTTACACCGCCAGAAAATAACCTAAATGAACCGTTTTCATGCTGTTTACCTACAGCATATAGTTGAGTTTTTGGGTCAAAAACAATACCACAGCCGCCATCACGCCGCTCTTCGTTTTCTCTTTTGGTACCAAATTCTGGAATTATATTGTTGCTGCTCATAAAAGTAATTTTGCATTTACCTAGTATAATACCCCAAAACCGCCTTAAACCCCGCCAAATTCTTTTCCCATTCTATTGTTGTATGCGTCGTAAGTTCAACTGTAATTGCAGGAATATTAATGGATGCGAGCCAAGCGTCGGCGTCACCGGTTGTGGCATATGCCGAGAATGTTTCAACGGCATTGTAACCCGAAGCGCGTGCATAGGTTTTCATAATGGCCAAAGTTTCAGGAAGGGTGCCGTCTTCGCATCGAGATGCATACACATTGCCACCTTGGCTATGCCAAAACACAACTGCTACTGGTTTAAATGCGCTAACGAAACTTCGAATAGCAACCGACTCTGGTTCTGAAAACGCCGCAGTGCCGGCGCTTACAGTTTTACTCTTCCAGGTACTTTTCGGCTGCCATTTGCAATCGAAGTTACGGTTCAAGTCTACTTTGTTAGCATTGAATCGGCCAGGAATTGTAGCGTCAGAAGAAATTTTGGCGAAGTCGGCGGCAGCAACGCGGCCTTCTTTTTTAACCACGCTATACAAGCCATCGGGGTTAGCCGAAGGCACCACTGTTATAGTTAAGTTTTTTGGAATAACTTCAGGATGCGCATCGAGGTAGCTAAGAAATTCGTATGCCAATACAACACTATTCCATTCGTAGCCGCCATGAATGCCGCCTACAAAAGCTATGTGTGTTTCGCCTTTCCCGTATGCATACGCTTCAATCTTTCTGCCTTCTACCGATGTGCCAATAACTGTTTTTACTGCGCCCACAGTTTCAACCACCTTAGGCCTTTCTACAACTGGCTCGGGCTTTACTTCTTTTTGCGAGCTTAAGCTTAAAAATGCATACACACTTACAGCGGCAACAACCATAATAACAATCGCCCCAACGACCCATTTAATCCATCCATTACTTTTAGTAGTAGGTCGCATTATTTATTTGACTTGATTCGCCTTCGTTTGTGTTGCGTTTTATTTAGCGTAGTGAGAAAGAAGCGCGTCTATACCCTTTTTGTTTTCAGACCAGTCGGCGCTCGTGTGAGTCTTTAAAAGAACGCTAATTGCAGGCACATTAGCCTTTGCAAGCCAGTTCACAATATCACCAGTTGTAGTGTATGCATCGAATGTTTGATGCGCGGTGTAGCCAGATGCATTGGCGTAAATGTCTGTAATAGTTTTTGTTTCAGGAAGGATACCACTGCCGCAACTTGAAGCGTATACTCCGCCCGCTGAACTGTACCAAACAACTGCCGCGCTTATGTTATGCGCTTCTACATAATTTTTGATAGCCAAACTTTCTGGCTCAGAAAATGCCGCGGTACCACCACTTACTGCTTTTGTTTGCCATGTGCCCGTTGCTTTCCAATTACAATCGAAGTTACGGCTTAGGTCTACTTTGTTTGCGTTGAATCGGCTGGCAACAAGCGCTGTTTGTGATGTTGTTACATCAGCTTTTACAAAACGACCTTCTTTATTAACTGCATCAAAGAGTCCGTCGGGGTTTAAGTTGGGAATTACCGTCACTTTTACATTAGCCGGAATGACACTCGGGTTTTCCTTGAAATAATCGATAGCCTTAAATGCAACATCGGCTGCAACCCATGAGTACCCGCCATGAATACCTCCTATAAATAGAACTTGTGTATCGCCTGTACCAAAGTTGTAGGCAACAATGTCGCGACCTTCAACCGACTTGCCTATAACCATTTCGCTCGGCTCTGCGTTTGCAGAAGTATTTGATGTAGAGGTTCCTGTTGTTGGTGCTCCTTTAGCCGCATCGGGCAAGCTGTTATCTGGCTGGCCATTTGCCGTTGAAGTAGCATTTTCAGCCGGGCTTCCCGTTCCTGTATTTAGAGCATATATACCGTAACCCAGCACTGCCAGTATTACCACGACCACCAATATTGTAATAGCGTTTTTCATATGTTTTGTATTTATATGCTTAAATTCAGGGGTTTTTAAGTAGTAATGCCTGAATGGTATGCAGGAAGTATTATACCCTATTTTTCGCTGTCGTCTTTCCCCCACTGCCAGCGCGGCTTTTCACCCTTTTTATATGCAAGGTAAATTAGGGCTAAGGTAAGAACTACTACAGGCAATATAAATGTAGGGATACCTTCTCGAGCCGGCATATTCTCATTAATATTGAGTGCAAACATAGTTATTAGCACCACATACACAAATATCGAGAGCCAGCCTTCCCATGTACAAGGCGTCCAGCCCCAGCCGTATGTTTTTCTTTTGAACCAGAGTTTTTTCATAAATCTAGTATACCAAAGAACCCAAAGTTAATTGCTACGCTTTTTTTTCAATAGAAAAGCCACTATAAGAGAATTCGTGCATATCATGGCAATTGAATGAATTGTGGTGGCAATATTATATGAGCCAAGCGAAAATAGTGTAAGTATGTGTCTGCCGACATTCATGCTGTATAAAGTGGGCTCTTCAGTTTCAGGTTGCAACCATGTTTTACGCAATGTAGGAATGAATGCTATTACGTCTATGGTTACCACAATAACAACAGAAATAGTTGGATCTTTGGTAAGTGCCCACGGGATGAGACCTAGCAATGCAACGGCAAGAAAATAATGATCAGTTTTTTGAATGTGCTTTATGTGCCCGGCGCTACCCTTATGGCCGTGAAAAAGAAATTTTAAAGAGAAGAGAAAAATAATAATTGTAAAACCTTCGGCAATTCCCGTAGGCAATGCCCCAATACCGGCGCCTTCGGCCAAACCACCAAAAAATGTTGTCATAGAAACTATAGACCAAATAAACCAAGTGTAGGGGTGAGGCTTTACCCTTCCTTTAAAAATATCTTTTAAATACGAAATGTTGCCGACGAAAGCAAGAATTGAGGCGAAAATTGCAATTATTATTTTAGTTTCAAACATTGTTTATTTACTTTTTAACCCCCACCTTCCAACAAGCGGACTAACTTCTATAGACTCGGCCTCGGCTTTCGTCTTGTCTTTTTCTTCTTGAGTAATATGTTGGTCGCGTATAGCAAGCATTTGAATTGCTTTGCTTACGGCCCTAGCGTCGACTGGCGGCATAAACCTTGCAATTTCTTTTACTGGGCTATCTGGGTGGCTTTTAATGAAATCGTGAAGTTCAACCAATGCCTGCGCCTCTTTTTCAATTTTCTTTTCTTCTTGAATGTTAACAACCTGGGCAATAGGGTGAATGTCTTCAGCTGTAGGAAGTATGTGTCTCATCGATGTTTAGTATATCAAAATAAAATTCATTTTTTCACGCCTTCGAACCTGCTTTTGCGCTCATCTTTTTTCCACCCATTTTTGAGCCCATTTCCACCACCCTCTTAAAATGCTTTTCGCTTACGGGCATAATTGAAAGCCTTTGACCTCGGCGCGCCACGAGAATTCCTTTGAGCTTCGGGTCGCGCTTCATTTCTTCGAGCGAAACGGGGCGCGGCAGTTTTTTGACGAATTTCATGTCGACGCAAACCCATTCAGACTTCGGCTCATAATGTTCGTCCTTCGGGTCGAGGGCCGTTTTATCTTTATACGGCTTGCTCGCAACTTTCGCGATGCCGTACACGCCGGTTGGTTTCGAGCTTGAATGATGAAAGAGCGCCAGATCGCCGACCTTCATGCCGTCGCGCATATGGTTTCTGGCCTGAAAGTTCCGCACACCCGACCACGGTTCGACGCCGTCGCGTTTCAGGTCGTCGATAGAATAGCAGTCGGGTTCAGATTTTATGAGCCAGTAGTTCATGTTATTTGTGCGTTTTACTTAAACCAAAAATCGGTATATCGGGCTACTCTTATCTAGCACTTCATATTTAAGGCCGCTGGTATTCATTCGCGTAAGCAGCGGCTCAAGGTCTTTTTTGTACGAAAGTTCTATGCCGACCAATGCTGGCCCTCTCTCTTTATTACTTTTCTTTATGTATTCGAACAATGTTATGTCGTCATTTTTGCCGAGCACGCCGTCTAAATATTCGCGCAAAGCGCCGGGTCGCTGAGAAAACTCTACAAGAAAATAATGCTTGAGGCCTTTGTAAATGAGGCTTCGTTCCATTATTTCAGGGTAGCGTGATATGTCGTTGTTTCCACCACTCACCACGCACACCACGGTTTTACCTTTTATTTTATCTTTAATTTCATCAAGCCCGGCCACCGACAATGCGCCAGCAGGTTCGGCAATAATTCCGTCGCTTTGGTAAAGCGACACCATTTCTTCGCAAACTTTTCCTTCAGGAATAAGTAGCATTGCGTCTATATGTGGCTGGCTAGCTTCAAAGGTAAGATGCCCGACAGTTTTCACCGCAGCTCCATCAATAAATTTATCTACATTCTCTAGGGTCACTACCTTGCCGCACTTCAACGCTTCCGACATCGACGGCGCCCCTTCTGGCTCTACACCAAT
>OFQY01000270.1_pt1 | contig 21990 bp, 30 predicted proteins | sample 1542991 | NCBI WGS metagenome assembly OFQY01 (sample SAMN07774224, study PRJEB24372) | wastewater metagenome | isolation source: Exp Tend VB 10WW | collected 2016-02 | reverse complement strand
AAGAAGGGATAAGAGATGCCAAAGAAGCCACAGACAGCAACTGATGGCATCTCTCGCAATCCTGAGCATGCCATAACAGCCATAGTGCCATATACGGACTGGGCTGCTCTTGAGCGTGCATTCATTCTGAATACGACACACACCAAAGTGCAGACCTGGCTCAATGAAGTGCTAGGCTGGAAGCCGACAAAGATCCGATCGGGCAGGACCAATGAGATGACAAAAGGCTGGAGCAAAAAGCGAGATGCATTCCAGCAACAAATCACAGAAAATGCAATAGCCGAAGCTCTGCATCTCGAGCGGAAGAATGTGCCGACACTACGAATGGCGAAGGCTCAGCTCATCGCCAACATCGTGAAGGATGTCGGTAGATGGGATCGCTTGAATATGATGGACAAGAAGCTGTGCTATGAGATCCTCAAGGTCGAGCTTCGAGAGCCAACAAATGTGAAGGACCTGCCACCTGCAGGAGCAAAAGATCCAGTGGAAGCATTGCTGGAAGAATTCGGCCTAATGGCAGATGGGGAGATAATAATCGATGACGAGCCAGACACAGACCACCTCGCTCTCAGCACTGCAGATAGTCCAGAAGCTGCAGAAGCTGACAGCCAGACACCTGTGGAAGTACCACAAGACTAGATTCTATCGCTACCAGTGGCGGATCTGGCGAATGATCCTGATGCCTCTGGTCCAGAATCTCCTGGTACTCACAGGCAAGAAGGTCACTGAAGAAGATATTGAAGCACTCGAATCGGTGATGCTCAATTTTGAGTACACTCGGCAATCGGGCAAGACAACATCCCTGGTCCATACAGTCGAGTCGATCATGCTCTTCGTGACCAAGTTATTTGATACACCAGTGGAGATCGGGATCTTCGCTCCACAGAAGGAGCAGGCGAATACCGACTTCAAGCGACTGAAGAATGCTCTCACCAAGTCGAAGCAGGATCTGAGCATTATTGATCATGATGCCAATCGCAAGGCGAAGGAAGAGTCCAATGCCAAGACCATCACACTCGGCAATGGATCGAGCTGCTACATCTTCCCTGTGACATCTACCTCGAAGCCTGAGTCCAAGACTCTCCATGTGATCATCATCGAGGAGGCTCAAGCCATTGATGACAAGATCGTGAATGAAGATATCCTGCCGATGGGTGCATCGACCAATGCTGTCATCGTGAAGGTCGGTACTGCTGGCGATATGAAGTGTGACTTCTATCGTGATATCCAGAAGGGCCGAGCCTATGTGATGACATATCCAGAGATCGCTGCAGACAGGCGGAGGATGTATGACATGACTGGTGATGCTCGCCATCTGGTCTATGAGCGTACTGTGAAGAGCCTGATCGCTCAGCGTGGCCTGATGAGTCCTGAGATCCAGAAGCCATACTACAATGTCTGGCAGCTCGCTGGTGGCATGTACATCGACACTCATCAGCTCATTGCTGGTCGCATCGATAAGCCATTCGACAATCCGAAGGCCGATGAAACCTTCCTGCAGTATCGTGAATGGTACAAAGCAGCGGTCCGCAGATCCCTCCTGGAGTGTGATGAATGGGCCAGAGAGCATGAGCTCAGTGATGAGCAGTATGCACTCTACCGAGCCTGGCTCGAGCAGGACCACTACTTCGGACTCGACACAGCCAAGAGTACTGACCAGACAATCCTGAAGATCGGCCGAGTGATCGATGGCAAGCTGACTATCGTGAGATCTGTCAGCGGTGGGAAGGGTACAAATTATGAGGATCAATTCGACATCCTGATCGAAGAGCTCAAGTACTTCAAGATTGCTGCAGGATCTATCGACTCCACTGGACAGGGTGACTTCATGCCTGACAAATTTGAGAGGCACTCACCATACAAGATCTTCCGAATGAAATTCTCTCGCATGACCAAAGACATCATGTACAAGGCTCTCTACCAGAAGCAGATCAATGGCAACCTGATGTATCACTGGCAAGATCCAATCAAGCATGGTGTGAAGATGATTGCTCCAGGCACAGCTCTCACAGTCGAGCAACAGACAGCCATTGCTTCAGAAGAATTTGAAGATGAATTCATTGACCTCGAGAAGCGACAGGTCGGAGAGTACATGGTGGTCCACCATCCCGATGCTGAGGATGCTCACGATGACCATCCAGACAGTACTGCTCTTATGAATTTTGCATATGACAGTTACAATAATAGTAGTGGGATAAAACAATTTTATGCCGATAAAGTAGAGTCTGAGAGAGCTGCAGCAGCAGCTATAGCAGAGGCTAATAGAGGAGCACAATAGAATGGGAATTATCAAAGATGCAAGCAAGTCTATCTACACCAATGTGGTGCTGAAGCCTCTTGCAAACTATCTCGGTGAGATGGCAAAGGCCGACAATGGCTCATCAAATGCTGGCATGCAAGCAGTGCTTCGTGATCGCCTGCCATTCAGCAATCCATATCCAGGCGGAAGGACAAAGCCTGGCTCTACGAATGGCATCGACTTCGCAACACTGAGGCGATTCTCTGTGCAGTATGATGTGGCCCGAGCTGCTATCAATCGCAGGAAGCGACAGCTCAATGCTCTCGACTGGGATATCGTGGCTGCAGAAGATGATGACAAGACTGACTACACAGCTCAGATCAAGCCACTGAAGAAGGAATTCAAATCAATCGGTGGATACAAGGTCCGCTTCCGAGAGCTGATCGACACACTCGTGGATGATCTTCTCGTGCTCGATGCAATGGTCCTGTACAAGCGACCGAATATGGGTGGTGGTCTATACGCTCTCGAGCCTGTAGATGCTGCCACGATCGTGCTTGAGCTCGATGATAATGGTGGCACTCCAATGCCTCCAGATGCTGCATACCGACAGATCATTCATGGCAAGGAGGTCGCAACCTTCACAGCCGATGAGATGTACTACGAGATGATGAATTCTCGGACCTACACACCATATGGCCTCGCTCCGCTTGAGAGTCTGGTCCTCGGTGTCTCCGCTGCCCTGAAGTCTGATATCTACAATGTCCACCTGCTCACTGAAGGCAACATTCCAGAGGGCTTCTTCGGAGTACCTGAAGCATGGACACCTGATCAGATCAAAGAATTCCAGGCACTATGGGATGCTGCATTGTCTGGCGATACTCGTGCAATGAGCAAGCTCAAATTCGTGCCATCTGGCAAGGGTGCTACTGGCTACACTCCAGCAGTCAAGCCTGAAGACATGCGATACAAAGAGCTCCAGGAATGGCTGATGAAGAAGACCTGTATGCTATTCGAGATCCAACCGAATGAGCTCGGCTTCACTGAATCAGTGAACAAGAGCACAGGCGAGGTCCAGCAGGATATCGGATTCAACAGTGGTCTATTGCCACTGGCTCACTTCTTCGAGGAGATCTTCACCGATGTGATCCAGACAGACATGGGCTTCGAGAATCTAGCCTTCAAATACACTGGCCTCGACCAGACTGATGAGCGAGCTGAAGCTGAGAAGAATGAGATTCTCATCCGCTCTGGCCAGACTACTGTGGATGAAGTCCGACAACAACAGGGCAAGCAGCCTCTCGGTGTGGACAAACCATTCGTGCTCGGCAATCCGACATTCATTGATGCTGAGTCACAGAAGACTCGTGCCGATGCAGCAGCAGCTCTCACAAGCCTAGCCTCTGACAAAGAGGAAGAGCCAGAGGAAGACAAGCCGAAGGAAGATCCAGCTCCAGGTGATGTGCCTGCAGAACAGAAGGAGAAGTCGGCCGAGCAGAATCATGTCCAGCTAGTCACTGAGCTCCGAGCATTCCGCAAGTACGCTGTCAATCGCAAGAAGGATGGCAAGGCTCTCAGAGCATTCAAGTCTGATGTATTGCCTCAGAATGTAGTGGATGAGATGAATACCAAACTCAGCAAAGCTGCAGATGCTGATGCGGTCCGAGCCATCTTCAAAGACTACATGCAAGATTATCAGGTGCAATTCCTCGCTGAAGTCACCAACCTTCGGAAGAGCTTGAGCAAAGTAGTATGAACAAACTGCAGCGACTATCTGCAGCAGTCGATCGATTCATATCCAAAGCCAGCAAAAAGAATGAACCGCTAGAAGCCTTCAGGACCACTGATGACTTCAAGTCATTCGAGGATGCCATGTCTGCAGGTATTCTGGATCAGGTCAAAGCTATGGCCAGCAAGCTGCCGAAGTGGATGGTCGAGGATGAAGAATTCGATGAGAAGCGTGTCACCAAATGGGTAGAAGATAATCAGAAGAGCATTGCCAAATATGTCAAGCAGAAGGATGTCTATGCTGTCCTGATTGCATCATTCGTGTACTCAGTCGAGAGCTTCTATCAAAGGCAGGGGATCAAGCTGAAGAAGGCTGCAGATCCATTCGTGACATTCGAGCTGACCAATCAAAACTACCTGGATGCACTCAATGACCAGGCAAATTATTTGCTCAATAAATCCAGCATTGATGAGACCACTCGCAATCGCATGATCAACCTGATCCGAGACACTCGGACTGGCATGGCTACAATCGATGAGGTGGCCGAGATCATTGTCTCTGAATTCGAGGGGATCTCTGATACTCGTGCATTCAGCATAGCCAACACCGAAGCCAATCAAGCTATGAGCTCAGCACAGCAAGCCTTCCTGGTGGAGAATGGCATCGGCTCAAAAGTATGGGTGGCTGCTGGTCCAAACACCTGCCCGATCTGTGAAGGCAATGCCGATCAAGGTCCGATCCCTGTGAATGATGACTTCGACTCAGGTGATCCACATCCTCCTGGACATCCAGGCTGTGAGTGCTACGAAGATGCAGGCGAAGAGATCGATCTCGATTCCATCGATGTGCTATGGGATGGCTCTTGATTATAGATAATCATTCCAGCAGTTATAATTCAAATAGAGGTATATATACATGAAGAAGCCACTACACATCACGATCCCGATCACCAAAGTCGATGAAGAGCAGCGAATGGTCTATGGTTATGCCACAGTCGAGGAGCTCGATTCGCATGGTGAGATCATCACATACGAAGCCAGCAAGAAGGCATTCAGCAACTGGATCGGCAACATCCGAGAGATGCACAAAGATATCGCTGTCGGCAAAGCGATCGACATTGAATTCGATGATGCTGCAAAAGGTGTCTGGATCTCGGCCAAGATCTCCGAATCTGAGGATGGTGAGAATGCCTGGATCAAAGTCAAAGAAGGTGTGCTCGCAGGCTTCAGTATCGGTGGCCGAATCAATGATGCTCAGATGCAGCAGATGATGATCGATGACAAGAAGAAGATGGTCAATGTGATCACCGACTATGATCTTGGTGAGACATCGCTAGTGGATAATCCTGCTGTCGCATCGGCTGTATTCCAGATGGTCAAATCAGTCGATGGTGGACTGGTCCACGAGGAATCATTCGAGAAGACATATGGCCGACCTGTCGCATGGTGGGAGAAGCAATTCCAGTATTCAAATTCGCAAAACATTATGAAGGGCTCTGTCATGGTATACAATGAAAATAGTATGGGCAAACAAGATACAATCGCCAAAAGTCTATGGCAGGGAGCAATGCTCGCTGATCTAGCCATGTGCTTGTCGGACTATATATTCTGGCAATCATATGATGGTGAGAAGGATCTATCCTCTCTCAAGTCTGCCCTCGAAGCTATCCAGGCTGCAGCAGCTCAAGAAATTCTCGAGCCTGAAAACTTCCCCGACTACGAGGAATCAATCGAGAATGCTGCCAAAGCACTAAACATTAAGAAGAGCGAGGAGCTAATCACTATGTCAAAGCAAGTACGAGAACGAGCAAAATCAGTAACTGGTCAAGAGGATCGTGATGCAGATGCTGCAGTCGTGACCACAGCCGAAGAGAATGGCCGACCTATCAATGATACTGAAGAGCGAGCAACCGAAGCAGGCGTGCCTGTGGCTGGTGCTGAAGTCGAGCAAGATGTGCTCGATGCGGATGGCAAGCCAACTGGTGAGAAGCAGACTGTGGTCCAGCCACTTGTCAATGCTGAAGGCCAGGAGCTTGTGGAAGTCGATGAAGATGGCAATGCAGTCGAGACCGAAGAAGATGCTGTCGAAGATGAAGAAGTCGAAACACCTGAAGATGCAGAGGAAGAAGAGCCAGAGACTCCTGCTGCCGATGACAAAGATTCTGGCAAAGGTGGCAAGGGCAAAAAGTTTGCTCCTAAAGCCACATTGAAGAAGTCCACTGAACAGAGTGATCTTGCAAAGATGGTGTCTGCTGCAGTAGCGGATGGGATTGCGAAAGCAGTCGCTCCACTAGAAGAGCAGATCGCAGAACTGAAGAAGCAACCTGTTGCTTCCAAAGTCCGCAAGACCTATACAGTGAAGAAGGGAGAGGAAGTGGAAGACGCAAATTCTCCAGATCCTACCTCAGAGGAAGGCAAGAACAAGCAGAAAATGGATTCACTATTGAAGCGAGCTGATGAGCTTGCTGCAGATCCAAATGTCGGTACTCATGAAGAGCGATTGCGAACAGCATTCGAGCTCCGCAAGTACTCTCGCCTGCTTGATCCAGCATCTCGGCAGAAGCATGCTGAGGTCCGAGCCAGCTTCAAAGGGTAGTCAGTTAGATATTCAGTTACTCAATAATGAGGTGCAAAGAAGGTAGTATTCAAAATGGAAGCAAATCAAATCGCTCAACTCGTGCAAGATGAGATCCGCAAAGCGGTGACTCAAAGCACATACACATTCAGTCCTAGCGACCGATCAATCTACTCGCCAGAGAACCTTGATCCAGTAGTCAAGACTATTGTGCCAACAGCAACGCCTGTTCGTGGCTTTATTCCTCGTGTCGGTGGCATGGGTGAAGCTGCATCTTTTAACAAACTAACAAGCAAGATCGATCCTACCGCTACTGGTACTGGTACTCGTGTCGGATTCGCAGATGCTGGACAGCCTTCACAGACTAGCCAGACCTATGAATTCGTGAGCTATCCATACAAGAACCTCGGTCGTGATGTAGAGATCGGCCGACAGCAAATCGCTGCAAATCGTGGCAGCAACCTGGAAGACATCCGAGCTCGTGAAGAGCTTATCAAGACCACAGAGGTCTTGCTCGGTGAAGAGGTGATGACTCTCACTGGTGATGCTGCTCTGTACAGCACAGAGTACTCAGGCTTCAGCAAGCTCATCACAACCAACTCAGGAAGTGCTGGTCTATTGACCGCTTCAGGTGTGAGCAATTATGCTCAGACTCTCTTCCAGAATGGTGCTGACTTGGTGTCTCACTTGGTCTTGAACCCTCGCCAGAACCGAGCATTGAGTGATCAGCTCGAAGGTACTGGAAGCATCCAGCGTATTGTCATCGACAATCAAGGTGCTGCAACTGGTGGCCAACACCTTGCGAACATCGTGGATGGTAACACTGGTAACTTGATCAAGGTAGTGACTAGTCGCTACGCTGCATCATGGGCCTTCCTGTTGTCAGTCCGCAGTGCTGCTGGTGAGAACTGGATCGAGATGAGTGACCTCGAAACTCTATCGATCTACGATGTGCCAACCGCTAACCACAGTATTCAATCTCGTGTCTTCGAGACCACAGTGCTGAAGGTGATCGGTGAACCATATCAGTACAAAATCGGTGGCCTAGCTACATCCTAATCTGTAGCCTAGAGCGACTCCCCTTCAATCTATGGAGGGGAGTACTCTGAGCTATAATGAATACAGAGAGGGCATGATGGCAGAGAATCTTATCACACAAGCAGAACTCGAAGCATATGCCCCTGATCTTGACCTGTCTACATTCAGCCAGGCCACCATATCAGGGATGATCGGTCGTGCCTCAAAGATCATCACTCAGTACTGTGATGTCGAGGGCTTCTTCAAAATGGCTGTCACGAATGAGAGAGACCGAGCATTGATCGCTCCAAATGGTGACATGACCATCAGCTTCAGGCGAAGGCCAGTGCAGGATGGTGACATCAGTGCCATTCGGCTAGTCGGTGTCGGCCTGAGCCAAAGCCTCACACTTGAGGATGGTGGCAATAGAATCTACTTCATCCCGAATCCAAAGACATATGTGATCTACCCGAGCAATTATCTGATCAGCATGGGTCGTGGTCTACTGGCCCTCGACTCCTCCGATCTATTCTATGAGATCGACTACACAGGTGGATATGCCACTGACATTGCAGACTTGCCACCAGATCTGAAGGAAGCAGCCACGCTGTACATCCGAGACATGGTGTCACGCAAATTCAATCCGACTGGAGCACAGAGCTTCACGCAGGGCAGAGTCAGCATGAGCTTCGGCTATTCTGGAGGTCGCTCAAAGAGTGCTCTGGTATCTGCAGCAGAAGACATCCTGGACTCTGGAGGCTATGCCAGGAAGGTGATCTGATGCCTCCTATACTCGACAAGACTGTATTCATCTCTCGCTTCGAGAAGACATCGACCGATGTGGACAAGGAGCGATATGTCACACACTCTGGCTACCTCGGACCAGGGCAGATTCCGACTGCAGCAATCAAAGCAAATATCCAGCCATCATCGGCCGAGACAACTGTCCTGGTGGATGGTGTATTCGGCAAGACCTTCGACATGTTTACTTCAGCATCTGGAGTAGTCGAGGGCATGAAGGTGACTGTATCTGGCACGGGTGCAGAGTACTTCGTGAGAGGCCGACAGGTGCATGACAATGGCATACTGCCAGAACATTATGAGCTCGTGCTCACAAAGGATAAGCGATGAGTGGCGGACTAGCAGTCGATGTACAGGTGGTCGGACTGGATGATCTGATCCGAGACATCAAGAAGGCAGGCGGAGATGCCGAGCCTCTTGTGACTGCTGCCCTGACAAACTCCACCACGCATGCTCAAGGCGAGATCCGACAGCGAGCTCCGCATGCATTCGGTACACTACAAAGATCTGTACTGGCTGAAGTCAATTATCCAGAAGGCCAGGTGGAAGCTCAGGAATCCTATGCTCCAGATGTGGAGTATGGCACAAGCGGACACACACCACCTTCAGATGCCATCGAGCGATGGATCAGGAAGAAGGGTATCCCAAGCAAAGCATTGTGGCCAATCATCAAGACCATCGAGAAGCGTGGTACTCGAGCACAGCCATTCTTCGGTCCAGGATGGGAAGCCTCACAAGGCTTCATCAATAGTCAATTCGATAAGGTCATGGACAAGCTGATGTCAGCACTCATGGGGAGGAGATAGATATGTGGAATGAATTATCTGCAGCCATCAAGACTGTGGTCCAAACAAGCAGCGAGGTCGATTCGACTCAGGTCTTCGACTATGCCAAGAGCAAGATGGAGCACTATCCATGTGTCACGATCACGCCTCTTGAAACTCCAGAGGCTCTCTTCGCTGACACCTCGAGGAATCAGCGGACCTACAACTTCGCAATCAGGGTATACCAGGAGCGAATGGAGCAGGGTGAGTCTGACTCTGAGCGGATCATGCGGACCATTGTCGATGATCTGATCAGCAAGTTTGATGCAGACATCTATCTCGGAGCAACTCTACAGGGTAGAGGCTACTGCAGACCGATCCCGAGTCGGTGGTCATTCGTGCAAGGTGAGCAGGTGAATACTCGCATGGCAGAGATAATTCTGTCCTGTGTGGTTATACAGTAGAGCGAATTCAAATATAATACGAATAGAGGAGAATAATCATGGCACTAGATATCGGAAGAAAAGGATGGGCTGGAATCGCACTGGAGACTACTCCTGGTGTTCCTGTTCCACAGACTGACATAGTACCATTCACCGAGAATACATTGATGGCCAAGCATGAGCCAATTCCAAACGAAGCAGCTTATGGTGTACGAGAGAAGACCTTCGATGCAGTGATCGGCAAGAAGTGGTCCGAAGGATCAATCAGTATCAATGCTGATGCCGATGACACAGGGCTCTTCCTTGTGGCAGCACTCGGATCAAACTCTCCAGCCAATGTCGCTGGCTCAGTTTATGATCACACCATCACTCGCAACAACAGCAACACTCCAAAGACCATGACTGTCAATCAGGCTCGTGGATCTATCGACAAACAGTACTATCCAAATGTCGCAGTGAAGACTCTGGAATTCAGTGTGAGCGATGGCCTCGTGGAAGCGAAGGCATCCTTGCTCGGCAAATTCCCTATCACTACCACATCAGGAAGCCTCACAACCGCTTCAGGCGGTATCTACAGCTTCGCTGACTCTCGCTTCGCATTCGGCTCTAGCGTGGCAGCAGCAGGCTCAGCAACCAACCTGAAGCCACATGACTTCAAGCTGACTCTTGAGAACAACACTACAGCAGTATTCCGACATGGATCTGCAGAGCCAGACACAATCAATCATGGTGAATTTGAAGCTACTGTCGAAGCATCACTATACTTCGAGGGTACTACTGAGCGTGACAACTTCTATGGCCTGGACCGCCAGGCTGCAAGCTGGAAGGTCAATGGTCCTGGTATCGGTGGCGGATACAGCTCGAGTCTCGAGGTCCGCATGTATCGTACCTATTACGAAGACTTCCCGCTGGAGACAGGACTCTCTGACTTCTATGCGGTCAAATTCAAAGTAAGATGTGCATACGACAACGCAAACAGTCGCAGCGTGGATGCTGTCTTGAGGAATACTCGATCAAGCTACTAGAACAATTAAAGGAGGTGTAACATGGGATATGGTGAAACTAAGATAGTCAAAGTTATTTTTCCTAGTGATAAAAAATACTGGGCAAAAGTTAAGACTTCTTTGCCATATGGAGAACTGAAGAAGTACTTTGAATATGGTGGTACAGATGGTCCATTGTCAACCCCAGAGAAGTTAAAACTCTCCATAACTGAATGGAATATAGATGGTGATGATGGATCTGTCCTTCCAATTACTGTCGAGAATATCGACCTGCTACAAGAGATAGACATCTTAGCAATAGCAGATGTGGCAACTCCGAGGCAATCTGAGGAATCAAAAAAAAAGTAGTTAAAGCTGCTCATAGTTATTTTGGGGGGTCAAAAGTCTCGAATCCTCCAAGTGATTTAATTGATTATTTATTATGTGCTCGCTTCGGCTGGACACTTGACGAGCTCGATCGCCAAGATAGCGAACGCCTTAAGCGTTTTATAATAATAATAGGAATAGAGAAGCAATACAGCAGGACTGAAAATGGCATATAACACTCGTGATCTAAAGGTACGAATACTCGGAGATGCGAGTGGTTTTATAAATGCTTCAGAAAAAGTACAAGACGAAACTAAAAAAACAAGCTCAGGACTAGAAGACTTTGCTAATGTATCCAAAAAAGCAAGCCTTGTTCTTGCAGGTGTTGGAGTTGGTCTTACTGCTTATGCAAAATCTGCAACAGACTATACTGTTGGTCTAGTTAAATCTAGCAAAGAGCTATCACGCCAGACAGGAGCAAGCGTAGAAGATAGCTCTCGTTTACTCTATGCAGTGCAAAGACTAGGTTTATCTGCTGAACAGGCAAGCACAGTTTTTGGTATATTCTCTAAGCAGATTCGTGAATCTCAGAACGCAATTGATCCCACAACATCAAAGCTCGGTGCTCTAGGAGTAAATGTCCGCAATGCTGATGGATCATTCAAGAATTTTAATGAAGTTTTGCTTGATACTGCTGATAAATTTGCAGGCATGAAAGATGGTAGTGCAAAAACTGCAGCAGCTATGGATCTGTTCGGTCGATCGGGCAAGGACATGATTCCAATATTGAATAAAGGGTCAAAAGGCATTGAGGAGCTTGAAAAAAAGGCCGATGAATTAGGGCTTACGCTAGATGCCAAAACGGTCGCTTCAGTCAATAGATACATTCAATCGCAAAAAGATCTGAAGGATAGCACGAATGCATTGAAGGTCCAAGTCGGATCACTAACAGCACCCGTTTTGGCAAACTTCAATAATCGCCTTAATAACATAGTTAGTTCGCTTTTATCTACTAATAATCCTTTGCGTGGAATGATAGTAAATGTACTGGCTTTCGGAGGTCCAATAGCAGGTGCAGCCTCTGGGCTTGCAGGATTCGCAGGCAATATTGCATCAGTCGCCTCTGCTGCTGGTGGTTTTCGAGCCATGATGGGAGGTATCACTGCCTTTATGACTGGGCCATGGGGATTGGCAATAGGTGCAGCAGTGCTTGCCATTGGCGGTCTCACATGGTTCTTCACTCGCCATAAAAAAGCCTCTGATGATGTCACTCAGAGCACTCAGCAACAGACCACTGCTGAGGACGAACTCAATGAACAGATGAGACAGTTGGCAATCAACACTGATCGAGCTGCTCAGATTACACAGACTCTAGTTAGTGCTCAATTTGAGGCAGAAGGTGCAGCATTAGGCGTTGAGAGGGCTCAGCGTACTTATAACGAGGCTGTCAAAACAAATGGAGCTAATAGTCTTGAGGCTCGTGAGGCATTACATAATCTGAAAGAGGCACAGAATAGACTCAAAGACGCAACTGATAAAGCTAATGTTGCACAAGAGAATCAGAATCTGGCTAATGGTTTACTAAGAGCAGACACACCTGCAACCGTCAACGCAATTCAGCTTCGTATAGATAAATTTTCTGGACTTGCGGGTACGCTATCTAGTGCCAACGGCCAATTAGCCGTATTGGATGCAAATATCCAAAGTAAAGCTCCAGTATTACAAGGATCAGTGCAAAGACTTCAGGGCTCTATTCAAAACCTTCAGGGCTCTATTCAAAACCTTCAGGGAACAAAGATCAATTTACAGGGAGGCACTATTCAACTTCAAGGTGCTCGAGCTGGTGGTGGTCCAGTTCAAGCAGGTAAGAGTTATCTAGTTGGCGAAGAAGGCATGGAAATATTTACTCCAGATACTTCGGGACGAATTATTCCAAATGACAAGATAAAATCAGGAACTACATCAGCATCTACTGCAATCACTCAGCCAATACAACAGACCACCATCAATTTTGATCCACAGATCAATGTCGGTATGTTCGCAGGTATGCCGACCGAATATCGAGAGATGGCTGAGAGGCTATGGGTGGAATTCACTCGCATTGCACAAAGTAATGGTATTAAGCTGCAAAGCATCGGAGCGAGGTCACAATAATGTCAGTACTACCTATCACAGTCAATTCAGGCACACTACCTCGCCAGCCATCAAGACTTCGAGAGTGGCGTGAGTATATCCAGACAGACAAATTCGCAATCGATGGAGCGATGCAGCGGAATAGAATCAGGACTCCAAGCAATCCACTCGGCTTCAAATACAATGTGGAGATGATCTTCGAGAATATCGATATCACTGACTTCGGTAGTCTTGATGCATACTTCACCGCTGGATCTGGTGTGAATTACTACAATCCGAGCTCTAAATATGGGGTGCTCAGCTTCTCTGGTCTTCCATTCCCTGATGAATCGGATGACTATGCAGCAGGTGATTCCCTCCTCACGACATACAAGGTAAAGATAAGGCAATTCTAATGCAGACAGTATCGAGCGGATGGGGCAATAAGATCTCGGTCGGTGCTCGACACATCGGCTATGGGGTGCTCATGTCCTGGATGCGGACCACTGCAACAGGGGTCAGATACTTCACCATCAATCAGAGTCGGATCGGTGGACCAGACATGATCAAGGGATCTGGTGACTTCGTGGCATTCTTCGATCGCTTCAGGTATGATGATGTCTCTCCATTCGTGACATCTATCTCGGTGCAAAAGAATATCGGGCAATTCCCCTATGGTGTCATCATGGCTCAAGCAGATGTGGAGCTCGACAATAATACCAAAAAATTCCTGCCAAATTATGACACTACAATCGGCTCGGGTGTCGGTCTACCAAATCGGCCGATGAAGATCTCGATCGGCATTGAGGATGAATTCGTGAAGTTATTTGTCGGATACACATCACAACCAAAAGCCACACTGAATAATCGGGTGGTCCAGGTACATGCATTCGATGCCTTCAACTTTATCAATGGATTCCGCTCTACAATCAGCGGTGCATTCGTCAATGCTCCACTGCATAATGTTATTGCTTCAGGTATGGCAGAGATGGGCTTCAGCTCAAGCCAGTATGTGATCGACAAATCATTGCAGCAGAACATAGGATACCTGGCCACATATGATCGTAGGTGGGGAGATGTCTTCAAGGATGGCACTGAAGCAGAGCAGGCTCTGATGTTTGTGGATGAGGGTGGTATCATCCGCTTCTGGAATCGCCAGCACTTCCTAACCACATCAGGCACACCTCGCTTCCAGCTCAGTTATTCCAAGCTCTCCGATCTGCAGTGGCAGAATACTCCGATTATCAATGATGTGATCGTGAAGGCCAAGCCTCGAGCGGTCCAGGCTCAGCAGAAGATATGGGAAGCAGACTCGGCCATTGTGCTCGAGCCTAATCAAGACACCGACTACTTCGTGGACTTCTCAGATGATTATGGTCCGCTGCCGACAACATCAGTCAGCACACCTGTCTATATCACTAGTGCTTCAGGAGCACAGAGCTTCTATGTGACTAATACTTCAGAGGATGGATCGGGCCAGCCTCAGAATAGTTATGTGGCACTGGTCTCCGCTTATAGCTTCGGATCTACTTATAAGCTGACATTCCGAAACACTTATGGCAGCCGACTCTACCTGACACAGCTTGTGATCTATGCTACTCCAGCGAAGGTGACACAGGTCATTGAGGAGCGAATCCAGGACACCACCTCAATAGATGCCTTCGGTCGAAACCCTTCCAACAACGGAGAGCCGATCACTATTGAGAATGATCTGATCCAGGACAAGAGCACTGCTCGGACTCTAGCATACACACTGGTCAAAGAGTATAAGTCTCCAGGCAAGCGGTACATCTGCCCTGTCGTGATCCAAAGCGATCCTGCCTTGCAGATCGGGGATCAGGGTCTTCTTCTAATCAATGATACTAACGAGGTCAAGAATGTATACATCACTGGCAAGACCGATGTGATCCAGAGGAATGCTGACTATATGCAAACACTTGAGGTAGAGGAGCGAACAATCAGGCGGTACTTCACCATCAATCAATCGAGGATCGGTGGCACTGATCTTATTGCTCCATAGGATTCAAGCTATAATAACAATAGAGGAGATCAGATGATACTAGGTAGCGAGACAAGCGAACACGATGCGGACCAGATGCTTCATTTTTACAAGCAGCACTTCTTGACTGTCGAGGTAGTGAGCTGTGGCAAGTGTGGTACTGCCCTCGCCTTCGAGTGCTCTGGTGGCGATGGCATGGGTATTGCTCCGAATGAGCTCGGCAAGTACATCATCCCGATCGGGGATTCATTGCTATCAAGTCGAGTCCGACTTGATGAAGCTCCGACTGGTGAGCGAATGATGGGGTATCAGTGTGGTGCTCCAGTCCAGAACCCTGAATTTCCTGCAGCAAAGAAGGCATTCGATGCTCAGCTTGCTGCATATGATAAGCAGTATCAGAAGGATCTTGCAAAGGCTCAAGCTGCCAAGAAGGAAGAGCCTATTTATCAGCCACCTATTTTGACTGTGCCTGAGCTTGTGCAGTGTGGCAATGATACTCGAATTGCAGATGTGGAGCGAGGCCATGTGCCAGTCGGTGCAATGCAATCAGCACTCTCTCCATTTGAGAAGCATAAGATCCGAGAGCAGATCGCTGCAGATCCAGGACACAAGGCAGACTTCAAGAAGGTCGGCAACATTAAACACTTTGAATCATTCCAAGTAGAGAGGGTATAAGATGGCATATTCAGCAGATACATTTGTTGCCGATGAGCAACCAACAACAGCAAAATGGAATAAGCTCTGGAGCAATGATGCCAGCTTCAATGATGGCTCTGGCCTCAATAACCTATCGAATCCAATCGTGGCCAACTCAGCGAATCATCTGGTCCTGACTCCAGGCACAAATAAATTCGTGAAGATTGCTGTGCTTAGGCAAGATAACACCACCAACGCCTACAAGAACAATAGTATTATGCTCACTGGGTGGGGGCTTGTAGCATATCCTGCAGCAAGCAATGTCACTGACACAGTAACATATGGAATAACTTTTGATGCGATTCCGATTCCAGTCGGTGTATTCGGTGGAGATCATAGCTCATCTTCCACATACGGTGCTGGCGGAAACCTGGTAGAAGGTCTTCTTCACTTCAAAATCCATACGCCAACAACGACAACATTTGTGGCACAAATACACAAATACAATGGTGGCGGAAACTTTGCAGCGGGCAATGCATTTTATCAATGGCAATCTATAGGTGAGCTCGCATAATGATCCAACAGCTTGCAATCATCAAGGAGGGCAAGCTCGCAGGTCGGCAGATGGTGATTCCGCAAGATCCGAATCAGACATGGGCGATTGTCGAGCGAGCTCCTGGCACTATGCAGAGAGCTTGCTTGATACACGAGAAATTCATCGGCAAAGAATGCGATCAGTGCGTGGAATCAGAGAGGAAGTATCAGCGTGGGAGCAGAAGACAAATCACTGAGATCTAGTGCCATACCATACTATGCAAATGTGTGGGGCTATAACAGGCGTACAAATTCAGACTTTGATATCTCAGACTCAACAGTGCCTGGCGATCTCTCGAAGATGATGCCATCATCCTACACTGGCCAGACAGCAATCTCTGCAGTCAATGCAATCAGGGTGCTTCAGCCCCAGTATGGTGACATCATAGAAGCCAACCTGAATATCAAATTCACTATGGCTTCAGCCGAAGCTGCTCGCAGATTCCGAGTGGCCATCGGATACTTCAGCTCAGGATATACAGCACAGACCTCATATAGCGACCAGGAGATCACCGACAGCCACCGATTGATCACAGGTGCTGATACTCCCTATGCGATCGCTGCAGCAGGCTCTATCAATATACCGAGACTGAATCTCTACCCTGCCATGTACCATCGTGGTGATAGTCGCTTCCTGGATGATGCCTTCGTGGTCCTGCTCTGCTTCGATCAAGCTCCGAGCAAAGGTACTGGCTACACCTTCACCAAGTTTGAAGTGGACTGCACAATGCAGATGGGGCTGGCATAATGGGTGCATCTGATACAAAGCAAATCGGGTATGGCAAGAGCCAGCAGAAGAAGGACTGGGCCATATACAGGTATTGTGGTGGGCTCGGTGGTGGTGGGTGTCCTCCGATCCAGAACAAGACTCAGATCAAATTCGCAATCGATGTCAATCCATACCTGGTGAAGAATAAATCGATCACGCTCCGCAATCCTGAATTCAATGGCATTGTACTCTACCAAGATCTCGGACCTGATGGGCTGGGCTGCTCCAGTAGTTATGATGTGAACAGTCCGCAAGACTGGTATCTCGGGCTGTCGGCAGATGGTGTCATGACTGATGCAGAGGTGATCGCTCAGAATCTCCTGCAGGATAACCTAACCCCTCCATTCGATATCGAAGTGAGTGGTCGCAACATTCTTCCACAGCCAACAGACTCAGGATGGGATGGCAAGGTCTGGTGTCATATAGTCTGGACAAATGCACTCTTCGTGAGTGATCAGCTCTATGTGGACAATGTGCAGTATCTCCGAGTGGTCCAGCATAATTATGAGGTGAAGCAATAATGGGAAGCCAGAACAAACTACAATCCTATCCATACAGCCTGAAGACAGTGCTGGCTGCTAATCAGTCGATGTGCTTGAATCGCTTCTTCCTGTATCTCGTGCCACCGAAGGATGCTCTGACCATCGAGCGACTCTTCTGCCACTGTGTCTTCCTGTTCGATGCGAGTGTGGCTGCAGCCGATCGCAGGATCGTATCGGTAGGAATTGTCGATGAGCTTGTGCCATTCCCTATGTCGGCCATATCAAACTATCAGCGAAGGCAGCAAGTAAATCAGTCGGCCGATGCGAATCGCAGAGTGGATCTCAGTATAGATCTGAGCCATCTGCTGAAGAATGATAATGTATCATATCAAGAGGATGCATTCGATGATGGTCCGACAACTGGATACACAGCAGTCGAGATCTTATTGCCCGAGACACTTGCAAACACATCAACAGTAGGAGATATGGAGATATGGAAGCTAGACGGCCTCTTCACTACCACAGGAATTCGGTAATAGTACCGAAGCTCGGCAGCAAGTCGATGCAAAAGATGATCAAGCGATCCATCAATAACATTGATATGGATCAAAACAAGATCCCTCAAGATACAAATCAGAAGATATGCTCCACTCTTCAATGTCCTCGCTGTCGTGCTGAGCAGACTGAATGGCGAGCAACCTGCAGGCGATGCATGGCCTGCTTCTACTGTGGCCTGGTGGGTGGGAGCAAGTACCAGTGTCACTTCTGTGGCAACACTATCCCTGAAGAGGATCGCCAGCCATATGTAGAGAGGTCTATCAAGATAGCCTAATTGTGGCACAATGAGAATAGCAGGGAGATTCACTTCTCTCTATCATTGTGCAATCATCAGGGAGGGAACACATATACATGGAGATCTGGCAAACCATTCTCACAATCATCGGAATATCAATAGCTCTATCTGGTAGCTTCGCAGTCTTCTGGACCAACACTCGCAACACTGTTATCAAAACACAGTCCGACAATTATGATCGGACCATCAGCTCATACAAGGAAGTTATTGCTGCTCAAGATGAGAAGATGAATATCCTCACAGCGGAAGTCAAAGAGCTTCGAGGCTTGCACACCGACAGCGTGAAGATGATCGGCCAACTGCAGGGAGAGCTCAAGTCCTGGAAGGAGCTGCCGATTCGAGAGCTTGCCGATCACATGAGTTATGTCACAGAATTGCAATACATTATGGCGAAACATCTCGGGATTGACCATCTACCAGAGCTCAAGACTACGGGTCGCAAAGTATAGTGAATGCCCTGTTCGGCATATAATTATAAGTAGAGGAGGTGCTCCATGAGACTATCAATCGCACAATTTTATCAGGCCAATGGGAATAACTATTCCCCTGGTCGCAATGGGAATCCTGTGAGATATGTCACAATTCACCATTCAGCAGGATGGGAAGCCACGCTTCGATATCTATGGGCCGATCCTAATCGCAATGGATCGAGTCACTTCTGGGTCGGCAATCAGCCTGGCCAGATCGAGCAATATGTGGACACCGATGATACAGCCTGGTGCAATGGCAACTGGCAAAGCAACCTGCAGAGCATCTCGATTGAAGTCAGAGGTGACTGGCGTGGATACTATGATCAGCAAACATTGAACAACCTCGAGACTCTGCTGCAGCAGATCCGCAAGAATTATCCGCAAGCAGATATTCAATACCACAAAGATGTCAGCGACAAGATCACTCTCTGCCCTGCAGATCTCAAAGACAAGGGATATGCTCGGACTGTATGGGATCGAGTAACCGCATGGCTCAATCCTCCGAAGCCACCTGCTCCATCGATCACATACACGAAGATCACTCCGAAGCGTATCAAGCTGACTCGTGCAGCAAACCTGTGGAACTTCAACTTCACTGACTGGACCAAAGCTCAGGCTGTCAAAGCATACGAGACTGGAGCAGTCATCGATGTTGTGGCTGTCGCAAAGAATGCTCTCGGTGGCGAGTACTACATGACAGCATATTCATACAATGATGGTGCTATCAGGCAGACCAATGGCTTCAATGTGAAGGATGCTGTGGACTATGTGCCTGAGATCACACTGCCTCCGACTGTGGAGCAGAAGTGGGAAGGCATGGCCAATCCTCGCAAGATGAGACTACTCGTGGCAAGCATGGTCACTGACCTCGACACCATGAAGGAATTCGGTGATGTCGTGGCAGTCAATACTGATATCGATCTAGTCGAGCTGAAGACAGTATCACCTGGCAAAGTATATGCTCGCAGTAGCTGGTCCAAGACCAACAATAAGAACTGGGGTATTGAGCTCAGCCGATTCGGTGAAGTGCCAAGCACACAGCCTGAGCCACCACGAGAGCCAGTACCAGAGCCACCAATCGATACCGATCCAACTGTGCCAGGACAAGGCGATGTGGTCGATAGGCTCAATGCTCTGGAGAAGATTGTCAAAGCGATAGTGGACTTCCTGACAAGTATCTTCAGTGGATTCAAGATCAATAAATAAGGAGGCAGCAATGCAACTCTCAAAAATAAGCAAAGATCAAGCAGCAAAGATTCTGAAGGCAGCTCTGTATGTCGGAGCTTCAGCGATCATATCCTACCTGATCACAGTGATCACTGATCAGCCTGAGCTCTTCGGTCCACTGACACCGCTTGTCAATGTGATTCTTGTCACACTCAAGCAGGCATTCACAAAGCCTGTCTGAGCTGATACAATGAGCTCGTGAGGTGGAGTCGAGGAGGTAACTCTTCGACTCTTCCATTTTGTATTGACACTGGAGAACTCCAGACAGTATTATTCCAATAGACAAAAGCCATAGCTGCCGAATACCACCGAGCTATGGCTTGTCGCTTTTTATGGCACAATGAGAATGGAAGGTAGATCGATGGAAGCGAAGCCTCATGGTGCTGAATTGTGTGACAAAATCACTGCCGAAATAGACAGTGCTCTTGCCGACAATGCAACTCAAATGGCCCTCTTCGGCCTGGCTAAAGTGACCGAGATCACTCGGCCGATCGTAGAGAATACTGGCCACGATCCATTCATTGACGATCTACAGGGAGGACTCTTTGATGACTGAGGTCGCTCCACAGGAATTCGACAGGCAGCGAGCAAATGTCATGGAGGCTCTTGTCTATGCTCGTGCTGATTACATGCATGCTGATACTGATATTGAGCGAGAGATTCACATGAGTGCCATCAATCATCTGCTGGACACAGCTATTGATTGTGGCTTTATTGCTATCCGAGGTGCAAATGCAGAAGCCTCATCCGATTGATCAGTATGGTCTGGCAGTCAGGCCACCTGACATTCGGCTCGAGTGTGATCCAGATCAATGCAAATATCCAGAACCATTCCAGGACCGACAGCATGTCTATCATCCGAGGACTGAATTCAAAACGCCTGAAGAGAAGAAGCTCCGCAACTGTGGCCGATTCGTGGTCCACATGTGTCGCTGCATGCATGAAGAATGGGATAATGCCTATGCTCCACCACCAAAGCCAGATCGTGATGTGATCGTGGCATACAATAGAGGCATGCTACCTATTGACAAAACAGAGCCACTGTGATAGAGTAATAGTGTTATGAATCATATAACACAAAAACTAGAACAAACAATTTACGGATACACTCCTGGCGAATTCCTTCCTGTATGGGAAGGTGGCCAGCTTCGCAACCGCAATCAATTCATTCTCTACAAGATCAAGAAGATCTTCCGCAAATAGAAGAGACCTCGCCTCTCAAAAAAGCAAGGTCTCCATCGATGGAAGATATTGAAGAATTGAGGTGCAATTCTCCACCTGTATTCTGACACCATCTAACAGATGTGTCTGTGAGATAATAGACACATTTTGTGTGACTGTGTATATCTAGTACCAGTGAGGGTATCGGCTATTCCAGGCAGCCAGAGCTCCATCCCAAGAGCCATACCTGTCCTTCACATAGCTGTCCATCCAGCGGAGCTGACAGACAGGCTCTACACCACAATGAGCTATCTTGCTGCATGGTAGTGCTTGAGGGATACCACATGCTCCTGAGTCTGGATTCACTGCAGTCGGCCGACAGCCACTCTCATTGATGATGAGCTTATTTGTAGCATAGGTACTCGGTATGCCTGCTGCTGCCATCCAGTCGGCACATGATCCGCTGGCCCTGATAGGCTCTTCAGCGAATGCCTTCGGACTAGCAGCCAAAGCAGCCAGTCGCTGCTTCTCGGCCTTTGCAGCCTGCAGATTCTTGATCTCATTGCGAAGCTGATCTTCCAGCTTCTTCTGATCCTCAAGCTGCTGCTGAGTCTGTGTGTTGGTCTTCTGAAGCTCCTCGGTTTTATTGTGGAGCTCTTGTCGCTCAGTCTCTAATCGCTTGATCTGAGACTGTGTATGCTGGATGTCTTTGTAATTCTCGGCTGCAGCTATGCAGCCGAAGCTAATGATGAGAGCTGATATCGCCACGATCAGCAATTTGAGTTTCTTATTATGCAAAATTATCTACCA
>OFQY01000269.1_pt1 | contig 22048 bp, 24 predicted proteins | sample 1542991 | NCBI WGS metagenome assembly OFQY01 (sample SAMN07774224, study PRJEB24372) | wastewater metagenome | isolation source: Exp Tend VB 10WW | collected 2016-02 | reverse complement strand
TCAAAGAATACCAAGGCTTTCTTGATGATGCTGTCGCAGCTCGTGATCATGCAGGAGTGTTCATCATCAGCACAAAGAAACTTATAGCCGACCTGTTGACTGATCAGGTCCCGGGAGTTCAATAGTATGAGAGAAACACTAAAAGACATGCAGACGAGATTGGTCCGCATGGAAGCAAAACATGACACTGTACTGAAAGGTGATCTCGCGATCCGTACTACGCTTTCTGAAGTTCTTGGGAGCTATGTAAACGAATCAGTAGGATATTCAGTATCTCGTGGGGAAAGGATGGTGAAAGTACTCGATTGGACTGGTATTGCTTTCCATATCGGAAAACTGAAGGCACAAGCTGAAAGAACAAAAGATGATGAAATCATACAGAACCAAACGATTGAGATCAGTAATTTGCGTACCAAAATACAAAATCTCGAACGTGATGCTGAAGAATGGGAGTAATAATACGGGGGTGTGCCCCGTGTAGTGACAATACGGAATTGCCCCGATAGATACCGTTTCGGGGTGGGTCACTGGCAGGTATCCAACAAGCCCCCGTTGTCACTACACAGAGCACATCGTCTTGACGAAAGTGCTATAATATAGTCATGGTAGTAACACTAATTAAAAAAGGAAGTAATGTGGTTGTCGAGAAGAAGAAGCAACTCTCTCCTCGTGAAATTACTGTTGTACGTGGGGTGAAAATGGGTGCAGGCTCTAAGGCAGAGATATTAAAGAAAGCAGGATACGGAAAAAGTACTCAACGTAAGCCTGCAAGAGTCTTTGATAAGCCTGAAATCCAAGAAGCGATCGCTCCTATCATTGATCGCCTTGTTCGGCATCGTGATAGAGCTCTCGAACGCATGGAAGCACTTGTTGGAAAGGCAGGATACACCAGTCTCTCTATCACAGTAGCGAACATGAACAAAGATATTGAGTTGCTCTCAGGACGCCCCACGGCTCGAGAAGAGTACGTGTTGCCACCTGAAGAGCAAGCAAAGATTGATAAATTACTAGAATTAAACAAATAATTTATGGCATTAAGCACAATTTGCATGATCATTTGGTTCGCTTTATACGGTATCAGTTTCTTTTTGAAAGAACCTATACAATTTCTCGGGTTTGCAATGGCTGTATTGGCCATCGTGATCTCGGTCGCTCTCATTGCTAAAAACTAACTTTACAAGAGACACAGCTGGGCCCGCGGTAGGAGGTAGGATTGTAGCCGTGATAAACCGACTACCCCTAAGTGAATAATGAGCCTGCTACGGGGTCAACTGTGTCTCTTCATACAATCATGAAAAACATTTATTTTATATTTCTCATGGCTCTCCTCTATCCTTCACTGGCTTTTGCTACGCCTCTCTTTCGAGGGTATTCCGCAAAAGATAGAAAGGTCCATGAATGTGATCAGGTGACAATCAATCAGGATACTGGCAAAGCGTATTGCTATGTTAAAAACAGTAAAGGAGTTCTTGCTTCTATAGGACTGGTGACACTTCGCATGTGGACAGGGCTCTACGATGCTCAAAATGCCCCTATATACGAGTTTGATACAGTCTCCACCCCGAACTACCCAACAGGCATAATGATGCTTGGTAATGCCCAAATCAATACTTCTGTGAGCTCGTACTACGGGTGGTATATCCTCAGTCCGACAGGCAATCTCTCATTCTCTGATATTAGTTCGTATTCACGCGATTATTGGTCACGAGTTATAAACAATGGAAAATAAAGACATAGCAACAAAAGCTCCCCCACAGGTATTTCCTATTGAACAGCTTCCACCGTTTGCTCAAGAGTGTGTTGGGAAGATCTGGGAAAAATACGGTACTCCAAAAGACAAAGATATTGTTATCACTTTTTATAAAGGTATCTATACCCTTCGTCCCCTTCCACAAGACTTGTACGTCCATGAGTGTGTCCACTTCGTTCGGCAAGGTGCAGGAGAGAACGAAGATCTCGCAAAGGAATGGTGTCTGCGCTACGTTGAGGATCCTGAGTTTCGACTCGAAGAAGAACTCATCGCATACCGAGCGCAGTATCAGTTCATCCGTCGTCATGCAAATGCCCCCGTATCGTTTGATCATGCAAAGCGCTTGGCTCAAGATCTCTCTGGTCCTATGTACGGGAAAATCATCAGCTTTCAAAAGGCACTCAATGCTATAATCAGTCAAGCATGATCACTAGACTCGGTCCCGAATTGATGGCTATCGTTCGAGATGACAAGCGTGCAGCTGAACGGTACCGTATTTGCTCGAAGAGCTTCCCCTACTTCGCTTTTTATTACTTCAACGATTATTTTACCTATGCCACTCCCGAGTTTCACTGGGAGTTCTTTGATGATTGCGAGAAGCTCGTATCAGGAGAGCTCCGAGACGTGTTGTGGATAGCATTCCGAGAGTCAGCAAAGACCACCATCGCAAAGATATTTGTCGTCTGGTGCATTTGCTACCGAAAGAAGAAGTACATCGCATGGGACTCATACGACGGCACCAACGCAGAGAGTGCACTCTTTGACGTTGCCCTCCATTTGCAAACAAACAAGAAGATCCTCCGAGATTTTGGATACCTATACCGCAGGAAGAAAGCACAGAAGACGAAAGAGGAGCAGGATGAGGATGCTCCTGAAATGAAACGGGGAAGTGTGTTCATCACCACCAACAAGGTCAAGGTGGAATGCTTCACTACACAGTACTCCCCTCGAGGACGTATCAGCGGGAAAGAACGTCCCGACCTATTCATATTCGACGATATTGAAAACAACATCACGAAGGAGTCTCTTGCTATCACTCAGAAGATCATCTCTCATGTGGACGAGGTGAACACGGGATTGCAGAACATGGGAAGCCAGCTATTCCTCGGGAACTACATCACTGAAGAGGGATCCATTGCTCATATCAGGCAACGGTTTGAGGGGAGACGTGGTAAAATAGTGCGAGACATAAAGATTATTATTAAAAACTCTCTAGGCAATCGGGTGCCAGCATGGCCCGGCAAATACGTCATGACTAACAAAGAAGCACTTGAGACAAATGTGTCTCTCCCTCGTGAAGAGCACAAAATCTCCCTCGAGCAGAAGCGTGAAGACTGGGGAGACAAAATGTTTGAGACGGAAGGTATGAACGATCCGGGCAAAAGTGGCGACTACTACTTCGATCGAGAGAAGGTCCGCATGGCTATTGAGAAAGCAACTGAGCCAAAGAAAGAGGTTGCAGGGTTCAAGACATGGGCTATCTTTGATGCCAAGCATCGCTATGGACTCGGAGCTGACACGGCAGAGGGTATTGGAGCCGATTCTAGTACAACCGTCACCTATGACTTCACACAGCGTCCTGCGACTGTTGTGGGGACGTACAAGAGCAATGAGATACCACCAAACACCTTTGCTCACGAAATAGTTCGTCATGCTCGATTCTTTGGAGAGTGCTTCGTCATTCCTGAAATAAACAATACGGGGTATGCCACGGTTGCAGAGCTCATAAACCTGAGCTATTTCAACATGTACACGAGAGAGGTGAAGAACAAAACGACAGGCAAGGCACAGAAAGAGTTCGGCTGGAGGACAACGAGCGGGGTCAAGCATGATGCGTTCTCTCAGTTCAAAACTGCCTTTGAGGATGGAGAGATCGACATATTCGACAAGGATCTACTCACTGAAATGTATCACTACACTAAGCAACAGATGCGGTCCCTCAAAAAAGAGGAAGGGATGACTCGTCACTACGACTTGCTCACTGCTGCAGTACTCGGATGGGAAGCACGACGCCACGCTACTGTCTCTCAAGAAGACAAGAAGGCACTCTACAAATCTCCAAACTCAGGGGATGCAAGCAAGCTGAATCCTTACGTTGTATAATACAATCAGGCGACACGATGAAAACAATGGGCCTCCCCTCGCTAGGGACTAGCCAGCCAACGAGTGCGTGTCATAGCGGAATGAACCATAAAGGACACAACCGATCGAACAACAGGCGAATTAGACGAAAGTCTATGGGTTATTGGTTGCCTAAATGGTTGCGAGAAACGAAAAGCAGGAAAGCTACTCGTTTGCATTTTAATAAAGTGTTATAATGTGGATACGTTTTTATAAATTAGTCTAGCGACCATCATTTACTTAATGATTCAAGTTCCTGAGGTCACGTTTGAAATATGCGATCAGATTGCGAAGACTGCAAAAGTGCAGCTTCGTACTTCGCGTCAATACAAGATGCAGCGTATGAAGGATGTTGGCGAGTCTGAAGACTTGTACTTCGGCATTGCAAAGAAACAGATACGAAACCCATTCCATGACTGTTTTCCATTCATGAGTGGGTTTGTCGACGGACTGATGGCAAAGCTTGATGACATGCCTGAAGTGGAGATCACTCCACAGGATGAGGCTGACTACAACAGCGCACGTAAATATCAAGCACTCTTTGATCAGCAAGTGAACTCTACTCTCCCAAATGCAAAATGGGCATTGAAAGATCGTTGGTGCAGGAAGCTGGCATTATTCTCTGGTGTGGGTGTGTATTGCATATACGGGGAGAGTTATGACGATGAGTTTAGTCTCAATTTTAGTACGAAAGATTATTACGATTTCCACTGTGAGCCGGGTGGAGGTGGCGATCTCGAAGAGCATATTTTCTGTGGAGAAGAGAGTGTATTCAAAACTCGTGAAGAGCTATTGCAAGGCGTGGTGGATGGGTTCTATGAAGACTCACAGGTCCAAAAGCTCCTCACTATGGGCAATCCGAGTGACTATAAGCAAAACGAAGACCAGCTCAACCAGAGACTCAATCGCCACCGAGGACTCGGGCTTGATCCTCAGACCAACAACTACGTCGGACAGGATCTCTACAAGTTCTGCCAATGGTATTTGAAGTTCAAAGGCGTGCGCTGGTATTGCTTGTTTGAAGAAATGACTGGTACATGGATCCGAGTGAAGCCACTCCGAGATCTCTTTCCTATCGTTCCTGCAATCGGAGAAGCCCTATGGCCGTATGTTGCGTGGCACACTCATGAAGAAGCTCGACTCTTCTGGTCCAAGGCTCCGTGTGATGATGCTCGTCCTATTGGAATCAACATCAATCGTCTCTTGAACCAAGAGCTATACAACCGTGAAAAGAAGAACAATGGCCAGCGTGCATACGATCCTGAGATGTTCCTTGATGTGGAAGCATTGCAAGACAATCGTCCTGATGGACTCGTACCGTTTGACTCTAAGGGTGGAAACAGAAAGGCTTCTGATGGTATCTACACATTCGAGGTGGGAGAAATCACCGGCACTATGGATCTCGTGCAGTTCCTCGACGGCTTCACTTCTCAAAAGACTGGCACGACAACCAACCAGCAAAACAACAAACCCACTGATCAGAAAGTCGGTATCTTCTTTGGTGAGATGAAGCAGATAGAAGAGCGTACAAGCCTCTACAACAAGAGTTTCAAGGAAGCATGGGCGCAAGTCGCTTATCGCGCAGTACAAGCGTTTGATGACCATATCACGAAGCCTATTGCTATTCAGATGATGGGAAGCGATGGTCTCGAATGGGATGAGTTCACTGCTGCTGATAAGAAGCGTAATCGAGACTTTGGTATCAAGATCAAGGGAGGCAACGATGAACTCCAAGAGTCACTCGCAAAGAATGCTCGAAAGCAGGCAGCACTTGGCTTGGTCCAAACAGCAAATCCTCAATGGAAGGATCGAGAGATACTCAAGAATGCTGGATATACGGACGAAGAACTCAAGGATGGATTCTCTAACGTCTCTCCTGCAAGCCGTGAGCTCATTTCCGAAGCGGCAAAGGCTGTTGATGATATATCCCGCGGAAAGAGTCCTAAGGTCAACCAGAGCGCAAATATCGCATTCTGTCAGAAACTTATTGATGATGCTCAAAGTATCAACGATCTGAAGATCCAAAATAAGATCTATGACTATGTGATGCTCCATGGCAAAATAGTTGCACAGAACGAAGCACGCAGTGCGATTGCAATGTTGCAAGACAAGAAAATGGCTGCATTTCGAGATACTCCGAGCATGATAGGAGGTGCTCCTGCCACACAGGGTGGAGGTGGGATGCCAAACAGTGTCGGAGCAGCAGTCGATCCGACAGCAAATCAACCAATAATGCAATAACTATATGGATCCACTTGTCACAGAAAAACTAAAACAACTGCGTGAGTATTACTACGATGATGACTATTCATTGAAGTATATTGCTACTGTAGAGAAAAACATCAGAACCCTTGTGGTACAAGAGGAATTGATGCAGAACAAAGCAGTAGTTGCTATTGTTGATGATGCACGTGGACGCATCGACACAATCAATAAACTCCTCACTATGGACGAGGATCTCACTACCGAAGCTCGTGCAAAACTCTATCGAGAAAGAAATGTGCACCAATTCTATCTTGATCGCTTTGAAGGCAGGGATATTTCCAAACGTTTTGATGGGATCAATGGCATCCTTGATCAAGAACTCACACGCATCGGAGTTATCAAGGAGTAATTTCTATTGCTTTACAAAAAGTGATGGTATAATAGACACATGGTAACGGTATTGCAGAAAATTAAAAATAAAATCATCGACAAAACAAGCGATGTTTTATCTTTACCTGCACAAATCCGTTCAGGACGGGTAGCGCGGCAAGCAAATGCAGATGTAGTGAACTTGAAAGCTGATCGTGCGAGCGGTGGCAATGCTATTGCACCCGACCCAACGAACCCAGCGTATCAAACTCGTGCACTTGCAAATGATGCTCGATACCGAAGAGGAGCAAAGATGATTTAACAACCAATAATATATTTTCAATACTATGGCAGCAAAAAAGACAGCAGCAAAAAAGACAGCAGCACCTGAAACTCCTGCTACACCGGCAACGGTTGAAGTAGTGGTAACAGAAAAGATGCTTGCGTCTATGCCTGATATGGCAGCCAACGGCATCGTTGTTGGTGATACCGTCTCTATGGATGCAGCAGAAGCGGCTCCATTCCTCGAAGAGGCAGGAGAAAAAAAGGTAGAGAAACCTGTTGCATCTCCAAAAGGATCAATGGCAGTCCTCAAGAACGGCAATGAATACGTGCGAACGTATGGTGCTGATCAGAAGGACGAACTTGCAGAGTTCCTTTCAAAGGATGCTGCATACAGTGCAGTTCCTGACTCACAAGTGGAAGCGGTAGAAGTACCGTATACAGTGAAGCAGAAGGATGGTACGGTCACACATACCTCACAACGCTTCAGTGACAAGGCAGAAGCGGTCCGTTTCAGAAATGAACACCGATCAGTTGCGCTTGTGGTCCCTGCAAAGAAATAGCTCTTTATACAACGAATACCCTAGCGACCAGCTCTATTGATTACCTATTGAGTACTTTTTAGAGGAATTGATACGGTGAGTCCGGCTTGGTCGCTAGGTACTCAACATATTTCTTCTCTCTACAAGGTACCCACTAGGTCGTCAATCAGACGGCCTGATGGGTATTTTTGTTAAGATGGTCATCATCTATAAAAGGATTTTTCTCTCTGTCGGGAGAAACGCTATGATTAAAAGTAAAGAGTGATAGCCACTCTCTAATCAACTACTATGGGAGAACACCCAACAAAAACAGCTGACGAACTTGCACAAGATGAAGCGTTTGCAAAAGCGCAGAAATCTATGGCAGGTCGTGTAGATCCTAGTGAGCCAGTAGAACCAGCCAAAGAGCCTGAGACTCCTCCTGCAACGCCTCCTAAGGCATCAGAAGAAGTACCTCCAGCAACTCCAGCAACTGATCCTACTACTCCGCCCGTAACCCCTCCTGTCGAGCCTGTTGAACCTGTAAAGGTTCCAGCACGACCAGAGGCATACATACCACTACCGAAGTATCACTCTGAAAAGAAAGACTGGGAAAAGAAAACTACTGAAGCTGAAGCTCGAGCAATCGCAGCAGAAGCAAAGGTAGCCGAACTCACCGCTCTTGCTGGCCAGAAAGATGGTGCTCAAAAAGACGAAGACATCGAAGCGTTCATGACAACCAGCGGTTTCGATCGTGAGACTGTCAATGGACTCCTCGATCTTGCAGCGAAACGTCTCCAAAAAGGTCAGTCTGCTCTTTCACCAGAACAAATAGCATCAGTAGAAAAAGCAACGGCTATCGTCAAAGAAGCCGAGCTCGAGGTTGCATTCAATGAGGAGTTCGTCTCCTTCGGTGTACCAGAAGTGAAAAAGCTCTATCCTGACGCTACCGAGGCACAGCTTGCTCAAGTGAAGGATCACTTGGACAAAGTGGCTCACACTGCTGAAAACAAAGACAAGCCTCTCGATTTCCTTATCTTCAAAAATAAGGATGACATCGCGAAGATATTCAACCCAGATGTTCCACCAGAACCACAAACGAAAAAGACCATTGAGTCTGCTCGTGTCGGTGCTGGGAAACAAACAAATCTGTCGGCTGCTGACTTCAAAGATGGGGCAACGGATTTCGCAGCTCTCGGCGACTTGGATCCCGCTGTACGAGCGCAAATCGTCAAGGATTTTGATTCAAAAACATATTCGAATTACATCCAATATGCAAAGAATACATCCGGTGGTTTGGAGGTTATGAGAGATGGACGAAAGGTAGTCCTGAAATAGCTCTTATTAACTTAATTTACAAACTAAATATATGATGGCAGCAAACCCGAATACATTTGGTGGAATCCCTGAGACATGGTCAAAGGAATACCAAATTGTCCACGATAAGATTCCTGTATATCCTGCGATTTCTAACTACCGCTTGGCGGCTGGTTTGAAAGTAGGGGACACAGTGCACCGTTCATACCCTACCTCTTTGGTAGCGAATGTGATGGGAGCAAACGGCAGCTATGTAACACAAGCGGTTACTGATACTGACGAAACATTGCTTATTGACAAGAACTACGAGACATCGTTCTACATCAAGGAACTTGATGAACTTCAGAACTCTCTCCCAGCTCGCTCTCAATACGCAAAGCGTTCAATGGTAGCGATCTTTAACCAGATCGACGCCGACATCCTCGGTTTGTACGATCAGTTCACCTACCAGCTCGATGCTGGAAAGATGGGCGGTACGACAGGCGAAGGTGTGACAATCACTACTGCAAATGCAAAGAAGCTTTTCTTCACTGCAAAGCGTCTCTTGCAAAAGCAAAATATCCTTCTTGATAACGGTGCGCGTTTCACTGGTTTCAAGAGCGAGGATGACCAAAATGCAATGGCGGTGGCGGTTATCTCACCCGAGGTATACCAAAACCTCCTCGAAGCTGTTGACGGAAAGGATACAGTATTCGGAGACAAAGTCGCACAATCAGGTAATGCTGGTATGTACGCAGGGTTTAACATCTTCGTGTCAAACGCACTTGGATGGTCTGCAACTCTCGTTCTTTCAACAATCCCAACTGCAGCTGACACCATCACCATCAACGGTGTTGTACTCACTGCGGCTGCAAACGGCGCTGCTTCTGCTGCTGGAGACTTCTCGATCTCAACAACCAATGACCTTGCTGCTGCGAACCTCGTACAGCTCATCAACGGTACTGGGACTCCGGGTGCTTCAAACTACATCGAAGTATCCGCTGCGAACCGACTCTTGCTCAAGAACATCACTGCAACCTACTCCGCTTCAACCGACAAGCTCACGCTCAAGGCAATCGGAAAGGGATCAGTAGCAGTGTCAGAAACACTCACTCCTGCAGCTAATGTGTGGACAACCACACTTCAGGTGCAACACTGTCTCTTCGGGGTCGCAAATGCAATCGACGTTGTTCTCCAAAAAGAACCTAATATGAAGATCAAGGACGCTCCGTTCGCGGCTGTCGGCTCTGACTTCATCACATGGACTGCTTGTGGATACAAGGTCTTCAATGAAGGAAAATTGCAAATGATCGACGCTTGGGTTCGTACAGACGCTTACTAGCCTAATTTTGAGTATAAATACACATGAATACTAAAAAATTAGCTGTAGGAGGTGTTGTACTCGCGGTTCTCATCGCATTGTTTTCTCTCGGCTCAAAGAGTAAACCAACTGGTGGTACGTTCAATCCTGTAACTACAGACTTTTCGCAAGGTATTACCTTAAATGGTACACCTTACATATCAAGTACTGGTGTTATGGGAAGCACTACCGGAGGAATCTATGCGTACAAGCCTGTCATTACCTATACTACCGATACGACACTGACTGCTTCGCAGACAGGTGCTATCATAAACATGGGTACTGCAGGACTCGATCTCACGCTTCCTACCCCAGCCTCAGCAACTGGCGTCCATTATCGGTTTGTTGTTTCATCAGCTTTTGCTACGACAGACATGACGATCGTCGCCGGTACAACAGATACCATTGATGGTAGTCTGATCGTTGCGGGTGCGGTGGTTGCATGTGATGCAGCAGACATCATCACGATTGCTGCTGCAAACGAGGACGTAGGAGACTTTATTGACTTATACTCCAATGGCACTAACTGGCTTATTGGGGCAAACCAAGCAATGACGGCTTCTAACCACGCTTGTTCAGGATAGTTTATTCACTCTGACCATTTTGCTTACGCGGGCAAAATGGTCAGGACTGAGTTGGCCATCAAATTATTACTAACAACTCACCAAAAAAAATCATGAAGTCATATTTCACTAACAACATTTCATCGACACAAGCAAACAGCACTGTGACGATTCGACCAAAGTCGACTGGATGTGATGGAGAGCTTGGATTCTTCACTGTGTTGAAAGATTCTGCTCATACTGTCGCTTTCTATGATGGTGACCCCGCAGCAGGAGGTACTCTCATCGGTACAAAGCCAGCATCAATCGTAGCAGGCACATACTGGTTGCTACGACCTTGTAAAAATGGGATTTTTGCAACAGTTGCAGCATCATACGCAGGAGAACTCGTCGTAGGATTTATCTAAACAATCAATGATTTCACTACAGCCACAAGAAAATTACACCATCGTGAGACAGTTGCCGGATCCAAGTGATTCGACGACCTATTATATTCAGGCTGTGGTCCGAAACTCTGTTACCGACGCAATTCTCAAGACAGTAAACCTCGAGGACAAAGGCTCATGTCGATTCAAGGCGAACTACCAAGTACCTGCAGATGTAGAGGGGCTTGGATTCTATATCGACATCACTACTAACGTATATACCGATTCAGGATATACAACAAAGTCAGGTTCATACGCTGATGAACTCGAACAGTATCTCGTCTTTGATCGCATTAAGCCTGCAATGGGTGGTGGCGGAGGAGGCGGATCAGATGTTGACTATAAGAAGATCCAAAAGATGATCGACAAAATCGTAAAGGAAATACCACCTTCTGTCCCAACAAACTTCGGTCCTGTCATGGAACAGCTCCAAGAGCTCAAAACTGCTGTCTCCAGCATTGAGATACCCGAGATGGAAGAGATTGAGTTCAAACCCCTTCTCGATGCTGTAGCAAGCGCTGAGGATCGTATAGTGAAAGCTATTGATGAGAAGGACGTCACACCAGAGACTGATCTCACACCAGTGCTCGATAAGATTGAAACCAAAATACAGGATACTCTTGATGGCCTATCCTCTCTTGGTGACAAAGTCGAAGCAGTGGATGCTGCTATCACAGAATATATTGATGAGTACCATACTGAGCAAAGTGCTGAAGAGAAAATGGCAAAAATGACAAACGCTATATCTGAGATCATGGGCTCTGACATTAAAAGCCCGAAGAATATGAAGAAACCTTTATCAGAACGAGCAAAAAGTCTTCTATAATATTATGAAAAACTTCCTCACCCACATCAAAAGAACATGGATCGCGGCTCTCTTAATTGGAGTTGTATCAGTATTTGCAGGGTCTGTATATCTTCCAAGTTTGGTGTTTGGTCAAGGAAGTGGGACTATCGGTACCATTCCGAACAAGGTTAAAATATCAGGTGCTGATACTACAACAGGGTATCTCGAAAATAAACTTGTTGCTGGAACGAATATCACTCTAACTAAGAACAATACAGGGGCAAATGAAACGATCACTATTTCTGCAAGTGGTGGTGGTGGAGGTGGAACGCCTTGTACGACTACTGCACTATCAATTCAGTACAATGCAGCAGGATCATTCGGTTGTGTTTCAAAAGTAACTTCTGATGGTACAAATCTCTCTCTTGTCAGTATCAACGCACTGTTTGTTGATTCAGTTGATACCACGAAGAAGTTTCGTTTCGTAACATCAAGCATCGGTACTGGTATCACGCGAGACATCACGGTCCCAAATGTGAGTGGTACCCTTATCACTACAGGAAACCTCAGACATCACTACAGTCGGAACTATTAGTACTGGTACATGGACGGGTACAGCAATAGGTGCTGCATACGGTGGTACAGGGATAGCTTCATATGCAGTCGGTGATATTTTATACGCATCTGGCTCAACAACTCTTTCAAAACTTGCTGACGTTGCAACCGGCAATGCACTCATATCAGGAGGCGTTACAACTGCTCCATCATGGGGGAAAATAGGGCTCACTACTCACGTATCTGGTACTCTTGCCGAAGGAAACGGTGGTACAAACCAATCTACCTACACGCAAGGTGATATCCTCTATGCTTCTGCTTCAAACACTCTTTCAAAACTCGCAAAGGACGCGAATGCAACACGGTATCTTTCAAACACAGGAACCTCAAACAATCCTGCTTGGGCACAGATAAATCTTGCCAATGGTGTCACTGGGAACCTTGCCGTCACAAATCTCAATAGTGGTACAAGCGCAACTTCTTCTACCTTCTGGCGCGGAGACGGGACTTGGGCTACTCCTGCAGGATCGGGAACAGTAACAGCTACTGGTGGCTCTCTTACAGCAAACTCAGTGGTCCTTGGTGCAGGTACGACTGATACAAAGGTGGTGGCAGGAATAACAACCGACGGTACTTCTATCATCAATCTCGGGGTTAATGCAACAACAATCGGAAAACTCAAGATGTTTGGTAACACATCAGGAGATGCAACAATCCAACCTGCTGCGGTAGCTGGTACTGCAACTGTCCTCACTCTCCCTGCTGTGACTGGTACTCTTTCTACTCTTGCTGGTACAGAAACATTTACTAATAAAACAATAGCAGGCGCTGCTATCACTGGCGCACTAATCGGTACGGGTAATTATATTCCGGTATCATTATTGAACTCAGGTACCTCAGCTTCCTCAACTACATTTTGGAGAGGCGACGGAACATGGGCTACCCCTTCAGGAAGTGGAGGTATCACTGTTGGAACGACTACTATCACAAGCGGTACAAACACCAGAATACTCTACAATAACTCAGGTGTGGTTGGAGAATATACAATTTCTGGTACCGGAAATGTTGCAATGACGACCTCTCCTGTTTTTACTACTCCTAACATTGGCAGTGCTACTGGTTCTATATCAGGGAATGCAGGTACAGCAACTGCACTCGCTTCTGCTCGAACTCTTTGGGGGCAGTCATTTGATGGAACTGGAAATGTTACAGGTTCGCTTACCTCCGTTGGTGATATTACTGGTGGTGCATCAAGTATGACGATACTTGCAGGTACTGGCGCAAGTAGAACACTCACACTCCAAACCACAACGAGTGGAAGCACTGCAACCACAGCACTTACTCTCGGAGCTGATCAGTCGGCTACGTTTGCAGGGAATGTCGCTCTCGGTGCAAACAATCTTACAATGACCGGAGCTATTGCTTCCTCTGGCTCTCGTGTTTCTACAGGATATTTTACAAACCTTAATATATCTTCGAGCGGTGCAGCAACCTTTGTTGGCTCAGGAGATAAGTACCTCAGTCTTAGTCAAGGCAGAGTATCTTTCAATGATGCGGGAGTAGGAGCTGCAATAGGACTTGTTGGAGCAACAATGTCAGGAGCAGGTCAGACAATCACTCTCCCTGATGCTACAGGTACTGTTGCTTTGACTGCAAACAAACTCTCAGTCTTTGCTGTAACAACATCATCTGAGTTGGCTGGGGTAATCTCTGATGAAACAGGATCAGGGGCCCTTGTCTTCGGCACCTCCCCTACCTTCACCACCCCTGTGTTGGGCGTAGCAAGCGCCACGAGCCTCGCTGCGAGCGGTGTCCTATCTACTGGTACCAATGGGGGCACAAACGGCCAAATTACGCTAAGTGGCTCGACTAGCGGTACAGGGATCATCAAGGTGGCCGCTGCTGCTGGATCAGGCATCGTATTTCAACTACCATCGTCGAACGGATCGAACACGAACGTACTAACTACCGATGGAGCAGGAGTAACGTCATGGACTGCAGCGGGATCGGGAACGGTTACAGCAACTGGAGGATCACTAACATCGAATGCACTTGTACTTGGTGCTGGAAGCAACGACACAAAAGTAGTGGCAGGGCTCACAACTGATGGGACTTCAAAAATAAACCTTGGTGCTGTTGGATCATCAGTAGGTTCAATAGTATTTGCAAACGCGACGAGTGGAACAATAACGATGTCTCCTACTACTGGAGCTCTCGGTACTGTAACCCTCACTCTCCCTGCTTCTACAAGTACCGTTCTTACAACAACATCGACAACTTCTGCACTTACTACTGTTGGTACTATCACTACAGGCACATGGGCTGCTGGTACATGGGCCAGTACAAGCACTAGTGGTTCACAAGTTCTTGGTTCATCAAATATATATTCTCAAATAAGAAACGATACAAACAATGCTGTAGGTCTTGTTGCTGGCTACTCTGGTTTTTCTACTATTCTCGGTACTACTAGTTTAACTGAAGCAGGAAGTGGTACACACGCTATTATAGGCAATCTAGCAGTTCGTGCACCAGCAATAACGGACGGTGCTGGTGCTACTACAAACGGCGTCGCCGTATATATAGAAGGTGCCCCAACAGGTACAGCCACCCCTACAAACGTATACGCTCTATGGGTAGACGCTGGCACAAACCGTTTCGACGGCTCAGCAATCTTCGGTACCACAATCTCTCCGCAAGCAAACGACGGTGCAGCCCTCGGCTCTACATCACTACAATGGTCCGATCTATTCCTTGCTGAAGGAGGAGTAATAAACTTCGATAATGGTGACATGACGCTCACGCAAACAGGAAATGAACTTGTACTCGCTGGAGGAAATCTCGATATTGGTACAAACATTCTCCGCATCGCAGGAGATTTCGATCAGGACGGCACACCAAACTCTGACGACACCTTTGTAGGTCCATCAACTGATGACTACAACGCAGGAGGTACAGTCACTCAGTGGGATGCCGTATATCTCACATCAAGTTCTACATGGGTGGATACTGACGCAGACGCTTCTGCAACCTCTGGGCCTGTAATGGTCGGACTCGCAACAGCAGCAGGAACGAACGGCAACCCTCTCAAAGTCATGACAAACTGTGGATACGCTCGAAATGATGGATGGAGTGCGTGGACTGTGGGAGGTCCTATATACCTCTCAGGAACGACAGGAGCCCTCACACAGACACAACCGTCTGCAACTGATGCAGTGATCCGTGTCGTCGGATATGCCACCGCCTCGAAGACAATTTACTGGTGTCCTTCAGTTGATTACGTAACTCATACATAATATGAATAAAATCCTCAAAAAAATTGGATACGGTCTCGCAGTACTCGGCTTGGTGCTCACCATGGGTGGCACACAGGCTTTTGCTGCATTCGGATACTATCGTTCTATCACTGTCGATTACACAAAAGTACCAAGTACTCAGACGGATTTTCCTGTCGGGATTATTGGTACCTATACTGAGCTCAAGGCTACTGGTAGTGGAGGACGTGTCATTGATGCTCAGGGTGATGACATCGGGTTCTATACAAACTCTGACTGTGCTACAGGAAAAATGAAGTGGGAAAAAGTGCAATGGACTTCTACTACAGGAGCTGTTGAGTATTGGGTGAAAGTAGCTTCTCTCTCTGGTAGCGTAAATACGGTGTTCTATATGTGCTATGGGGACTCAGGGGTTACTACAGACCAGTCTGATAGCGCGAATACGTGGGACACAAACTTTCGTGGAGTGCTTCACTTTGGTGACGGAACGACTATAAACACAAACGATACTTCGTCCTACGCTCTCACTGGTACAAACAATGGAGTAACTGCAACGGCTGGTCAAGTGGGTGGTGCAGGAGATTTTGCAAGTGATTATATTAACTTCGGGGACAATATGGCATCTAGTATGACTGGAGATTTTACCCTTTCATATTGGGGGAATGCCACTAACTGGACTCAGGTATTTAGTAAGTCTCCAGGTGGAACAGGTATCGCTAAACCGTTTGATGGCTATATCTTCTATACAGGGCAACAGCGTTTATGGGTGGGTGACGGTACGCTCTCAGAGTCTTTGATTGAGTCTGCTGCTGCACCTACTTCTACATGGACATATTACACATGGAAACTATCTGGTACATCATGGACGGTTCGTAAAAACGGTGCAGCGGATAACAGTGGAACTCTTACCATCGCAACGACACGCGCTGATGGAACAGAAAATCTTTTGATAGGACACAATAATCCCGGGTCAGAATACTTTGCAGGGAGACTCGATGAGATGCGTGCATCCTCTGTTGCTCGATCAAATGACTGGGATACTGCTGCGTATAACAACCAGTCTTCACCATCGACGTTCTACTCTGTTGGCACTGAAACTGCTATTGGTGGAGGAAGCGCAATCAAAACGTGGAATGCTATCGTCAATGCGGTCGTAAAAGTGTGGAATGGTATCACCCGCGCTTCAGTAAAAAGCTGGAACGGGTTGCAATAACATGAAGATAATTCTTTTCATCGCACTCAATCTGATTTTATGTGCAATGATAGGAGCTTTTCTCGGTCGTGTTTGGTATAATAAGCTTATCTCTACGGAGGAAAAGAAAGTATATTACCAATTAAAATAAAAAACATGAAACACATCAAAACAGGATTCAAAATTGTACTCACTCTAGCAATATTTACAGGTATTTTCTTCGGTGTTCGATGGCTCATCCGAGTACGAAACACAGCTGTCGCAGCACTTCAGCTCCAACAAGTGACAGTAAAGTTTCTTACATCAACATTCCCGAAAGAAGTGGAAGCATTTGAAGCAGCTAATACTCCGGCGAAATAAATATTATGGAAGGTTTTTTAACAACAACTAATGTACTATTCTCGATAACCATAATAGGTGTGATTTTTTCTATCTATAGAAGCTATAAAGACCCTCAAACAACCAGTGAAAAGGACTCTATAAAACTCTCAGATCGAGTCAACAACCTAGAAAACGACATAAGAGAAGTAAAAGAACAGCACTTGAAAGCAATTGAAGGTGATCTCAGAACGCTTAATGTAACGCTACAGAAACTATCAGAAACAGTAGTACGACTCTCAACAATAATTGATGAAAGGATACCAAAAGCAAAATGAAAAATCCCTTTACCATAACAAACGGCGGACTCAAGGAATTGCCTGATGATGGTAGAGATTTTTCCTTGGGAAGCGTATTTGGAGATATAGATATAAAGGAGGTCCCGACGGGGAACTTTGTTGTGGCTTCTCCCTATAGCATCAAGGATCAAGGCGATACTGATATGTGTAGCGCGTATGCGGTCACAGCGGTATCAGAAGACCAAGAAGGGGTGGAACTCCTCCCTGAGTACCAATTTTACTCCACTAAACGCATTACAGGAAACCCTGAAGAATGGGGAGCAGACCTTCGCAGTGCGTGTAAAAGTGCAGTGAGGTACGGATCTATACCACAAGTGAAGCTACCCGAGATGAAAGGCATGAGTCGTAGTTTCATTTTGGAGGATAAAAACTGGCCTGAAGCCGCTGACCGCATGGCGTCATATTACAAAAAGAGTACATTCTTCGCTGTATCAGGACGATATGATGTCTTCGACAACATACGAGGGGCACTGTGGTATCATAAAGACAATAAGTGTACTGTCGTCACCGGTGCATGTTGGCGTCGTTCTTGGATTGCCGCGCAAGATGGTATAATACCCACAGAAGCAGTTGTCGACAGTGGATTTGGCCACGCATTCAAACTGTTTGGGCAGAAAGTAATCAATGGAGAATTGTACTTGATGGCACAACTTTCAAATAGCGAAGCGGTGGGAGACAATGGTATATACTATTTCAATCGTGTAGTCGCTAACAGAGAGCTTGCAAAGTACGGACTCTTCATGTTCAAAGACATATCACGAGAAGATGCCGAGTATTATCTCAACAAGCCCTACACCATCAATACTCCGTGGTACTCAAAGATTTGGGCCTTTATCAATAGCCTTTTTTATAAATAATATATGACTGGTACAGAACTTTACGAACTAAATACGGAGATCCGAGGCGGACGTCAAATGGACACCGTGATATTTTTTACTCTACTCAACCAAGAGAAACGTCGCATTGAACAGAAGCGCAAGTGGCGTAAGCTCGTTACCCTCGACGCTACTCAATCAACTGCTATTTCTGATACAGTCGCCACGCCTCATACTCTCCCCGCTCGCTTTCTCCAATTTGCAAGCGATAGAAACAAAATCAAACTGGTCAATGGTTCTGATGTCGTCACTCTCGAAGAGATACCGTATGAGCAATTGCAAGATAAGGCAACAACTCCCGGCTATTTTGCTATCAACCATGCGACTGGTCTTTACTACCTCACAGGCTCATACTCAAAAACATATACCCACTACATATATTTTTGTCAGTCTCAGGCTGCTATCACTGCAAACGATGAATGGACTCTAGGTGGAGACGACTTCGGTCCGATCCTTGCGTTTGCCGTTGCTGTTATCGATGAAAGCGGCATGGACTATGATGAAATCAATGCAAAGCAAGCAACAGGAAACTCTGTCACTGCGTCGACAATCGAACGTACCATGAACAAATGGGATGATCAGCTTCAGCGTTCAGCATTAAACGTATAATTTATGATGGCAAATAACAGTGTTTCAAGAGAAAAGTATATAAAGAACTTCTCAAAAGGTCTGTTTACGCGCCTCGAAAATGAAAGTATTCCCGATGGTGCAGCATCCGACGCAAACAACTGGATGACATTTGGAGACCATATAGAACTTCGTCGCGGGCAGGTCCTTCTTGGTACCGAAAACTCAGGAGAGGGAAAGATCTCAGGACTCATAGTAGGTGATAGATTCGATGGTGTACAAATACCATTTCACAGCGTTGATAGAAAGATCAAATATTATGACACCACAACGCTTGACTGGATTGAGGCTGATACTGCTGACATATTGCCTGCTCTAGCAACAGGTGAAGACTTCTGTTTTGACCAGTACCACTCTCTCTCAGGAGCATTCATATTTGGATCAAGTAAAAATAGTGGGATATACAAGATCCCTATTGCAAACCCTGCTTCTGTCGTTGACTTGTCTTCGACTGCCTTCCGTGGGAAGTTCCGCATCAAACAAAACCGTATGTTTCTTTGGGATCGAAAGGACACCAATGGTGGATTCGATACTACTGGACTCTACGGATCCTATATCGACAAAGATGAACTCTCTGACTATACGGCTATCACTGCTGAGACTGGTTTTACAGGGGCTGTAAACGGGGTAAATCAGACCTACACAGTGACTTTAGCCTTTAAATCGGGGCAGCCTAAGAGAACCTGCATGTACGTCTCTGTATACGCAACCACAGGCGCAGGAGTGGAAACCTTCCGCGACTCTCGAAATGGTACTCTTGTCTCAAACTTTGGAGGTGCTGGAACGATCAACTACGCAACAGGTGCAGTCTCTGTTGTATTTGCCAATGCCCCAACATCAGGAAGCGTTGCCGCTGATTATTACTGGGAAGATTCTTCTTCAGCTGGTATTGCAGACTTTTCAAAATCTACTCCTCGAACAGCAGGACAAGGTTTTACATTCCGACAAGATGACGGAGGTGCTGATCTTCAGAACCTCTTCACCCTTGGAGATGTTGAGTACTCTATGCACCAAAGAAAGACATGGAAGGTGACTCTATCGTCCGACGACACTGATGCAACAAACCTCATCTATCGAAGCAATGTTGGTATTCCATACTGGCGCGGAGGTGCTGAAACAGGAGATGGTATCTACTACGCTGATGCACCAGACTCAAGTGAGCCATATATCCGACTCTTGCGTCCAAACCAACTCAATACTGAGGTTATTCCCGAGAGTATCTCGAAACAGATTGATCTCACCAATTACCGATTCGACTATTGTGTCATCAAAGAATGGGGGAACTATATCGTCGTAGCATGCCGACACAAGGACTCTACAGCAAACAATACTGTCTTTCTATATAACAAACTATGGAAACTTTGGGACAAGTTCGACTATCGCGTATCCTGCATGGACATCTATAACGGCGCTCTCATTGCAGGAGACAGCGCTTCAAAGAATGTGTTCACCCTTTTCTCCGATCTCACAGACGAAGAAATTGAGATCCCGAACTACTGGATCAGTGGGAAAATGGATCTAGGAAGTGATGGTTCAAAGCAGACAAATATCATGGAAATTGCTGGACTAATTCAGGACGATCAGTCATTTGATGTGTATCTCTCCTATGACAATGCAGCTTTTGTGAAAGTAGAGACTATCGACGGAAGCGGGTCCTATATTGATCACACACAGCGTGTGAACGTGGGAGCTGTCACCCTCGGATCAAATGAAGTCGGAGGTGGCGGGTCCGGTATTGAGGCATCTCCGTATCGTCGAGAGTTCCGAATAAATACCCCACGCTTCCAAAAGATTCGCGTAAAAATCGTGGCAACAAAGATCGGATATGTCTCAATTTCTGAGATAGGATTCAAGGATATTCGATTGAAAGGACGATATTTGCCACCCGCGTATGTTGTCAATTAAAAAAATGGTATAATGTTTATTAGTTAAGAGTGTTCATCTAGCGACCAAAAAATACTATGATTGAAAAAATACTTCACACAATTGGTCACGGTATAATGGTTGTTGGCATCGGCCTCTCCTCTTTATTTGGCTTTCATCAGCCAGCACCACAGCAAAATGTAGGCGCTACGGTTCCCATAGTTGTCGCTGTATTTCAAACATCACTTCAAGCATCGATCACTGCATCTGCAACGTCGATGACTTTGGTGAGCGGTACTGACAAGGCTGGAAATAGCCTTTCAGGATACCAGTGTTTTAACATCGACGAAGGTACTGCTGTAGAAGAGTTTGTCTGCGGAACTGTTTCAGGTACCGCTGTCTCATCTATGCTTCGTGGAATCGATCCTGTTGATGGAGATCTCGAAGTTACTGCGCTCAAGAAAGCCCACCGTAGAGGAGCTTCGGTAAAGATCACAAACTACCCTTCTCTCGCTATTGTTTCTCGTATCATCAATGGTACTGAGACTATCCCAAATGCAATCAAGTATGCGTCAGGTGTTGCTCCTTCCACTGCGGATGATCTCACTGATAAAGCATACGTTGATGCTGTCGCTGTTGCTGGTGCACCAGATGCGAGCACTACTGTTAAGGGTATTGGTGAAGAAGCAACACTTGCTGAAATAGACGCAGCTACTGCAGCGGGCGGAACCGCAGCTCGTCTTTTCATAAATCCTTCAACTCTTCAAACATCTATATACGGAACACGCCTTCCGACTGCCAATGAAAAAATTGGTATTACTGGAAATAATCTTGATATAGCTGTTGGATCAGGTAACAAACTCGTCACTCAAACAGGTCTTCAACACGGTGCAGAACAATATGCTGCAGACGCTGGGGCAAATGACACATACGTCATAACTCTTTCTCCTGTTCCAACATCCTATACAACAGGAATGGTGGTTCGTTTCAAGGCAAACACAGTAAATACTGGAGCGGCTACTCTTAATGTGAACTCTCTTGGTGCAAAAACTATTGTTAAAGGAGTCAATACAACCCTTGCTGATGGAGATATTGCAGCAAGTTCTCTCAATACCGTTATTTACGATGGTACAAACTTCGTACTCCAAAATCCTGTAAACAACATTGCTACCACCTATGTATCATCAATTTCAACAGTGTCTGCTACCACTACGGTAAATACAGATACTACCATCACGACTGGTTTTGTCCCTAAAACAATAACCATATATTACAATTTACAAGGTGTTTCTGCCGGATCTTCAAAAA
>OFQY01000268.1_pt1 | contig 22049 bp, 19 predicted proteins | sample 1542991 | NCBI WGS metagenome assembly OFQY01 (sample SAMN07774224, study PRJEB24372) | wastewater metagenome | isolation source: Exp Tend VB 10WW | collected 2016-02 | reverse complement strand
TTCGAGCCTCATTCCTATAGTAATGTTTGCCGCTAACTTGGCATCGCTCATAATTTTGTATGTCGGTGGAGGTTTCGTTATAAAAGGCAGCATGAGCATCGGTGATTTCGCCGCATTCAACACATACATTTCAATTCTTATCTTTCCAATTTTTATTATAGGATTCACTTCAAGCATGATAGGCCGTTCGCAAGCTTCGATGGCCCGCATTAAAAGTGTTTTTGACGCAATACCCGAAGAGCACCGCGACGGTCTTCTGGAAAAAAGAATAGAAGGCGACATCACCCTCGACAACGTCTCGCTCGTGATCGGCGACAAGCACATATTGAACAAGGTTTCGTTTGCGGTAAAAAAACGCACTAAAACTGCCATTATAGGCCCTACAGCGGCAGGTAAGACGCAACTTCTGGCCGTGCTTTCGGGGCTTGTTCATCAAACAGAAGGAACCGTGCTCTACGACGGTAAGCCAATTTCAGAATATAACCCCGATTCATTTTATGCGAGCGTGGGTCTCGTTTTTCAAGACAGTATTCTCTTCAACCTGAGCCTTCGCGACAATGTTGCCTTCGGTTCGGGTGTAACCGAAGAAAACTTAGAGAAGGCGATACGCGTGGCCGAGCTTGGAGATTTTGCCACGAGCTTGCCACGCGGGCTTGATACTTTAGTTTCAGAACGCGGCCTTTCGCTTTCAGGAGGGCAGAAGCAGCGCATCATGCTCGCTCGCGCTTTGGCCACTAACCCTAGTGTACTGTTTCTTGATGACTTCACCGCGCGAGTCGATGCACTTACCGAAAAGAATATTCTGAAGAACATCAGCACCGAATTCCCAGACCTTACTTTGGTTTCAGTGACGCAGAAAATATCTTCAGTTGAGCAGTATGACCAAATTATTCTTCTTGTTGAAGGAGAACTCATTAATGCCGGCACGCATGAAGAACTTATGAAGACTACGCCAGAGTACGTTCAAATTTACGAGTCGCAAAAAAGCACCACACATTATGAATTACAATCTTAACTTCATTGCAGGGGAAGACGGGGAGGCAACAGAGGGCAGCGATAACTCTGCTGGTGTTAAAGCTGCCGTAAAAAAGAAAGCGCCCCGCCGCGACTACAAAGATGCGTTTCGAAAGCTAGCGCCGCTTCTTAAAGGTGAGTGGCATTTTATGATATTGGCGCTTGTCGCTCTTCTTGTTAACTCGCTTTGCACCCTGCTCGGCCCATATTTTACCGGTATTGCCATAGATGAATTTGTCACAAAAGGCCTTGAAGGCGGCCTTGCGCAGTATTCTCTTATATTGCTCGCCATATACGCCGTGGCCTTCGTAGGCAACATGGTTCAAATAAGAGTGATGGGTGGCGTCGGCCAGCGCTTATTGTTCAAACTGCGAAATCTTATTTTTAGCAAGCTCGAAGAATTACCGCTGGCGTTCTTTACCCAAAACAAGGCCGGCGACCTTATTTCCCGAATAAACAACGACACCGAAAAGCTGAGCCAATTCTTTTCTGAAACACTTACGCGTTTTGTGGGCAGTATTTTTATAATTGTAGGTGCGGCTGTATTTTTGGTTGTTGTACATATTAAACTCGGTGTAGCAACGCTTCTTCCTGCCGTAATTTTGGTTATATTAAGCCGTCTTGTCGCGTCTTCGGTTAAGAAAGCCAACGACGAAGGCCTTAAGGCTACGGGGCTTCTCAGTGCCGAAGTACAAGAGAGCCTGCAGAATTTTAAGGTGGTAGTGGCGTTCAACAGGCGTGACTATTTCCGCAGCCGGTTCGGTGAAATTAATGACAGTAATTATAAGTCGAATATAAAGGCAGGAATTTGGAACGGAATCTTCATGCCGGCGTACGACTTTGCCGCGAACTTGGGGCAATATGCGGTTTTGGCATACGGTTTGTATTTAATTGCGAATGGTCAGGCAACTATTGGTATTCTGGTCAGCTTCCTCGCATATGCCGAAAAATTCTATAACCCGTTGCGCCAGATGGCACAGCTTTGGTCGGCCATGCAGGTTTCGCTTTCGGCCTGGGCGCGAATTTCTAAAATATTGTCGCTTGAGTCTGATATGAAGGTTTTGGCGGGTGAAACGGTTGAAGCAGGAAAAGGTATTCAAAATGTAGCCGGAGAGGAATACGCAGAACAAAATACCCCACTTCTCGAATTTAAAAATGTCTCATTCCACTACTTTGATGCTGACAACAAAGACGGCTCAGTAAAAGAAGTTCTCGACAATGTTTCTTTCACTCTTGAAAAAGGTAAAACATATGCGCTTGTAGGCCTAACCGGCGGCGGTAAAACCACCACTGCATCGCTTATGGCAAGGCTATTCGACCCGAGTCGCGGTAGTGTATTTTTGAAAGGAAAAGACATACGCACATACGAACAAAAAGACCGCACGCTTTCCCTCGGTTTCATTCTGCAAGATCCTGTAATTTTTGGAGGAACACTTCGCGACAATATTGTTTACGGAAACCCGCAGTATGAAAAATTCACGGCTGAAGAGATGCTTGCCACTTTAAAAGACCAAGGTCTCGATGATTTGCTTACGCGATTCGACGGCGACCTCAACGCCCCGCTTCCTAAAAATATAGACTCTATGAGCCTCGGCCAAAAGCAAATTATTGCCTTCATACGCGCGGTTCTGCGAAAGCCAGACCTGCTCATTCTCGATGAGGCAACTGCCAATATTGATACCGTCACTGAACAGGAGCTTGAGAAAATTTTGCAAAAATTGCCGAAAGAAACCACGAAGGTTGTCATTGCTCACAGGCTGAACACAATTCAAAATGCCGATGTTATATTCTTCGTGAACGGCGCCGCGGTTACCCGCGCAGGCTCAATGGAAGAGGCAGTGAACATGCTTTTGAAGGGGAAGAAGCAGAGTTAGTGAACACAACGGATTGCGGCGAATGAGCGAGTCCGCGGGGTTTTTCTAGGCAGTGTGCAAAATACCTAAAAAGGTATTTTGCACTCTTCAAAGCAATGCGCTTTGCGGTTTAATTTATAAATGCGCTCTCTGCCTGCATCGGCGCTGACTACCGCGTTAACAGAGCGCAGTACGTTTAAGTGGTGAGTTACCGTCGGCTGCTGCAGCTTGAGGCCGCTAGTTATTTTTGTCACTGTCATGCCGTCCTTAGACTTGCCGAGCATGCAGACGAGCTTGTAGCGGCTTTGCACCCCCACAACCTTGAAGCAGTCTGGGCAAAGCTCTTTCTCAGGCAGGACGCCTTTGTCTACCCAAGAGGGCACCTTGTAGGTTTTTTTCACCGTTTTCACTGGACGGCCGCCCGTTTCTGTTTTTTGATGCGTTGTCCACACGTTTTTGTTATTCATAGATGTTCATCTATGTGTATAATATATTTCCATCATAGATGACTATCAATATAACACCATCCTTATGAGTAATCAAACAGAACAATCAACAGAGCAATCGAATCAGATGAAAATAACGAAAAGAGACGGGTCAGTGCAGCCATTTTCTATCGTCAAAATAGAGAGTGCCGTGCTTAAGGCGATGTCGGCCGTAAAACACGGGTCAAAAAAAGATGCCCTAATGATAGCCGAAGGGGTCATGTCGCATATAAAGAAATTGCCTGCGGGCGATAAGGGCGAAAAAATATCCACGGTAGAGCATGTCCAAGATCTGGTAGAGGAAGAGCTAATGAAAAAGGATTTTCACGATGTGGCCAAGGCGTATATTTTATATCGCGATCATCACGCCCAATTGAGGAAGAGAAATATATTCCAGAAACGTGTAAATATTAAGCCCGTTGAATATCCAGAGCTGCTTGAATATGTCGATGCCATCAGGCACTCATACTGGATTCATACCGAATTTAATTTTACGAGTGACATTCAAGACTTCAAAGTGCATGTCACGGCGGCTGAGAGAAACGCCATTAAAAACGCCATGCTGGCAATTGCCCAAATAGAGGTCAATGTGAAGACATTCTGGGGAGACGTGTACAAAAAGCTGCCTAAGCCTGAAATTGGATCGGTAGGATACACTTTTGCTGAAAGTGAAGTCAGGCATCAAGACGCCTACGCGCATCTTCTTGAAATATTGGGGCTTAACGCCGAGTTTCAGAATATAAAAAATATTCCGGTCATCATGGACAGAATTGACTATCTTGATAAATCAATCAGAAACTCCCGCAGCGATGATGACAGAGAATACGCCCAGTCTGTTCTGCTGTTCTCGCTGTTCATAGAGCATGTGTCGCTGTTTTCTCAATTTTTGATCATTATGTCCTTCAATAAGCATAAGAATATTTTTAAGGGCATATCAAACGCCGTGGAGGCCACCTCGAAAGAAGAGCAGATTCACGGGCTGTTCGGTATCGATTTGATTAAAATCATACAAAAAGAAAACCCTGAATGGTTCGACGAGCGCCACGGTCAATTTGTCACGGAATCGTGCAGGCAGGCATATGAGGCCGAAGAGAAAATAGTAGATTGGATATTTGAGGCCGGCGAGCTCGATTTTCTGCCGAAAGCGGTCGTTAAGGAGTTCATAAAGAACAGGTTCAACAATTCTCTGGCAAGCATAGGTCTGCCGCGCATCTTTTCCATCGACGATCAGCTGCTCAAGGAGACAGAATGGTTTGATGACGAAATTATAGGCACAAAACACGGAGATTTCTTCGTCAAGCGTTCAATCAATTACAACAAGCGGAGCAGCAGTATTACCAGCAACGATTTATTCTGAAAATATATGAAATGGTTAAACGAATATAGTAGAAAATTTTTGGCCAAAGGTTACCTTGCCGCAGGGCAAAGCCCGGAAGAAAGGGTACGTTTTATGGCGGAACGGGCGGAAAAGATTCTGAAAAAACCTGGGTATGCCGACAAATTCTATGGCTACATGTCAAAGGGGTATTTTTCGCTGGCTTCTCCCATATGGTCTAATTTTGGTTTAAGGAAAGGCCTGCCCATCAGCTGCTTCGGGTCATATATTGATGACAGCATGGCCGGCATACTGTTCACTCAGGCCGAGGTCGGCATGATGAGTAAATTCGGCGGTGGAACATCCGGGTATTTCGGCGCACTGCGTCCCAGGGGCGCGCCTATAAAAGATAACGGTGCATCATCAGGAGCCGTTCATTTTATGCTTCTGTTCGAAGCTATGGTAAATGTCGTCAGCCAGGGTTCGGTTCGTAAAGGCCACTTTGCGCCGTACCTTCCCATCGACCATCAAGACATATTAGAATTTCTTGACATCGGCACGGAAGGCAACCCTATTCAGGAGCTCACTCACGCGGTTACGGTCACCGACAAATGGATGGAAGAAATGATTGCCGGAGACGAAGACAAGCGGGTAATTTGGGCGAAAGTATTGCAAAGAAGGGGGCAAATGGGGTACCCGTATATTTTCTTCAAAGACAATGTAAATAAAAATACCGCCGACGTGTACAAAGATAAAAGTCTTACTATTTACGCGAGCAATCTTTGCAGCGAAGTGCTTTTGCCGTCAAATGAAAAATGGTCGGTGGTATGCGACCTGTCGTCTATGAATGTCTTGTATTTTGATGAATGGAAAGATACCGATGCGGTGGAGACTCTTGTCTATTTTCTTGACGCCGTCATGTCTGAGTTTATAGAAAAGATAGAAGCAATGAGAGACTCCGAAGTCGCGGCCGATCAGTATGCATTCAGGTTCATGGAAAAAGCATATAATTTTGCCGTGGCAAACAGAGCCCTTGGAGTGGGGGCATTGGGTTGGCACTCCCTTTTGCAATCGAAAATGCTTGCATTTGAGAGCGTTGAGGCGTTTAAGCTGAATAAGGTTGTATTTAAGACGATACAAGATCAGGCCTACAAGGCATCGGGCAAAATGGCTGAAGAATACGGCGAGCCTGAAATCATGAAGGGCTACGGCCGAAGAAATGCGACGCTGTGCGCTGTCGCCCCGACCACGTCCTCAGCGTTCATTTTGGGCCAAGTATCGCAGAGCATAGAGCCGATATGGTCGAATTGCTATGTTAAAGACATAGACAAAATGAAAGTCACCATAAAGAATAAATTTCTGGAAAATCTTCTGGAATCTAAAGGCAAGAACGACAAAATTACATGGAGCAGCATAAGAGACAATGACGGGTCGGTACAGCATCTCAGTTTCCTTTCCTGGAAGGAAAAAGAGGTATTCAAAACTTTTGCCGAGATCGACCAGATGTTAATAATTGATCAGGCGGCTGACAGGCAAGTTTTCATCGACCAGGGCCAGTCATTGAATGTCATGATAAACCCGAAGACTCCGGTTAAGGATATAAACAATTTTTATATCCAGGCGTGGAAACAGGGCATCAAGACATTATATTATCAGCACAGCATGAACGCGGCACAGCAATTGAGCAGAAAAAAGATCTGTATAAATTGCGAGGCTTAACATGTATAATATCAATGAACCCATGATTCTTACCGAACATATGAAAGATATTCTGTTGCACGCCGATGGCAAGGCCCTCGCCACGATGTCAGGCGGCAATATAAATGTGGTGCCTGTGTCCAGTATTAATATAGTCAACAATGAAATTTGGCTTATCAATTATTTTATGGGTAAAACACATCAGAACATAGTCAATAATTCCGACATCGCCTTGGCCATCTGGAAAGGCATGGAAGGGTATCAGATAAAAGGCAATGCAGTTTATCTGACGGAGGGCGGCATGTTTGATGAGGCCAAATTATGGATAGGAAAAATTCTGCCGGAGCGGGTAGTCAAAGGCCTGCTGGTCATCACTCCAAGAGAGGTCTTTGACGTGTCGGCTTCTAAAGAACGCGCCGGAAATAAGGTATTATGAAATTATGCTAAAAAACATCATCGTTTTCTTCGATAAGCTGGAAGATAAAGTAAGGGCTTTATTAAGCACTAAGCCTATAATTTATTCTTCAATTGCCGCTGTGGGCATTGTCTTGCTGTGGAGGGGTATTTGGCTTACGGCAGACAGCCTGAGCATTAACGGGTTGTGGTCTATTTTTATAGGGGTGGTCATTTTGCTCATGATAGGTGTATTTGTGTCGGCGTTCATAGGAAACAGAATATTGCTTACCGGCCTGCGGAATGAAAAAAAACTTGCCGAAAAGACAAAAGAAGAAATAGAAATAGACCTGAAATCTGAAGGCCGAACACTTAAAGATATAAACCTAATGCTGAAGAATATAGAGCATGAGATGGAATCTTTGGGGTGTGACAGCAGTGACCACATTATCAGAAAATAATACAATTTAATTTATTAAACGCGTATGTTTAAATTTTTAATATTAGAAGTGGTCAGTTCAGTCATAATTGCCGTGGCGCTAATCGTGCTTTTTGTTGATTTGTGGAGGAACAAGGTCATTCATGGAATTTTCAGGCGTAAAGGCATTTATTTGCCGCTTATGCTGGCCATAGTTGCTGCAGGTGGTTGGTATATTTCAAACCGCACGTATGCGCCTGAGTTCGCCATGCCTATGTGGATGTATTCTCATGCTCCCGGGGGTGTTTCCGCGGCAATACCTTTCGGCAAGATCGCACAGTTTTTCATGGAAGAGAATAAATTTGAAAGAATCAAGGATATAGGCGCCGATTTTGAGAATATACCGAGGGCGCCGCAAAAGCCCGACAGCGACGGCATTGTGAGAATTTCTCTTACCGCTCAGGAAGTTATATCAGAAATTTATCCAGGCATATATTTCAATTACTGGACTTTCAACAAAAAGACTCCAGGGCCGTTTTTACGAGTAAAAGAAGGCGATACAGTAGAGCTTTCTCTGACGAACGACCCTTCTAGCTTGCATGATCATAATATAGATCTTCATGCTGTAACCGGCCCTGGCGGAGGAGCCTCTGTAACCAATGTGAATCCAGGAGAAACCGCGGTTCTTAGATTCAAGGCTTTGAACCCAGGGTTATATATTTATCATTGTGCCATGCCGAATGTCAGTACTCATAATTCTCACGGGCAATACGGGTTGATATTGGTTGAGCCGAAAGAGGGGCTGCCTGAGGTAGACAAAGAATTTTACGTAGTTCAGGGAGAATTCTATACAATGGGAGATCTCGGAAAAAAAGGTTTAGCTGTATTTGACTCGCATGCCTTACTTGATGGCAAACCTAACTATGTGGTGTTTAACGGCAAGATAGAAGAAACCCCGAGGTTGAAGGCGAAAGTCGGAGATAGAGTAAGAATATTTGTCGGCAACGGCGGAGTGAATCTCATCTCATCTTTTCACGTAATAGGTGAAATATTTGACACTGTGTACCCGGAAGCGGCCATGGGTGAAGGGTCTGCCATATTTAAAAATGTTCAAACAACCGTGGTTCCGGCAGGAGGAGCGGCTGTTGTTGAGTTTACCGTAGATGTCCCCGGTAAATATCTTCTTGTAGACCATGCTCTTGCCCGCATGAATAAAGGTGCTTGGGCGACGCTTGAGGTTGAAGGTGAAAAGCAGTCGGATATTTACACGTCAATCGAAACAGGTCATTTCAGATAAGCTTAAGTTTGCCGTCCGGAGGCTGACGCAGTCTATGATATAGGAGCTTTTCATCTAATAGTATATAATCTCGGCATATGGCTAAACGAGCAACAGGAGTCGGTCAGATGCGTACATCGCGTTCAAAAAAGACGAAAAAGCGTCTTGCGGTAAAGCGCGCGCGGCTGTCTAAAAATAAATAAGAAACAACAGTCGTCCTAATCAAAACCCTCCGCGAGGGAGGGCTTTGAATTGGCAGGTCTATTCTCTGAAGAGGGATCCCCATTGTGCAAATATTTGGTCTCTAATTGTTCCGGTGAAGGCGCAATACGCGAGACACGATGCAAACTTTAAAGTAGGATTTCTTCTGTATGAGTAAACCTAGTTTAATTTTGCTCCTATAGGTTAAGATGTCAAATTTTTAGGCTGAAAAAACGGTGGAAATGTCTGTGCATAAAATGTTGAGAGTCTTTTAAAAAGAGTGGATAATAAATTAGAGTATATAAAACGTTAAGTCGTCAATATTTTAAGCCATCAGGTATAATGAAAATATATGATTACTTTATATAACGTAGTTTCCGCCGACGGTTTCATTTCAAAAATTGATCACAGCGAAGACTTCATTCCTGATGAAATGTGGAATGAATTTTTAGATATGTGCCGCGAATACGGAGCTGTTATCGTCGGCAGAAAAACATACGACGCTATTCAAAAGTATGACGGCTACTTAGTTGAGGCGTTCGAAGCTCTTCCTGTAAAAAGAGTTGTGGTTAGCCGTGATGCAAATTTTGAGCCCAAGAGCGGCTATGTGGTGGCAAGGTCGCCGAAAGAGGCATATGAAAAAGCCGCCGAGGCTGCTATAAAAACAAATTCAAAAGGCGAAAAAGAAGTACTGCTTTCAAGCGGTCCGACACTCAATACATCAATTGTTAAAGAAGGTTTAATTGATAAAATAATTTTAGAAAAATTACCGGTACGAATTGGAGAGGGTTATAAGGTTTTTGATGAAGAAGAGATAAAGCCTGAACTGAAGCTTATTTCAAAAGAAGATAAAGGTGAAGGAAGGGAACGTTGCGTATATAGTATTGTGCAATTTTAACGGTTTGAATTTCGGAAAAAGTTGTTTGGTAAATATTTTTATTTAGCAAAATAAAAAAGCCCCGATGCAGTAACGGGTACTACTTTTCGGTGCTTGGGTTTGAGGCTCGCTGCCCCGGGGCTTCTCGCTGGAATGCGAGGTTGGCCCCGAGGAGGAGGTTGCTCTTACGCGCGGTGGTCGCGGTAGAGCGTCTTGGCGGCGATCAGACGCCGGTCTTCTTCGGTTTCGATTTGGTGGCTGTCGCGGCGTCGGCAGTTGTGCCGGTGGCTTTGATTTTCACCGCATGCTTCTCAGGGTAGCTGGCAAGCGCTTTCTTGTCGGAAGGCGAGTGGAAGCTGATGACTGCAGTTTTGTCGGCGTCGATCGTGACGAGAGCATGGCACTTCTTGAGACCAGTCGTTTTCAGGATGCCGAGGATTCCCTGGGCGGGCGTGATCAGCCACTTTCCGTGCTGCTCATTCATGATAGCGAGCTGCATGGGGTGGTCGATGACTGTGCCCACGATGGAGTACTCGCCCGCGCCCATGAGTTGAGCGGTGGCAGCCTTCTTGGTCGTCTCGGTCGGCGGCGTCTCGGCCTTCTTCTTCGCTTCCGCGGCGAATGAGCTGAGGGTACACAAGGTGAGAACTGCAATGGACAGGATGGATTTCTTCTTCATGATGGTCTGGATTACGGTTTGACGGGCGGTCGGCGTTGGCCTAGCGCTTTGTTTGTTTCTTTGCGTACACAACCTTCCGAGGCTGCGCACAAACTGGTGGAGTACACCAGATATGAGGATGAATATACCCCATGCATCAGGTTTAGGCAAGAGCTATAGGAATCTTGTGAGCTTGGCCTCTATTTTTCGTATATCTGAAGGCTTATGCCAAGCAATATGTGGGTCGCGCTTAAACCAGGCACGCTGGCGGCGAACGTAATCCCAGATGTCTGTTGCAAGCAAGGGCACAAATTCTTTTTTAGATATTTCACCTTCGAGCATATTGGCGAGATGTCTGTATTCGAGACCGAACTCGCGCATCTTTTTATATGAAAGGCCTTTTGTGTGCAGGCGGCGCGCTTCAGCTAGCATACCAGTTTTCATTCTTTCCAGAATGCGTTTTTTTATTTTAAATTTAAGTATTTCGTCAGGAAGCTCTAAACCGATTTGCAAAGCGTCGTACCTTGGCTGCTTTTGTATAGGAGGAACCTTGCCGAGAGCCGTAGCAATTTCGATGGCGCGTATCAGTCGCACCTTATTGTTCGTATCATTACGCTCTACTAAAGTCTTTAATCTGTTTTTATCTAATTTTGAGAGAATTTTTACAAGTTCTTCAGCTGACTTTTTGTGTAGTTTTTTACGGAGCGGAGGGTTGGCATTTACGTCTGGGAGCACGGTTCCGTCTACTATGGATTGAATGTAGAAGCCGGTGCCGCCGCAAAGAACGGGAAGTTTGCCGCGCTCTAAAATGTCGTCTATGGCGGCGTATGCCAATTTCTGAAAATTATCGACGGTAAACCTTTTTCGCGCCATAGGCGAAACAATATTTAAAAGATGATGGGGAACACCGCGCATTTCAGGCTTTGTGATTTTTCCCGTGCCTATGTCCATTCCTGTATACACCTGCCTTGAATCGGCAGAAACAACTTCGCCGTTGAATTTTTTGGCGAGGCGCACGGCGATGTCGCTTTTGCCCACGGCGGTAGGGCCGAGTACCACCAGAATTTTAGGTAAGGTTTTTGGCGCTAGTTTAATATTTTTTACTTTAGGCATAACTGAAGACGATATCGCGTGTTTTAGGAGCATATCGCAGATACGCATGCTCCTAAAACACGCGATATCGTCTGAAGGTGCCGGAGGTGAGACTTGAACTCACAAGCCTTGCGGCGCTCGATTTTGAGTCGAGTACGTTTACCATTTCGTCACTCCGGCATGGGCGCTTATTCCGTATAATACGGTAAAAAAGATAACTTGCAAAGTACTAATATATGTGTTTGAATTACGCCCGAATCGTAGTTAGGGCCTTCCTGTGGAAGTCTCCTTGAAAACTCGGTAATTCAGCAACACCCAAACTCGCTTAGTCCATGAACATATTCACAAATCCCAATAACAATATCACTCCGCTTGGGCTCGCTTTTTGCGTAGCCTTGGCGGCGATGGCTCTGTACGTGGCACTTGTGCCGCCGCCTTCACACCAGGCTTTGGCGCAAGTTCAGCCGCTCACCCCAGACAAACAACAGGCAGAAGCCGATCTGCCTCCGCTTATCGGCATCTCCAACTTGTCAGTCGGAGAGTACTTCGTCATCAGTGTCGAAGACCAGGGAGCTGCGGCCCCGGACGGACTTACTCACAAGTTCGTTAGTACGGTGTCTGTGAAGAGCGACATTACCAAAAAACCGGTTTATCGCGTAATTTCAATTGAACCAAACGATGACCACTCTCCACGACCCGGCAGAACCTGGAAAGTGGCAGCGCCGGGTGTCGTTGGCACGAAAGAGTAACCGCACATCGAACGAAGGCCGCAGCGCATACAGACTTACCACTGTCCCGCCGCGGCCTTTTCCATTTCTCAATTTCTGAGCATAAATTCCTTGCACGCCATATATTTTTTCCGTTTCGCTTTCTGTGCTAAAATCATTTCATATATGAACGATTCAGATCTGCAAAGCCTGCATAAGCATGCGGCAAAAGGCGACCCTACTTCACGTTATTTCAATAATTCCATCTTTTGGATAGAGCTTGAAAAGATACTGCCGAACCCGTATCAGCCTCGTCGCGACTTCGACCCGCAGGCGCTTAAAGACCTTGCTGACTCTATTCGAATGTACGGTTTGCTGCAGCCTCTTACAGTTACTAGGAAGGAAATTATAAAGCCCGACGGCGGCTTGGCCGTTCAGTACGAACTTATTTCAGGAGAACGCCGTTTGCGCGCATCAAAACTTGCCGGGCTTGCTCGTATTCCTGCCATTATTCGTGCTCAAGAAGAAAATGAAATGGTGAAGCTTGAGCTAGCTATTATTGAAAACCTGCAACGTGAAGATTTAAACGTTGTAGATCGCGCGCGTTCTTTTCATCGTCTTGCTGAAGAATTTGGCTTGAAGCATATTCAAATTGCCGAAAAAATGGGGAAGAGCCGCGAATATGTAACTAATAGTATTCGTTTGCTCGCTTTACCTGAACACATGCTCACAGCGTTGTCTGAAAAGAAAATTACTGAAGGCCATACGCGGCCACTTCTTATGCTTGTCGGAAAGAATGAAGAGCAGGAAACTCTTTTTAAGGAAATTGTTTTTCGTAAAATAACCGTGCGCGAGGCCGAAGCCATTGCGCGTCGCATTGCTGTTGAGCGTTCACGCAAGAAAGATACCGCAGCAAATGACCCAGAGCTTCGCGATATTGAGAATAAGTTAAACGAAGCGCTTGGCACTCGCGTGATGATAGAAAGAAAAGATAATGGCGGTAAGGTTGTCATTAATTTCTTTACCAACGATGATTTGCGCCATATTTTGGAGCTTGTTGAAAAGAAGGGTGGTGTTGCGGCGCTGTCGTCTGTTCCTGCTGTTGCAGGAAGTTCTAATATTGCCGGAATTTCTTCAGCACTCCCTCATATTTCAGATATTTCTATGGATACTACCGAGTCGAATGATTCAATTGATTCTGCCGGCAACCCAATAGACGATTCTACACCAAGCGACGTCGCTGAAGATGAAAATTTGTATTCTATAAAGAATTTCAGCCTTTAGTAGGTTGTTTACGAAAAAATTTGAAATATTTCAAATAAAAATGGTGTAGTTTTTATTTTTTTGCCTGCAAATATGAAGTAGATATTCAGGATGTGGATAAATCAGGCCTAAAATGCTTGCGCCAATGTTTGTATGAGTATAAAATCATCAAGCAATTTATGAACAAAGACATGCATAAGCGTCCTATTCCAAAAGGTGTAAAAATATTTTCAGATAAAGCCAAGAAAGTTTTTTCAGGAAAACGATTTGAAGTATATCAATGGAAGCAAAAGATGTTTGACGGCAGTATCCGAACATTTGAAATCGTAAAAAGAAACGATAGTGTCATCGCCCTTTCTATTATTGACGATACTGTGCTTTTGGTAAAAGAGCGCCAGCCTCACTGGGACAGCTATGTACTTGCAGCCCCAGGCGGCTTGGTAGATCATGGCGAAGATATAGATTCAGCGGTGCGTCGCGAGCTTGAAGAAGAGACTGGTTTTGTGTTCAATAACTACACACTTGTAGATGTAACATTTCCTTCACCTGGCGTTGAATGGGGAAGATACATTTTTATTGCCACTGATATAAAAGAAGTAAAAGATCGCCATCCAAGTGCCAGCGAAGATGGGCGCGTCATAAAAGTACCCATTGTAAAATTTATAGAAATGATTCGTTCAGGTGAGCTTCATTACTCGCTGCCATTTGCCGAACGATTGCTCTTGCAGGGGAGAGATAAAGAGCTTTTGGATATGTTGAAGAACCCTAGGCCGTACGCTTTTAAAGAATAAAAATACAAACAGGACATACCTAGAGCATGCGTATCTGCGATATGCTCTCCGCAGGTCTTTTTCTATTCTTTTTTCTTCTTAGCCCAACGGCCGCGGCCCATCTTCTTCGGCTCTGCTAATTTCTCAAGCGCTCGCTCTAAAGTAATAGTGTACGGGCTGTCATCTCCTTTAAGTGATCTGAAATCTGCATCGTGAACAATGTAGGGGCCGAAGCGACCGACGCTTGCGGTTATTGTTTTACCGGTCACGGGGTGTTCGCCGAGTTTTCGAGGAAGGCTTAAATATACAAGAGCGTCTTCTACGGTAACTGCAGTAATGTCTTTTCCTTTAGGAATACTGGCCATGCGTGGCTTAATAGCGCCTTTATTTTTTGAGACTCGTTTTTTCTTTGCAGGTTTTTCAACGCCTTCCGTCGCAGCCTTTTTCTTGCCTCTCTTTCCTGTTACGGGTAATTCTGTTTCTGTGGCATTAACTTCTAATGAAGGGGCTTCTGCTGGTGCCGCCGCAATAAGCGCCGCCAAAGTTTCGGCGTTGCCGAGTTGAACATACGGGCCGAAGCGCCCAACTTTTACGAAAATAGGAAGGCCTGTTGTAGGGTCGGTGCCAATAGGTGCGTCGCCTTTAATTTCTTGGCCATCAATAGTAAGTGCGCCGTCGCATTCGGGGTATGTGGCGCAGCTTAAGAACTTGCCGCCGCGGCCGAGTTTAATAATCATTGAGCTGCCGCACTTAGGGCAAACAAACTTTGCGTCGGCAACGCCGAGGTTTGTAGCCTTTTCAAGTTTTTCTTTTGAAGCTACTTCTTTTTGAAACGGCCCATAGAATGTCTTCAGGGTTTTTTCATATTCTGCTTTGCCGATGGCGATATCGTCAAGCTTGTCTTCCATGTCGGCGGTGAAATCGTCGCTTATATAGCTGGCAAAATTTTCTTCAAGAAAAGAGCTAACAACGTCGCCTGTGTCGGTAGGAACTAGAGCCTTATTCACTTTCTGAACATATTCGCGGTCTTCAAGTGTTTTTATAATAGACGCATAAGTAGATGGACGGCCGATACCGCGTTTCTCGAGTTCTTTTACAAGACCGGCTTCAGTGTATCGGCCTGGTGGTTCTGTCCATTTTTCATCGGAAGATACATTAATAAGGTCAAGCGGGTCTTTTGCTTGTACATGAGGAAGCTCTACATCTTCGCCTCGAGCTGCAGGGTCTGCAGCAAGCCAGCCGTCGAACATAACGCGGCTACCGACGACAGAGAAGTCTGGGATACCACCTGCCAAAATATTCGCCGTAATTTTTGTTCGTGCAAGTTTGGCGTCGGCCATTTGCGATGCTAATGTTCGCGCGCGAATAAGGTTGTACAATTTCTGCTCATCTTCATTTGAACCAGCAGATTCGACGCTTACATGAGATGGGCGAATAGCTTCGTGAGCTTCTTGAGCGTTTTTGCTTTTTGATTGGTAGGTGCGAACAGCTAAATAGCTTTTTCCAAATGAAGATTCGATGACCTTTGTTGATTCTGCGATGGCGACCTTGCTTATATTTGTGCTGTCGGTTCGCATGTATGTAATGTGGCCGGCTTCATATAATTTTTGCGCCAAAGACATTGTGCGGGCAGGTGAGTAACCGAGCCTCGAGCTGGCTGTTTGCTGCAAAGTAGAAGTAATGAAGGGTGCGCGGGGTGAGCGCTTCACTTCGGTTTCATCCATACTAATAATTTCCCATGAACCCTTCTTGCCGCTTTCTACAATTCGGTCGGCTTCGGTTTTTGTTTTGGGTTCTTCGGCGCAGGTAAGGCTCAAGAGTTCTTTCTTTTTTGTATGAACATCAGCTTTAATTACAAAAAATTGCTCAGGAATAAACGCGCGAATTTCGCGTTCGCGTTCCATAATTATGCGCAGTGCCGGCGATTGAACGCGGCCAGCTGAAAGGCCGTAACGCACTTTTTTCCATATAAGACCAGAAAGGTCATAACCCACGAGCCTGTCGAGAACACGACGAGCTTCTTGTGCCTTGCGCAAATTCTGGTCTATTTCACGCGGATGCGTCATTGCTTCTATAACCGCTTCTTTTGTAATTTCATGAAAAACAACGCGCTTTGGGTTTTTAAGGCCAACCGCTTGCTGAATGTGCCAAGCAATTGCTTCTCCTTCTCTATCGGGGTCGGTTGCAAGAACAACTTCTGAAGATTTTTTAGCGAGCGCCTGTATGTCGTGAATGACATGCTCTTTTCCCGGAGAAACAACGTATCGCGGAACAAAACCGCCCGCAACATCTATTGCGTCTTTGTTGCTCTTTGGTAAATCTCGTACATGACCAACTGAGGCGACCACTTTAAATTCGCCGCTCAGATATTTTTCGATAGTCTTAGCTTTTGCAGGAGACTCTACGATGAGGAGTTTCATTTCCTTCATATATATGTGTATGGTGGCTAGTATTGCACAGGTTGCGGGGTTTTGCCAAATGTTGCGTTATTTTTTGGTAATTATCGCGCAAGCCGAATGAGCCCGTACTCTTCAACAATAAGCCCGCGAATTTCAAGCATTGAAATAATTATTTGGAATTTGCCGAGAGGCAGATTCGATTTGCATAAAAGATCTTCGCGACCCGTCGGTTCGGCGAGCAAATGAATGATCGAAAGCTCTTCGTCGGAACATCTGCTATAGCGTTCTGTTTCAGCAGCTGCATCGTTAAATTCGGTTGGTGTTTCGAAGCCAAGGGCCAGAGCTAAGTCGTGTTCGCTGCATATTGGAATGGCACCGCGTTTTATAAGCGAAAGCGGCCCTTCAGATGTGTGCGAAAATATCGAGCCCGGTAAGGCGAGCACATCGCGGTTATATTCAAGTGCCAGACGTGCTGTTATGAGTGTGCCCGAATCGTGTTCACCTTCTATTACTAACACCGCTTGCGACAGCCCGGCCATAATTCTGTTTCGTACAGGAAAGCTCCACGGGCTGGCGTGAAAGTCTGGTTCGTATTCTGAAATAAGAAGGCCTCCTTTCGCTACAATTTCTTCGGCAAGCGAAACATGAGAGCGTGGATAGAGAATGTCGGGGTGAAGCCCAGAGCCCGGAACTGCAATGCAGGGAATACCGGCATCTAGGGCTGTACGATGGGCGATGCCGTCTATGCCGAGAGCCAAGCCTGAAACAATAACAACCGGTTTACCTTTTAGAGAAGAAACAAGACGCACGCACGCGTCGAAACCGTAACTAGTGTATTTCCGTGAGCCGATGACACATAAAAAGACGACGTCTTCTCGCTGGGCTAATTCGATATTGCCGCAGTAGAACATAGCTTTGGGTTTGTCTGGAATTTCTTTAAGCAGGCGAGGCAGGTCGCGGCCTTGTATTTTTTTGATGTTTTTGGCGGCATACTCGGTGGAAGATGAGGAAAATGGGGCAGGGTTGGTCATGTTTTTTTGAAATTATTATGAATTGGCTAAATAATAACCATCTGATATGATGAGAGCATCAAAAATTTCTAAAGAATTGCCTAAAATAACCCAAAGAAATAACGAAAATAATTTAAAATAAACCTAAAATGTTAGACATAAAATTCATCAGGGAAAATAAAGATTTAGTAAAGGAAGGAGCTAGAAAGAAGCATATTGCTGTCGATGTCGACAAGCTTATTGAGCTTGATGAAGAGCGCCGCACGCTTGTTTCTGCTATAGAAACCAGAAAGGCAGAACAAAACAGAGTAAGTGACCAAATAACAGCAGCAGGCACCGACCCAGCTGAAAGAGCCAAGCTCATTGAAAGCATGAAGGCTGTGAAGGAAGAATCAAAAAAAGATGAAGAAAAACTTAACGAAGTAATGAAGGAGTGGCAAAAGCTCATGCTTGCCGTGCCTAACATTCCCGACATTTCGGTGCCAGAAGGTGAAAGCGATGAGCAAAATAGCGAAGTTAAGGCCTGGGGTGAAAAAAAGAATTTCGATTTCGCCCTAAAGAATCATATTGAAATAATGGAAGAGTACGATTTGGCTGACTTCGGAAAAGGCGCCGAAGTCGCGGGCTTTCGCGGTTACTTCCTAAAAAATGAAGGTGCCGAGCTTTCTTTTGCTGTCTGGCAGTATGCCAAAGATTTTTGGATGAAGAGAGGTTTTCAATTTATGATGGTACCGTCTTTGGTGCGTAAGCAGGCGCTTATGGGAACTGGTTACATTCCGGGCGGCGAAGACGATTTATATAAAACGCAAGACGACGACTATTTGGCCGGAACAGGAGAAGTAGCAACAATGAGCTATTTTGCCGATACTGTTTTAAACAAAGCCGACTTTCCAATTAAAGTTTTAGCATTTTCACCATGCTTTAGGCGCGAAGCGGGCAGCCATAGTAAAGATGTAAAAGGTCTCATTCGCGTGCACGAATTTTTCAAGCTCGAACAGGTTGTGTTATGCGAAGCGAATCATGAAGAAAGTGTGAATCACCACGAAGAAATAAACCGCAATACTGAAGAATTTATTGAATCGCTCGGCATTCCGTATCAAACAGTGGTAAATTGCGGCGGCGACATCGGCCTTGGCCAGGTAAAAAAATACGATATAAACCTTTGGGTTCCAGGCGAACAGAAATACCGCGAAATTAGCTCGGCATCTTATTTTCACGATTTTCAGACTCGCCGTCTCAATATTAAATACCGCGACGCTGACGAAAAACTTAAATTCGCGCACTCACTCAACTGTACCGCGGCACCAACACCTCGAATTCTCGTATCACTTATCGAAAATTATCAGCAGGCCGACGGCAGCGTTTCAATTCCCGAAGTTCTTCGACCATATATGGGAGGAAAGGCTTCAATACAGAAACCAGCAAACAAGTCATAATTCAGAAAAGTATTAAGAAAAGTATTTAAGAGTTTAAGAGAAAGGGCGCTGTGTGTACAAGGTTAAAACTAATATGATTACATCATCAAGACATAGTCATAAAGATTTCCTGAAATCACAGGCTGTTATACGCAAGCGAAAAAAAAGAATGATACGCGCACTGACCATTCGCGCAGTTTTTCTTGTGGTTTTCATAGGTATTATTGTTGGAATATTTTGGATACCGCAGCTTGCGATTAGTAAAGTGGTTGTAGTTGGTGCCTCTGATGCTTCTGGTGAAAAAGTAAAAATGGTGGAAGATGATATTGTGCAGATATTAGGAGGAACGTATTTCGGAATTTTTCCAAAAAAAGATTTCATACTCTATCCAAAAAAAGAAATTATGCGCAGTATCTTGAAAAAGTATCCGGAAATTGGCGTAGTGAGCATGGGCACAGAACGCTTGAGTACGCTGAATGTCAGATTGACCGAGCGCGCACCCGCGGCATTGTGGTGCCAAGAAGGTAACTGCTATGTAATGGATGCTGGTGCATTTGTATATGCATTAGAGCCACGTGGAGGAGCGTCGAGCACATCAACACCTGGAGCGAGCGCCTCGAATGCTATCAATAAAAATTTGCTGCAAATATATGGAGGGGCGTCAACAACCGAAGAGTTAATAGGCAAGCAGGTCATAACACCTGAACTTTTTTCTGACATACTCGCAGTGTCTGCGCAACTTTCATCGTCGAGCCTGCCTGTCGAGAACGTTACGGTGGCTGGCAGCGGCCAATATATTTTTAAGATAGAACACAATGGTAGGTTACTCTTTTCAGACAAAAAACCTTTTAAGCAGTCTTTCGAAGACCTGCTATCGGCATATCATTCACCGGTATTTTCAAAGTCTGCGGCTTTTCAATATATAGATGTACGTTTTGGAAACAAAGTATTTTACCGCTTGGGTACCGGCACAGGCAGCGAAGAAAGTTCTACAGGCTCTGTGGCCTCAACGACCCTTGTTTTACCTCTTTCAGGCACTACTTTCGGTGCATCATCATATAAAGCCTCATCAACGGCGACATCATCTACAAAGTCGAGAGAATAGGGTATAATATCTACATATGGAAAGTGAAGGCGAAGAAATGAGAACTTGGTTTCGTTCTAAAAATCACGGTGTTTTGGCGCATGTTTTTTGGACCGCAGCTATTTTTGTAGTCGGCGTATCGGTGACGTCGTTTTTTGTACAAGGCGCACTTACACTTAAAGATACTGTTTTTACAGGAAGCGGAGACAGAGTGGCAGGCAAAAATATTGCAGATGCCGATGAAAATCGGCCGCTTGGTTCTGACGATGAAGATTCTACTGCAGGTTCACGTGCGGCAGCAGCAAATTCTTCTGATTCAATTAATTCAGGAGCGCAATACACGCTTGCCGGCGTCGATTCACTTCCTCGCGTTACTTCAGATGCGTATCTCGTTGCCGACCTCAACACCGGTGAAATAATTGTAGAAAATAACGAAACACTTGTGGCGCCTATTGCATCGGTTAGCAAGCTTATGACAGCGCTTATTGCTAAAGAGCAAATGGATTTGCAAAAAGTAGTTATCGTTTCTCGTGATGCATACAATACATACGGTTCACAAGGTTCGCTTATACTCGGCGAAAAAATTCGTTTGTACGATTTAATGTATCCGCTTTTAATGGAATCGAGTAATGATGGTGCTGAAGTGTTTGCTGATTCATATGAAAAAGGTCACGACGCCTTTATGGCAGAAATGAACAAGAAAGCGCAGGCTCTGGGCATGAAAGATACATACTATGAAGACCCAAGCGGGCTTAACCCTAAAAATGTTTCTTCTGTCGAAGATCTTCTAAAACTTGCAAGATATGTGCACAAAACACACCCTGAACTGTATGACATTACCCGCGTAAGACAGTACACAATTTTGAAGCACACTTGGAAGAACCAGAACCGTTTCCTTAATTACGATACATTTCTCGGCGGTAAAAATGGTTTTATAGATGAAGCGAAGAAAACAACAATTTCAATGTTTAACGTTCCGATGCTTCGTGGTGGTAACAGGGCGGTGGTTATAGTGCTTTTGAAGAGCGACGATAGGGAAGGCGATGCAGTGAAGATCATGAATTTCCTCAAGCGAAACGCGTATTTTGATGCCATTTAACAAATTCGATTAAAAGTTGCTTTCATCTATAAAATTAGCTAAAATATGTATGTAAGGTCTTTGACATGCCGAGACGTTCCTCCCCGACGGGAGCTGTCAAAAGACCACCACTAATCTGCCTTTCAGTTATCAGAATTGCCGAACAGACCGCTCACCGCCGAGCGGCTTTTTACTTTGTTTTTTTGTGCAATTAAGGAGAGCTAGTTACGAAGAGAGTTTTCGTCGGGGAGGAATGTTGGCAATGAGCTAACCTGCGCTTAGTCGGCGTAGTAAATAATAAAATCCTTCCATCATAAACCTATGTTCAGAGCAATTGGTTTCGTGATTGTGCTCATTGCCTTAAGGCTGGTTATGCCGAGCGTGTTCCACGCATTCGAATACGCGTTGGTTTCGTTCTTTAGTTTAGCTGATACGATCTTTGCTTTCGCGCCGAATGGCCCCCATGGTGTCACATCATATATGCCGGGTCAGATGTCCGCCGTCGGCAGCATCAACTACATACCAAAAGCTGCGCCTTTGCCTGCCGCGCTTGCCGGGTATTAGTTGGTAGCAGTTTTCTTAAAGCCGCATCCTTCAATGGAAGCGGCTTTTTGTTTTCAGGTTTTGTGCTACTCTTTTGCTTATTATGGAAAAGAAGCCAATTTTATCAAATTCAACAGCGCCAATTTCATTTTCAATTGAGAAAAAATTGAACGGTTCTTCAGGTCGCGCGGGTATACTGAAAACTGTCCATGGCAGCATTTTAACGCCAGCGTTTGTTACCGTGGGAACCAAGGCTACGGTTAAGGGCATTACTCCAGAAATGTTGGCTGAACTTGGAGCTGAAATAATGCTCGCCAATACGTATCACTTGTATTTGCAGCCGGGCGAAAAAATAGTGAAAGATGCAGGCGGGCTGCATGGTTTTTCGAATTGGCACAGGCCGATGATGACAGACTCTGGCGGCTTTCAGGCATTTTCGCTTGGTGCGGCGTACGGCAAGAACATTACGAAATTCACCAAGCAAGGTGGTGCAAAAGATG
>OFQY01000267.1_pt1 | contig 22078 bp, 21 predicted proteins | sample 1542991 | NCBI WGS metagenome assembly OFQY01 (sample SAMN07774224, study PRJEB24372) | wastewater metagenome | isolation source: Exp Tend VB 10WW | collected 2016-02 | reverse complement strand
CTTATGTATTTGACAAAAGCAGAGACGTGGAAACTTGCAAAAGAACTCGATTGTTTAGATGTAATAATAAACAAAACTATGACAGACTACAATGGCAATCAGACACAAAACGAATGGGGCTTCGGAGAGTTAAATAATCCGGCAAGCATCCTGCGGGCAAAAGGTTATTACGAAGCAAAGGCACAGGGCTGGATATGATTTTCACTATCTCAAAAGATTTTCACTTTTCCGCAAGTCATAAATTGCACGGATTACCGGACGGACACCAATGCGGACGGCTACACGGGCATAATTATACGCTTACCATTATCTTGACAGCGTCAAAACTAAGCGCGGCGGGCTTTGTGCAGGATTACGGCGATTTGACCGTTGTAGGCGATTTTGTCAACACAATGCTTGACCACAGACATCTAAACGATGTTTTTGATTTTAACACAACAGTAGAGAATATGAGTAGGCATATTTACGAATTATTCAAACCTGTTTTCCCGTTGCTAAAAGCCGTTGAAATGTCAGAAACACCAAAAACAAAGTGTCGCTATGAAGGTATCTGAAATCTTTTATTCTTTACAGGGCGAAGGCGCAAGGGCTGGCACTCCGACAATCTTTATTCGTCTGCAAGGTTGCAAAGCAAAATTCGCTTGTGCAAAAAGCGGGATAAAGTGCGATACTGAATTTGAAAGCGGGCGGGAAATAACCAACGCGGAACTTTTGACATGGTGCAAGATGAACGCGCCGCAATGCAAGGAAATCACTTGGACGGGCGGTGAACCCACAGACCAATTAACAGAAGAAACAATCACTTTTTTCAAAAACAACGACTTTTTTCAAGCGATAGAAACAAGTGGGTTAAATGCAGTGCCGCAAGGGTTGGATTTTATTTGCGTTTCTCCGAAAGTGGCAGAACACATCATTGCAAAAAACTTCCCTGATAAAGTAGATGAATTGCGGTACGTCCGGCACAAAGGGCAATCAATACCGCAGCCGGGGATAACGGCGAAAAATTATTGGATTAGTCCTCACTCTGACGGTTATGTAATAAACACCGAAAATTTACAACACTGCATAAAACTTTGCTTAGAAAATCCTTTGTGGAAATTATCAATCCAACAGCATAAAATATGGAATATATTGTAACATGGGAAGAAATAAAACGCCGATGCCTTTCGTTAGATAAAAATCTAAAATACTACGGCGTACCACGCGGCGGCCAGTATATTGCCGCAATGTTAAATCCTGTTGACACGATAAACGAAGCAGATGTTATAATTGACGATTTAATAGATTCAGGCGCAACACAAAAAAAATACGAACAATACAACAAAACGTTTATCGGTTTATTTAACAAGCAAACCGAAACTGAATTAAAAAACAAGTGGCTTGTTTATCCGTGGGAGTGTAACGAAATACCCGCCGAAGATAATTTTATTCGTATATTGCAATCGTTAGGCGAAGATGTAAAGCGCGAGGGATTACTCGAAACACCCAAAAGATATATTAAATTTTTGCGGGATTTTTTAGAGAGTAAAGATTTTAATTTTACAACCTTCGACGCGGAAGGTACAGACGAAATGATAATCCAAAAAAATATCCCGTTTTATTCGTTGTGCGAGCATCATGTTTTACCGTTTTTCGGCTTTGCAAACATTGCTTATATTCCCGATAAAAAGATAATCGGATTAAGTAAGTTGGCACGTTGTGTAGATTTTTATGCAAACCGATTGCAAAACCAAGAACGTATAACAGCACAAATAGCCGAAAGATTACAAAAGGAAATACAACCTCTCGGAGTAGCTGTGTCATTAAAAGCGATGCACTTATGTATGAACATGCGCGGCGTAAAGAAGTACGACACATGGACAACGACAAGTAAGTTAACGGGCGTTTTCAAAGACAACGCAACTACTCGAAACGAGTTTTTACTACTGAGTGCCAATGGCTAAACTACCCAAACCGCTGAAATTCGACGCTGACGGCAAACCCGCCAAAAGCGGCAATATACGCGGCAAAAATACGCCGTTTGTGAAGGGTAATAAATGCGGCAAACAATTCGCGCCCGGAACGTCGGGCAACCCTGCGGGGCGACCAAAGCGCGGCGAAACTTACAGGGAAATTATATCGTATCTTGGCACTCTCACACGGGACGAAATAGCCGCCGAACTTGCCGCCGCCGGAACGGAATGGACATGGAAAAAGCGGCAAATGTATAACCTCATGCTTGCCGCTGAAAATGACGCAAGTATAATGCTCCGGTTAATAGATTCTGTCGAAGGTTCTGCAAAGCAGACGGTAGAGCATACTGTATTGCAAAAAGCGGTGGAAGAAATGACAGACGAAGAACTACTAATGGCAAAAAAGGCGTTAAATGAATGTCAGTAAAATCGCAGATAATAGACATAGAAATAGAACGCCGTCGAAGGGCGCGGGGGCAAAGTCTATTGGATTTTATCCCGCGTTATTCGCCGCGTTATTTGCCGCCATTGCACCTAAAACCGCTAACAGATATATTAGAGTGCATTGCAAAGGGCGAAAGTCATTATATTTGCATATCAGTACCACCGCGCCACGCCAAAACAGAAACGTTGCTGCATTTTATCGCGTATTATTTACGCCTTCATTCCGATAAAACCGTTGCGTATTGCAGTTATGCACAGCGGCAATCCGAGAGTAAGACGTTAAAAGCGCAGTTATTGATTGAAAAGACGGGTATTTCAGTCAATCGCAAAATGGCAAATCGAGAGGAATACCGATTGCAAAACGGCGGCGGTATATTGACAACAGGAGTAGGCGGGGCGCTTGTCGGGCAAGGGGCTGACATATTGCTAATTGATGACCCTGTTAAAAACCGTGAAGAGGCGGCAAGTCCGTTGCACCGCGATAAAGTTTGGGGCTGGTTTGAAGATGTGGCAGAAACGAGGTTAGAACCAAATGCGTCTGTTGTCGTTTGTATGCAACGTTGGCACACCGATGACTTAATCGGGCGTATCATGGAGAACCGACCGGAATATAAGTACATTCGATTGCCCGCGCTTGCCGACAATTTAAGTCCTGACGGAAAAAAAGAAGCGCCTGATTTATTAGGGCGAAAAAACGACGAACCGCTATGGAAGGGACGCTATGATTTTGAGTTACTCGACAAAATACGGCGGCAAAAACCTTACACTTTTACAGCGCAATATCAAGGTTTGCCGACGGTACGGGGCGCGGAGTTATTCCGCGATTGCGTCCGCTATTCCGAGTTGCCAAAGCAGGGACTTAGGTACGCAATAGGCATAGACTTGGCATATACGGCTGACAGAAAAGCAGATTTTACCGCGATAGTGGTCATGGCAAGAGCCGCCGATATTTGGTACGTCGTTGAAACGGAACGATGGCAGGAAGAAATAAGCCATACGAAAAAAAAGATATTGCAATATGCAAGGCGGTATAATTGCCGCATAGTAATTGAAGCCAACGGCGCGCAAAAAGCGGTTTATGACGAACTGAAATTAACAATTCGCGGGCAATTAAAAGTGGCAGAATTAAACGGGGATAAATTATCGCGTTCTATTGCATTGCGCGAGTATTGGAATGCTGGTTTCGTGCAAGTAACGGACGGCAAGCATGACGAATTTATCAGAGAACTGCAAAGTTTCACCGGAATAAAAGACGTGCATGACGACTACGTAGATGCCGCCGTTTATGCCTTTGGAGCGCTTAGAACAACCGCAACTAATGTTTATGCACTATGACCGAACTCGCTAATTTTCGCCGTGAAATACGCAATGCAGCCGCGCAAAACCGCAAGGCAATGCCGGACGCTTCGGGGCGGCAAAGTCCATACGGAGCAATGTATTCGCGGGTAATGCCACGAGTGCAAAACGTTTCTTTTGAAGAAACGTTTAGGAATTGGTCTGGTATCTGCATAAACAAACGCGCCGCGTCATTTGCGGCTGTGCAGTCCTACACAACGCGCAACGGCGAAACGGTCAAAGAACCTTTGCTTGAAAATTTGCTTGCTTCCCCGAACGACACACAGACATGGTACGACATTCGGGGGCTTGCGTCAAAGTGGAGGGACGCACGCGGAAACGCCTATATCTGGACTCCGACGTTAGGCACAAAAGCGCCTTTGTTTGCCTATACATTGCCCGCAACGTCGGTTACTGCAATACTCAATAAAGGCGTTCGGGGCGCGAGTATAACGCACTACGAATATACGAACGGGGACGGCGAAATAATCCGCATAGCCACAAATGAGATGCTGCATTGGCGCTGTTTTGCGCCGTCGAAAATTGAAGCGGAAAATTGGGTAATTGGTCAGCCGGCCGAGTTACTTGCCGCCGCCAACGGCGTATTAAATGACGAAGAGCGGCAACGTTTTTTAAATGATTATTACGCGGCAAGCGCAACGCCGCCTTTCATCATAACGACCGAAGACGATTTACCCGGAACGCCCGCCGATAGCGATACGATTATGGCAGGGTCTTTTGAAGAGTTTCAACAGCGGTTGCGCTTGACATTACCCGAAGCGTATAAACCGCTTGCAATCTTGGACGGGGGGAAAAAACTTGTTCCGTTGGATAGTGCAACGGGGACGGCAAATTTATCCGGAAGCAATCCTGATGAAGAAATACGCCGAAGGATTGCCGCTTCGTTTAATATACCGTTGGCGCAAATAACGGGCGAAGATGAAAACCGCGCCAACGGACAAAATAATACGGCAAGATATTACGCCGATGCCATAGACCCGATGGCATTTTCTTTCGAGTCGGCGGCAACAAAACACTTTGGGCAATGGTTTCCTGACTTAGTATTTACCCACAAACCTTATGTATTCCGCGATGAATTATTGGTATCGCAGCAGTTGGAATTTGCGGCGCAACAGGGGTATATTACGAACGAAGAATGGCTGCAACTGACAGGAATACGGCAGATGATGACGACCGCCGGACTGTAAAGCAAATGAAGGACGGCGAGCGTTCTTTATTGCCCGCAATAAATACGACCTTTGACGGGATAAAAAAGGAAGTAAAAAAAAACTTGCGGAAGTATTACAAAGCGGAAACGAGAGTATTATTTGACGTAGATTTTTGGGCGGCGTTCCTTGCCGACCTTGCAAAAAAACCGCTATCGAAAATCGTAGAAACGGCTCTGCAAGATGCGTTTCGGGATATGAGAATTAACGGGGCGTTAAATGACTATGAAAAAGAAATATCGGGCGCGGTAAAAAACAGCACAGAGAAAATGGTGGAAGGTTTCGACGAAAACGAAAAGGAACTTCGCCGCAAAATGAAACAGGAAATTGCCCGTAACCCGCTGTTAAAAGGTGATGAGTTATTGAAACGCTTAGACACAATAACGGACAACTATTTCGCAGGTTTCCGCAGCCGTAGGATAGCGCAGACGACCACAACATACGCCAACGGCACGATAACGACGGCGGCGCACGTGCGGAATGATTTTGACAGCATTTGGAGGCACACAGGGCGCGGAAAAACAGACAGACCTTCCCATGTGTCAGCCGACGGACAACGGCGCGGTAACGACGGTTATTTCAACGTTGGCGGTGAAAACATAAAGCATCCCGGCGACGGTTCAGCGGGCAATGCAATAAACTGCCATTGCGTTTCACGGGCGGCAAAAAGAATATAACGTTTTTTTTCTGTTTATTTCTTAATTTTGTAATGACTATTTTAAGCGCAGGGACATTTGAGGAAATACCATCGGGCTTTTTCCGGCTGACATTGCCGGACGGCGCAACGACGTGGATAACGGCGGAAGTATGTGCGGAGTATGACGCGGCGATATTGGAAGCAAGATATAATGACCATAACAATCAGAGTATTTTATGCCAAAACAAAAAGAAATGATAGAATTGCCCGCGCCCGAACCTGAAACAGAAAAGAAATTCCGCAAAAAGCGTAATTTATGTGTGGATAAACTGCATAAATTCGACGCAAAAAAAGAAACAGACCAAATGCGGCTGAATAGAATTTACAACATACTTTGCGAATAATCGCGTAAATACATTATTAAAAGGCACTAACACAATGGCAAATGGCACTCCGATACTTGAAAACGCAACGATAACAGAAGTTGCGGGAATTGTGCAGATAACGAAAAGCCAAGACGGGTCATTACTCGAAATGCGGGCAAAGTCCGGCGGCTCAAACGCAAACACGCTCTACACAAAAACGGACGTAGATACGGCTATTGCGGCGGCTATTGCCGGACTTGGCGCACTTACGACGGTTGTCGTGGCAACGGCGGGCGCGCATACTTCGGCAAGGAATACCAAGAATATCAGCACATATGCCGGAAGTGCCACAACTTGGGCATTGCCAACTACTTCTTCCGTAGGTGATGAGGTTATGTATGTTGCGCCAAGTTCGTATTCGTCGGTAATAACGCAAGGGGCATTGCAGTATATCAAAGCGGCAGAGACCAGAGCTACTACCGTTGGCGCAACAGGTACATTAGATTTCAACGGCCAAACAAGTATCCATTTAATTTGCACCGAAGCGAATAAGGGGTGGGTTATGATTGGCGGCAGTAGCGGAGCGATAGATTTTAGCTGGACTTAATTACAAGGTATTTACTGACATACGCCTAAATCGCGGCGGTAAAAAAAGCCCTGCCACGTGCGACACTTAACGAGTGTTTCACGTGGCTTTTTTTATTTCTAACTCAAACAACAACAATGGATATAACAAAAAACGGCGCGGAGTTGAAAATAGACGGAAGTAATGTTTCCGGTTATCTTATCCAATTCGGCAATGAATCGCAGCGGGACTTAGACGGGCAATTTTTTAGCCCGCGAACTTTCTTCGGCTATGCCCGCGAATTGCCTGTATTTTATCATCATGGTTTTCACGGCGAAACACAGAAAACCGTACTTGGCAGAGTGTCAATACGGCAAGATGAAACAGGGCTATTTGTGCAGGGTAATTTAGACGCGGCAACTACAAAAGATTTCTTTGAAGATGAGGAAGAAAAGGCGCGGCGTTACGCTCAAATGATACAAGAATTAGGGCTAAAATCATTACTTGGGTGGTCAAGCGGCACAGCCGCGCACACGCTCCGAGTTGCCGATACGGGCGAAATTCGGCAATGGATTTTGTGCGAAGCGTCATTAACGCCCACGCCCGCCGATTGGCGTAATAATGCGACATTCAAATCAATTATAACAGCACATATACCGGAAATGCAAGAGGCGGTAAATACGCCGGAGATTAAAGCGGGCGCGGAATTAAGCAAGGGAAATCGAGATACTTTGCGGAAAATTCAAGCGAAGATTAAAGAGGCACACGACGAATTTGCAAGTTTCGTGGCTAAGTTTGACGCGCCGGAGCAACTAACGACGCAAGTGGTTACGACACAAAGCAAATACGCGAATACAATTAACTATATTAACAGGATTAAATATGGCAGATAACCAAAACCAAACGGTTGAACAAGTGCCAAGAGAAATTGCGGACATAATCGCGCTCTCGGTAAAATCTACCGTCGAACAACTTGCACCGGAAATAACAAAATCAATGTCAGAAGCGCACGCCAACGCGGTAACGGCAATGCGGACTGATATGGATATTCGGCTGCAAGATACGATAAAAAGCACCGTAAATCCCTTGTCATTGCTCATGACCGAGAATAAAACTCCGGCTAAGGCATGGCGCAAACCGGAAGGGTGGAAAGGCACGGAAAAGGACTTGCACATTGCCGCTAAGTTTTTGCTCATGACACAAGCAAAAGCGGAAGAGAGCAAAAATGTGCATGGCGCAACGGCACGTTTTGCGAAGTATTATTCCGAGTTGGAAAATCTTGGCGAAATTAAAACATTGTCAGCGGGCAATGCGGGCGCGGGCGGCTTTTTAGTACCCTCCGGTTTCGACGCTATGCTCATTGACATGGCAGAAGAATACGGAATTTTCTCGCAACTCGGCTTTAATGTAAATATGAACGGGTTGCAAGAAACGACTTTGCCGCGCTTAGATAGTGGTTTTACGGCGTATTGGCTCGCAGAAGCGGGCGCTCTTACGGCAAGCAACATGGGCGGCGGGCAAATCAATTTGAAACTTCGTGGATTAGGCGCGGTAACGAAATACACGCGCCAATTAGAAGAAGGTTCTGCGATTTCCCTTGTGCCTTTGATTGCCCGTAAATTTGCGGAGCAGTTGGCATATAAAAAAGACTACGCTTGTGTTAATGGCGCGGGCGCTTCGACCGAAGGCGGCATTGAGGGACTGATAACTAAATTGCTCGCAACTTACACCAGCACGACCGTTGATAGCACGGGCGTAATAATTGGCGCGGGTAATTTATTTAGCGAATTAACGCTGACTAATTTCATTGATACCGTTTCGTTATTGCGCGGGCGTTTCCGTGCAAAAGCAAAGTGGCTTGTCAGCCGTAAGGCAGAAGCGGCAATGAACCGCCTCGCAACGGCGGCGGGCGGCGTTACAGGCATGGAAGTAATTAACGGTTTAGGCATGGGTAAATTCTTGGGCTATCCTGTTATTGTTTCCGACGTAATGCCAGCCGAAGCAAACAGCGCAACGGCGGCATTATTCGGCGATTTCACCTCAGCGGCTTTTATCGGCACAAGCGGCGGTATTCAAATCGAAACGGCAACACAAAACGAATCCGATTGGTTGTCAAACCTCATTGCGACAAAGGCATATGAGCAATTTGACTACAACGTTTTCGGACATACTTCAACTGACGTGGCAGGCAATGCTCAAAGCGGCGCTTACGTCGGACTTCGCCTCGCGGCATCATAATTAACGGAGAATTAAACAATGCAACCAGCAGGTTATTTTTTGCCCGTCATTGACCCTACGCGATTAAACGGCGCGACAGCCGGAGCGCAAGTCATTGACTTAAAAGGGCATAATTTTTGCGAAATTAACGTGCAAATCGGCGCGACAGACGCGGCGGCTACGGCGTTCAAATTGCAAGAATCAGACGTAAAGGCATCGGCAACGGCACTAACAAGCGGCGCGGACATTACAGGGCTGACTTTCGCAAGTTCTTTGCCGTCCGCTTCAAGCGATAGCACTATTTGGCAGTTAGCGTTTCCAACTTCGGGGCGCAAACGTTACGTTTTGCTAGTTTATACGGCAGCATCGGCAACCGGAACGGACATTGCGGCTCATGCCCGATTGACACAATCCGACAGCGTAACACCGACGGCAACGGGGCTTAATTTAGCAGGTCTCGCAGTATTACCGTCTGCATAATAACAACGGCGGCGGCGTAAAAACCGCCGCCTTGTATTTATCAAAAAAAGGAGTTGAAAGTATGGCTGAAAGTTTAACGGAACGAGTTAGGGCATTGCAAGCGGCGGCGCGGGCGGCGGGCGCAACGGAGAAAACAACGCCGGATAATGACATATTATTACAAGCATATAAAGACAACGGAAATAGATTTTACGGGGAAGAAAAGCCGCGAATACTCTTTATTTACGAGTATTCCGACGATTTTATCAGGCATTTCTACGCAACTAATCCGTTCTTATCGGTTGAACCGTATGACGGGCAATTACAGGCGGTATTGAAGGCGCGTTTCGGCGGCGAAGATTCATACGCCGACGTGATGAAAAAACACGGGTGGAATGCAGCAGAAATAATAGCCAATGCCGCGCACTTGCAAAAGGCATGGGCAACAAAAAACAAATATGAAAAGCAAGGTTTTTACGAGATTATTTTTCAACAGGTTTTGCAGTTCAAACCGAACGCGATTTACTTCGACGGGGCAATGTCCTACGATGGAAACTTCATAAAAGAACTGAAAAAACACGTTAGAATTATTGCCGGAAATGAAACGTCTGAATTACAGGATTTACTTGATATTAAATTCTCTGTAATGCCGGACGCGGGCGAAATAGACACACGGCTCAGGGCGGCTATTGCAACGGAAGCGACGCAGCCGACAAGCGCCGCAACAACGGCGGCAATAGCCGCGCCGCCGCCATTTGGCAACTTGACTATTTGTACTATTTACTGCGATGAACACGCGCATTATTTGCCGCATTGGTACTACTCAATAATGCCGTTATTAGAAGGCGGCGCTTCGACGGCAATCGTAAAAACTGTGCGGGGCGAAACGGAAAAAGCAGTTGTAGTAAATACCGATGAATATAGCACAGCGGCGGAATATACTTACGCGGGTATATTTGATTATGGCAAGGCAAAGAATGTTTGCTTAGACATGGTATTAACCGAGTGGGTTTTGTTCTTAGACGCTGACGAACGGCTCTGCTTAGACCCTGAAGCGGTTTTGGAAGTGTTGAACACGCCGGACGCGGACGCGGCTTACTGCAAAATTCACTCTGTTTTCAACAGGAAAGATTTTGTCGAAAAAATAGAGTTGCAATCGAAGCATGAGATACAACAAGATAGCATTGAACCGAATATACGAATGTTTAAGCCGAATATCCATCGGGCGGACGGCAACCATGAAATAAACAGGTTTAGATTTAGCGTAGGAATACATGAACAAGTCAAACCGTCGCTTGTCGCTAACAATGCAAAGATTTGTGATAGTTCTGTGCGTATTTTCCACGTCGGTTATAAAAATCCGTCGCACAACTTTATTAAATCAATGCAACGGATTAAAGGCATTGCCGATTACCTCGAAAAAAACCAAGACACAACAGACCCGACGACACTCTATAACCTTTGGGCGTTATTTCAGGAAATAGGCGGTTCTGATATGGAGAAAATAAGGGAACAAGTAAATAAAAGTTTCAAAGTAATGCCGGGAACTATTCGCTTATGATAACGACGCTCGCCGACGCAAAAACCTATATGAAAATCGGTTCTGACACAACCGATGATTCTTTTATTACCTCGTTAATTGTCGCTTCGCAAGACGAGATAGAAGCGTATTGCGGGCAAAAATTTGAGCAATCGGCGCGCACTTATATTTTCAACGGGACAGGCAGTAGTGAATGGCTCATAGGAACGCTCCCTATTGCCGTTTCACCAGCCGCCGCGTTATCGTATCGGGAAACGCCTTTTACGTCGTGGGTAACGGTTTCTACGACGTTATTCACTATCCTACGTCAGTACGGAGTGAATTATCTGTACTACGACGGGACGCTGACAGTTGGCACGCAAAATTACAAACTTGCCGTAACGGTTGGCTATGCTTCTAATGCACTTCCGGCTGACATTGTTTTGTGTTGCAAAGAAATGGTTTTTGCGCGGTATCGTGAGAGCGCCAACGGCGCGGCTATGCTTGCAAAAACGAGCGTATCGCGGACAACGGACGGCTATACTTCGACGGAAAGTTACGAAGATTTACGCCCTAAATGGAAGCGCCGATTAGCAGCGTATAAACGGATAACGATATGACGGTAGATGAAAAAATAGCGCGGGTTATTGCCGCTATTCCGGCGCTTATGACCGCAACGGCTGAAATGTTAGGGGAAGATTTTCCGGCTTTTATTGAGGCGGAAATGACACAATCGAAAATAGCAGCCGCAACGTTTAACACGTCGGACGCATTGCACAGTAACCGTCCCGTTGGCGGGCTTGCCGATTCGTTCCGACCGGACGGCGAGGACTCAGGCACAACAATAACGGTAACGGCAAGCGGGATAACGGGCGAATTTGGCAGTAAAAAGCCGTACGCACGAATACATAATACGGGCGGTTTTATTGCAAGCAAAGGCAATATGCACAAGTTCTTTTGGGCGCAATATGCGAAAACAAAAGCGCCCTTTTATAAAATAATTGCTTTGTCTGTTATGAAAAAGGGCGGCGTAAATATCCGCAAAAGAGCGTATTTCGACAATGCCGTGAAAGAATTTAACGACAAGGCAATACCGCAAATAAGGGCGAATATCTTGCTTAGAGTAAGACAGATTTTTGAGGCGCAATAATGACAACCTACGAGGCAATATATTCGGTACTAAAAACGGCAATGCAGACAACAAATGCAACGATATTGCCCGCTATTGACAGCGACGAGGTTGCCTATTCGGGCAATACTCCGAACGCGCTTATTTTAGTCGGAGATGAGAGTTGGGAAAATGATTTAACGGAATCGGGCAGAGCGCCGTCAATCAAAAATAACTACGCACTAATTGCATTCTCGATAGCAATTTACGCGAAGTGCCAAAGCGATACGACGGGCGAAAATGTTCGGGCAAAAATCGGCGAGTTAGGCGACAAATTACGCGCCGGTATTTGGGCGGCAACACTACCCACAACGTACAACACAAGTACAGTCGGGGCGGTGAATGTCAAGACAAAAATAATCGGGGTGCAAATATCCAAAGTATTCAATGCTCCGATGTACAAAGAAAACCGATTGCAAATACTTGCCGTCGGAAATGTAAAAATACACATTCAATAAGGAATAAACATGGCTTCAACAACCTACGCACCGGGAAAGATTTCCGGCGCGGTGATAAACTTAGGTTCTGAAAATTGCGTTATTGCCGAAGTCAATTCGTCCGGTTCTCGTATCGGAATATACGGGCAAATAGGTATCGTTAAGGACTCGCAATTAACCGACAACACAGACCAAACTGTACTAACGTCGGAGGGCGGCACTCAGTACAAACGGGACGGCACGCGCAATGTAGAATTTACGCTGACTATCATGCAGTCAGACCCGATTTCTGTGCAATCCGTGAATCTCATGCGCGGCAAGTACTTTGCTATCGTTAAGGAACACTCGCAGACGACCGTTAGCAACGGCACGACCGACAAATACCCGTTCATACTCATGCCGTTGGCGAAGTTCGTACCGGAGCAAACAATCAAACAGCCGGGCGGCGAAACACAGTTGAAATTCGCACTCGAAAAAGTGCAAGCATCAACTACGATGGACTTAGCAGCGGCGGCATTAAACAATACTTTCAGTACGACAATTAGCGGGAACTCTGTTTTTGCCGCGAATGAGTATTGGAAAGTCGCTGAATTTTCCTAATAATTAACAGGGTACTTTATGCCAACAGTAATGTCAGCAGAAGGAACGCCGCTCACCTTCACGGTGGGCGGCAAATCCTTCACAGTCAGGGATTTTGAGAATGAATTAACGATGGCGGAAAATCGGCTTTTAATAAAAGCATTTTCGCCCGTCGTGAAGTATTTTGCCGTTCAATCGGGTGATGAATCGGCGGCGGCGGACGCAATAATGAGCGGCGTTTCAATCATGGCGGAATTGGATTTGCCGCTTATCCTTGCGATTTGCACACGCCCGACAAACGGGAAATTTGATAAGAATAAAGTACAAGAATGGCGGGAGTTTTTCGACGGCAACCAAATGCCGGAAGCGACGCGAGAAATATACAAACTTTTTTTAGTTATCGCGCCCGCTTCAATAGCAAAGTATTCGCCAATCTTTTCGGCGTAACGGGCGCGAATAAATCCGAGCAAATACGGCGTTTTTATTCTAAGCATCCTGAAATAACGCCGCACATTTACGACGACCCGCCTTTTGAAGATTTCTGGTTATGCGAAATAGTATGTAAATACTATGGAGATAGCCCGCTTAACATAGCCCGATATTACGACACAATGCCTCTTTATCATTTGTACGCAATCGCGGACAAAATGCAATATAATACCTCGCAAAAATAATGGCAACAATCAGCGCAGATATTGACTTAAATGTCAGCAAACTACTCGCTTCTTTGCGGCAAGCGTCCGACGCGGCAAAGACGGCGGGGACGGCTATTACAAGCGCGTTTCGGGACATACAGCCGACGGTAGATATTAAGGCGGAAATTGACACGACGCAAGCGAAAACGGACGCGGAAAATCTATCGAAAACATTAAGCGGACAACTCACAAATAAGCCCGTTACTGTCGCGGTAACGGGCGATTTTGCGAAAGTTGCGGAGCAAGCAAAAGCGGCGGGCGCAACGATAAAAAACGCAATCGGCGATGTCAATATCAGTACGAAAATTGATACTACTGGTGTTAGCAAAGTGTCGAAGGAATTGAACGAGGCAACGGGCGAAGCGAAGAAACTTGACAATGCACTCGAAACGGTAGATAAAGAACTGACCGGATTAGGGGATAAAAAAATAAATATCGGAAGTGAATTATCCGAAGGATTAAAAGGCGGCTTGCTTGGCGGTCTAATCGGCGGCGGCATTGCGGGCGCGGTAACTACCGGGCTTGCGGCTATCGGCGAGGGATTTAGCGCAACAATGGAACTCGGAAAAGAGTTTGAACAATCCCTTGCAGGGTTGTCAGCCATTACGGGTGTGCAGGGCGCGGGGCTTGCCGATTTGGGGCAACGGGCGCGGGACTTGGCAAAGGAGTTCGGCGGTACGGCAACGTCGCAATTAGAGAGTTTTCAGGGCGTATTATCGAAATTTGGGGCGCAACTTGCCGATACGCCGGACCAACTCGGCGAAGTATCGAAAAACATAAATATACTCGCAAAAGCGGGCGGTTTGGACGCAAAAGGCGCAATGGACGCGCTAACAGCGTCTATGCTGCAGTTCGGCGTAAATGTCAATGACGCAAACGAAGTTGCAAGCGAGAGCGGGCGGTTTATTAACGTCCTTGCGAAGTCGGCGCAAGTGGGCGCGGCTGAAATTCCGCAAGTTGCCGAAGCGATTTTACAGGCGGGTGTTGCGGCAAAAGGTGCGAATTTAGGTTTTGAAGAAACAAACGCCGCTATTCAGGTTTTGGCGGCGGGCGGCAAAGTGGGAAGCGAGGCGGGTGTTGCGCTTAGAAACGTGTTAGGATTGCTCATTAAGCAGTCGGGCGAGGGTGATAAAGTACTAACACAATTCGGCACTTCTACGGCGGAATTAGGCAAGATTTTGACTACCGAAGGGTTAAGCGCCGCGCTTGAAAAAGTGTCGGGCGGCATGGCAAAACTCGGCTCTGATGCCGAACGTTCGGCGGCATTGGCGCAATTATTTGGTTCTGAAAATGCGGCGGCGGCGGGTATTTTGTTGAAAGGGTCGGGGACGTTAAAGGACTGGACTTCACAGATGACCGGAACACAGTCAGCGGTGGAGCAAGCGGCAACGAACATGGCAACATTCGGCGAAATGATTGAACGGTTAAAATCAAATTTTCAGGATTTCGGGCTAACAATTTACAATGCCGTCGTTCCTGTTGTTACTCAAATTTTCAGCACGCTTGCCGACGTATTCAGCCAAGTTTCGGGCGTTCTTTCGCCCGTCATTGCTGACATTAAAAATAATTTCTCGCAAATTTTCGACGTAGTAAAACCGCTATACGCGCTCTTAGGCGGCGCAATAATCGCGGTAGTTATTGAGGCATTCACGGCATTTTCGTTGTCGATTAAATTGGTCAGCGGTTTTATTGCGGAACTTTATACCGGAATAAAAAACGCGCTATTGCCCGTGTTTAACGAACTCGGTAATTTGTTCGGCGAAGCAGGCGGCAAGGCACTGACATTGTCCGATGTTATGGAGGCGTTCGGCGGCGCGGTGGAATTTGCGTCCGACGTTGTTGGAGTGTTAGCAAAGGTGTTGGCACAAGCGATAATTATACCGTTCCAACAGGTTACGTCCGGTGTTGCGTCTGCTATTGCGGCGTTCGGCGAATTTGCCTCTTTTGTTGGCAACATTGAGAATAGTGTAGGCGGTTTTGTTCGTGGTTTATTAGGCGTTAAAGACGCGGCAACGGGCGCAACAGAGGCAACAAATCAGAACGCCGATGCAGTCCTGAAAAGCGCAGAAGCAACGCAAAAAAGCATAACCGCGCAACTCGAAGACAACAAGCAAAAACAAATCGCGGCAACGGGAGTACAGGCGCTCGTTTCGGAGTATCAGGCGCTTGCCGGAAAGTCCAAACTTACGGCTGACGAACAAAAGAAACTCGAAACAATACAGGCGGAATTGGACAAGCAATATCCCGCGCTAATTGACCAAACAAAATCATTTGCAAATAATCTCAACGGCGTATCTGAAATCGGGAAAATGGCAGACGCTTCACTCAAAGGATTAGCCGCGTCAAACGCCGATTTGCAGAAACAAATGGAGCAAACGGGCAAAGCGATTGCAGGGGCAAAACGCGATATTGCCATTACCGCTCTACGGGACATAAGCGAAACATCGTTTTTTGAGGGCGGGGCGCTAACCAAGTTCAAAACTGATTTTGCAAGCGTACGAAAGGATTTTGAGGCAGGTTTATTCGCGGCAAAAACGGAAGAGGACGTAAATGCGGCGCAAAAAAAGATATTTGAGTTTTTTAATGCGAATAGGAAAACGCTGACAGACGCGGGAAAAAATGACGAATTTCTTGAATTTGAGGCGAAAATTCGCGGGGCTATTGATGCCACGCGGACGGCGGTTAAGGCATTCAGCGGGGACGCAAAAACAGCAAAAACAGCGACGCAAGGGCTGGCAACGGGCGCAACTGACGAATTTGCGGCATTGCAAGCGCGGCTCGATACGTTGCGCTCCACGTTCGGGAATTTGACCAAGACGCAACAAAAAGAGCAGGGCAGTATAATCGGCGATGCTATTGACAAAGCGCTGACAGTAACGGACGGACAACGGAAGAAATTAGACGACCAATTACAGGCAATACTCAATCCGAAAAAGGAAGGGAAAGACGGCAAGGAAGGCAAGGAAAAAACAGAAATAGAACTGCTTAAAGAAAAACTTGCACTAAAACGCGATGAAATACAGGATAAAAGAAAAGATATTGATTTAACGAACGAATTAGCGCTTGCGGAAGACGGAGTGCAAAAAGCGGACATTGAACGGGTTAAGCAAAATAAAGCCGCCTCAAGAGTGCGTGCGGCTCAAGAGGAATTGGACGCGGCTAAGGAATTATTTAAAGCCGTTGCCGAAGGCGACACATTCACAATCCCGGTTGCAATAAAGGGCGACGGTAAAGAGCGTCAAGCGGCGGTGGAATTATTGGAAGATATAAACCGCGAATTAAAAGCGGCAAAATTTGAAGCAATTAAAGTACAAGCGGAAATTGACAAAGAAGCAACCGCGAAAAATATAGCCGTTCTTTCGGAGAGTATAAAACGCGATGAAAAAACATTAAAAGAAACGATTAATGTTGAAACTGCTCTGAAATTTCCCGATAAAGAAGTATTTAAAACAAAGGTGCAACAAGGGCTGATTTCACTCGCAAAAACCGAAGAAGGGTTAAAAGCAAAACTTGCCGTTGCGGTAGATGCTGACATTATCGACAAAATAACAAAAGAACTTGAAACGATTGCCAAAGTCCGCGAAGATGCTGAAAAGAAAAACGTCGAAGTTCTTGCAAAAATTGACGGTCAGCGCCGCGAAGCCGAAATCGCAGGGATTGCAGACGACGTGCAGCGGGAACTCGAAACAAAGATTTTCGCCCTCGAAAAACAGCGCGATAAAGAACTCGAAAACGAGGCGCTAACGGGCGCGGCGCGGGTGGTCATTGCAGAACGGTATCAGAAGCAAATAGACGCTCTGCGGAATAAAAATAATGCGTCCGGCGTAATTGAAGCGGCGGCGCTGAAATTCAGCGAAGCATTGCAAAAATCCTTCACAAGGACGGTTACAGCCGAAGAGAAAAAGCGGACGGCGGAACGGATTGCCGAACTCGATAAACAAAGTGAAGCACTACTGCAAAACCTCAAATCAGGCGCGGCGAATTACGAAGAAACGATGAATAAACTCGCCGAACTCGATAAGGAACGGGCGGCGGCAACGGCTGACAACGGCGGACTTGTCGGGGCGTTTGACGCAACAACGGCGGCGTTAAATGCGACGGTTGCGGAAACGCTGAAAACACTCGCAGACGCGCAAAAAGCGGCGGCTCAGGCGGCGTTTGACGCGGCAAAAAGCGGGATAGATGCACGGATTGCATTGGAGCGGGAAACAGCGGACTTAGAGGCGGAAATTGACAAGGCACGGGCGGACGGTAAAGTTGAGCGCGAACAGGAATTGCAAGCGCGCTTGCTGAAAATCAGGGCGAATAGCGAGAAAAGCGGTAATGAGCTTGCCGCCGATGCTGCGAAATTACAACAGAAAATAACCGAAGCGCGGGCGGGCGGAAGGGCGGACGAAGAAAAGAAATTAACCGCCGAACTTGCCGATGTGCAAAAAGAGCAAGCGGCTGACACAACAAACACGTCGGCAAAAATTACAGAGGCGTATGTCAATGTTGCAAGCGCGGCGGCTCTGTCGTTGGGCGAAGCAGTTGCAAGCGGTAAAAATTTCGGAGATGCCATTGCCGGAATTGCCTTCGATACGCTAAATTCACTTGTGCCTATTTTCGTGGCGCAAATTTTCGGGACAACATTTGCGACACTCGGACCAATACTCGGACCGATTGCAACGGCGGCAACGACGGGGCTGCTTTACGGGCTTGTGGCACTCGCAAAACCGAAGTGCGCGGAAACAGGAGCGCCGGACGGCGTAGGCGCGGGCTATAACGCGCCACGCGGCGCAACGGATACAATCCCGCTGTGGGTTGCGCCCGGCGAAGCGATTATTAACGCTGCACAGTCGGAGCAATGGCGCGACACCCTGCGGGCAATAAATAGCGGCGGGGACGTATTGCAGACTGTTTTTAATAATACTAATCCCGCCGAAATTGCAGCATTATTACGCGAGAATTTCACCGCGCCGGAAATTGCGGCTATTGTTGGCACTACGGACGGCGTTACTGCAATGCCGGAGTTTCGATTGCCGAACCTGACAACGCCGCCGCTGACTATTCAGGCGGGCGGCGGCACGGGCGCGGTGGAACTTGAACGGCAAACCGAAGCGCTGACAAACGTACTCGAAAAAAATAATAGCAAACAAACGCAAAATTTACAACGCCTTGCAAAAGTATTCGTTGAAAATGGCGGCGTTTATGTTGTGCCAAATAATAACGACGATGCGGTCAAACTTGAAAAAGCGCGGCGCTCACGGATTAAACGAGGTGGAATATAATGGACTACAAATATATCAAATTATTTGGCTCGGATAATTCGGACGGCACGGGGTCTGTTGTGTCCGTCGAAATTCCTATTTTAGGGATTAAATTATCCGAAGAAATAATAGGCGAAACAGTTACCAATGCGGACGGCACACAGGAGCAGGGGAAACAAACGCGCTATCTGTACGAAATCCGCACGCCGCCGTATGAAACGAACGATTATACAGCGACATTCAAGTTTGCGGATATACTGTATATTATGCAGACAATTCGCCCGAAAACCTGTAAATTTATTGCCGTGCCTACGACAAGCGGGCTTGCAATTTACCCGCGATGGGGTGATGCAACGAATTACCCGTTATCGGCGTTCCCTTCGGATAAAATTAGGGTAGATGGATTTTCTATTGGCATTGAGGAAGATTGGGAAACGGGCGGCGAAAGTGCTATTATTTCTTGTGCCAAATACTCTATAAACTAACTACATGGCAACATCACGCGCAAGACGTTTTTTGTATGAATTAACGGCGCAAAATGGCTGGCGGTGGCGGGTTGAAATAATCCCCGCGCAACAAGATTCACTCACGAATGTTACCGCGCTGACAGATACGACATTGCCGTCAAACGCCCTGATTGCCGATTCTGACATAGTGTTAAAAGGCAATTTTGAAAAGCGCCCGCTCGGATTAAATGCGGCAAGCGGCATGACGGTTAAATTTAATTTAGACGCGCTAACAGGCAGCACAGCACTTACCGATTTACGCGAATTTCTACTTTCGCCGACGGTATCAGGCGCGGGATTGTATAATTCATCGGGCAATGTTGTATCGGCGGGAACGTATTGGATTTCATCGGATTTACCCTCTCCGGCGGTCAAATTCACAGCGGCAAACGTCATAACATTACGCTCCGATTTTGGCAATGCAGGTGCAACAATGGCAACGGCGGACGTGGTCTTTCAGGGCGTTCAAAAAAGAACTTCGGAGAATAAATTTGACTTAAAAATTGAAAATGCTCCGTTCGATGTTGAGTTCGTAAATATAGGTCATTATGTCCTTGAACAATTACCGCAGAAATATCTCGATTCGTTAAATATAGCGTCTGCCGTTTCCGCGATGGCAACGCCGCGATTGTACGATAGATTTCCCGGAACAGATGCAATTTGGTCTTTGGTATGTCCTTCGGATTGCACCGCTTACGTACTGCGGATTGATGACTTCCAAACGAATATAAATAATGCTGCAAAGGCAATGTATCGCGGCATGGTGCGGAGTAATTCGGCGAATTTTACACTTGAGTTAATCAATAATGACACGGGTGGAACGGGGACGATGAAAATGTACAAGTACGGCACAAATAACGCACTTGGCACAGCAGTTGGCGTAATTTATATGATTTATGCAGTCCGGCAAGGTTCTTCCACGTTATTTCATGCGTTTGAAGATAAAGATTATTTCGGCTCATATAAAAACCTGTTAGACATTTTCAAAGAATTTTGCGAAATAGGTTTTTCAAAGCGCGTATTGCGGAATTACAGCGGCGAATATATTTACTCTTATCAGTCCCGAATTTGGGACGATTGGAACGCCGGAACAACGCCGGAATTAACAGCAGCAGACGTGCAGGACGGGACGGCTGCGATAAACTTCGGTGAGTTGGTTTTACGGGCGGCAAAAGTGAATTTACGGGACGCGGGCGATGCTGACATACAAGAAACGGAATATATTAAAGCGGGTTCTTTTTCCGAAGAAGATTACGGCGTTCCGGCGGTAATAAACAACATTCCGCAAGCGTCCCGATTTACGCTAACTTCTGCGTCCGGCTCATACTTCGGCATTAACGGATTAGAACGCGCCTACTCTGCTGACAGGGGAAAAATTTGCTATAAAGACGGTACGGACTACGTAAAAATCCATGACCAAATAGATTATTTTGACGGCGCGGGCAATACTTTCACAGGCACGGCAACAGCCGACGTTTCGCCCGCAACTTCGACGCTGACTGCTGTTAAAGCAAACATGATTTACAGGCAACAAACCTCGTGCATACCCTTCATTTTAGCCAAAGCAATTCAGACTGCTTTTTCAGGGACAGACCAATGCGTAATGGAGTGCGAAGCATTGCGCCCGTCGAAATTCCGCTATTTTTTGCCTGATTTAATCGGCGATATTTGGACAATAAACGCAACGTCTTTTAAGTCGTATTTAACCAACGTCGGAAGTACGGCAACGGGCGTATTACTCGAAACGGAGTGCAGTATAATTGCCGCAAAAGTTAAGGCGAAATTCCTAATAAAAGGAGCATATTAAATGCCTTCTGAAATTGAACTCGGCGGCGGGCGTATAGGGCGCAAACAACTAAATTTTACAGTCGGAACGAGCGGCGGGAATTTGCTTGCCGTTACGTCCGACGGCGGGAACAGCACACAAGCGCCGACGGGTATTATTAACGTAACTTATATCTCGTTCGTAAATATCGCGAATTTCGCCGCGCCCGGAAGCCCCGACGGAACGGCACTTGCTACGAATGACCTCGTGGCAGTTGTGGCACAAACGACGGCAACGGAGAACGGAATTTACGGCACAACGTCCGGCGGGGCATTAGTGCGGACGGCGCACGTGTTAGCGCCCGGCACTCTGATTGCCGCCGCAAGTGGTACGCAATTCGCCAATTCCGTTTGGATTATTCGCAACACAACCACGCCCGTATTAGGCACGGATAACGTCGTTATTCGCCCGCTAAACGTTGTCGGATTAGACGTAAATACTACCAACGTTACAACGCCGTATGTTTGGGATTTGATACAGGGGACGGGTATTTTGGTAACGGCGGCGGGCGTTAATGCGATTAGAAATAACATTACTTTTACCAACACGGGCGTAATTTCCGTCAATGGCATAACAAGCACGGCGGCGGTTACGATTGCCGCCGGAACGGGTATCGGGATAGCGACAGTTGGCAGTACGGTTACTGTGAGCAACACGGGCGTTCTGTCGGCAACGGGCGAAGCGGGCGGCATTGGCGTATCGGCGGCAACTGGCGCGGTAACGTTTACAAATCTTGGCGTAAAAAAAATAACGGCTGATGGCGGTGATTTAACGGGCAATTTGACGCTGACGGCGGCGGGCGGGCTTAACATAAATCGCTCAGGGCAAAACATCGAATTTGAGCAAACAGCGGCGGGCGGCGGCGCAACGGACATACAGGACTTTGTTAGCAGCGGCACT
>OFQY01000266.1_pt1 | contig 22116 bp, 48 predicted proteins | sample 1542991 | NCBI WGS metagenome assembly OFQY01 (sample SAMN07774224, study PRJEB24372) | wastewater metagenome | isolation source: Exp Tend VB 10WW | collected 2016-02 | reverse complement strand
CGAGTCTGGTTCAAACGCTGGTTCGAATCTTGACTTCTACGCCTACATGGACGACGGCTCGACTGTTATTACTCCTCTGTCCATCACCCGCGCGACAGGCGTCGCAACGTTCCTGAACCAAGTGAAAGTCGGAGCTTCTACAACGACTCGCTCATCTCTAAACATTCCGCACGGCACCGCGCCAACGTCGCCCATCGACGGCGACATTTGGACAACGACCGCTGGCCTATTCGTCCGTATCAACGGGGCCACTGTCGGCCCACTTTCATAAGGAGAGCACCATGACCGACTTTGATCCCACCTCAGCCCTCACCGACACCGAGAAGGCGCAGATCGCGGAGCAGCGAGTACGCGCGTGGGCCGCCGACGCCTATGGGCACATGCTGAACAAGGAAGCGGTGAAGGCGGCTGACCCTGACGCTGACACGACCGACATTGACACCGCCCTGCGCCACATCGGTGAGGCTATGAAGGTCACGTTGGATTCGGTGAAGGACGTGGACACCGAGGGCTTCGAATCTTTGTCGAAGGCGTCGGCTGCGCTCACCGCTTCCCGCGAAGTGAAGCCGGTGAAACCGGGTAAGGGCTAGCCGATGATCCTGGTGTGGCTTCTCGCCGACGTCATCCCGGCGACGGACCTTGCAGGTGACGCCGCTATCTGGCTCGGACTGGTCCTCTCAGGCGTCGCCCTGCTCGCAGCCGGGAGACGGATCTTTACCGGCCCGCTGGCGACGGAGCAACGACAGATGAAACAGCAACTCACCGACCTTGCCAAAGCCGTGAACCATCTCGCCGAATCCGTGGCGAAGCTCATCACCGAGGTTGAGGTCATCAAGGACCGCCAGAAACGTATCGCAGAGAAGATCGAGGTTAATGATGAGAGACGCGACTAACACCGGCTACATGATTCCGGTCAAGCATCTAGGGAACCTCACGATCACGTCACCGGGTGTCTACGACGGACTGGACATCAGCGGATACGTCGTCATCAAAGCGCCCAACGTGACGCTACGGCGCTGCATTGTGCGCGGTGGCCCACCCGTTACCCAGGGCGGTAACGCTGTCATCTCGATCGTGCAAGGCGCGGCGGGGTTCCTGATCGAGGATGTGACGATCGCACCCGCGTACCCGTCCGACCGGCTCAACGGCATCAACGTCAATCAGCCGGGAACCATTCGCCGTTGCAACATCTCCGGCACCGTGGACGGCGTGATGATCTACGGCAACGGCGTCACCATCGAGGACAGTTACCTTCACGACTTCGCCACCCTGCCGACGACGACGCAGGCCGACGGCAAAACCCACAACGACGGAGTTCAGATCCAGGCCGGGTCCGGCATCGTCATACGCCGCAACACCATCAAGGGCGGCTCGACGTCGGCAATCATCATCACCCAGGATGCCGGGACAGTCGGTGATCTCACGATTGACGACAACGATCTAGACGGCGGGGCCGTGTCCATCAACGTCGTCACCAATGGCCTGCCGCTATCCAATATCAAGATGCGGCGTAACTACTTCGGCAGGAATCAGCGACTCGTTGGCAAGGCGATCATGGCGCGTGCATCCCACTGCGTCCCGGACATCACCGGATCGGTCTGGGCCGACACCGGCGAACCGGTCAAAGTTTCCAAAGGCTAGACCCCATCCGACCCCGCCACGGCGGGGTTTCTTCATGTAGGAGGCACCATGTCCGAACGTGCGAAAGACTTCCTCGAACGCCTCGCGTTCACCGTCGCATTCGTCGTCGTTGGCCTGGCGATCCCGTACCTGACCGGGATTAACGAATCGTGGGCAATCCCGATCGTTGCCGGGTTGCAGATCATTAAGAACCTTCTTGCGCAGCAGGTCGGCGATCCCAACACCGCGGGCTTTACCGATACCGCGCCACTGCCCGTGTCACCGGCGGAACTACCAGCTGCGCCCGCCGACGCGCCCGCCGTGGACAGCGACGATCCCGAGGACTACTCATGAGCCGCCGTACCGCCGTGGACTTTCGCGGCGTCCGCGTCAGCAAGCACACCCGCAACATGGTGCTATGGGCTGAGAAGCGGGCCGGGTTCCGTTTCCACATCGCACAGGGATCGTGGTCAGGTGCAGCCGCATCAGCCGGAACCCACACGGGGCCGGGTGCCATTGACATCGGCGCAGCGGGACTGTCGAAGGCGCAACGCGTTGCCGCTGTCCACGCCCTCAAAAACGCCGGGTTCGCGGCCTGGTATCGCAGATCGGTCCCCGGACTCTGGGGACCACATATCCACTGCGTCGCGTTCGGTGAGAAATGCGCGCCGGGGGCACAGGCGCAGAAGGGTTCCTACGACCGCCACCGTGACGGGCTCGCGGGCGACGGGTACGACAAAACCTACCGCCCGAATCCCAAGGTGAAATGGGGTTACCTTCGCAAACGTCCTGTGCGGCGCAAGTGAAGCCCGCCGTCAGGTTCGACCCCACGAACCGGCCCGTCGAAACCGGACGGCTGCTGATCCACGACCTAGGCCGCATCGTTGTTGATTCGGTACTAACAGCCGGGAAGTTCACGATCCGGCAGGCGTACGAGTACGCAAGGAAGTGTCACTGGCTCTAACCGATAACAGACCGCGCCCCACCTGCTCGCCCTTAGAGGCTTGAGCGGGTGGGGCGCTTCGCTGTGTCTGCTCACATGGGCGCGGCGTCTGTGGCGTCGTCGTCCGGGACCTGATTCTTCTTCCAGCCGTGGTACATGCCCCGCGCGCACGTCAGGCAGTACCTCCACCCATCCGATTCTTGCCCGCAGCGTTCACACTTCCTTGTGATCATGGCTACTTCGCTCCCTTGCTGTTGGTGGTGCGTAGGCCGAGCCACGCGTACACGGTTTGACGGGTGACACCTGAGGCGTCGGCGATCTGGGCGACGCTCATGCCAGCCGAGTACGCGTCGTGGACTGACGCGTGCAGTTTGTCGCGGGCCTGTTCGACACTTTCGGCGCGCTCGGCGATTCGGCGGGCCTGTCGCTGGAGGCTCGCGGGCATCTCGCGGTACTTGTCCATGTCCATGATCTTCCTACTTCCAGTTCGAGGAGCAGTCTTGGTGGCACGCTTCGCCGGGGGCGGCTCCGCAGTCGTCACAGGGGACGTAGGCCCATGCTGGGCCTGTCTCTGCCGGGGTGTTGTTGTCCGCGAGGTCGGCTGCGGCTTCGCGGGTCTTCTTCAGCGCCCAGATCGCAGACTTCAGCGTGTTGAGCGCTTGTTCGTATGCGGCTGCGGCTTGGTCAGCGCGAACCGCGCTCGTCTGGTAGATGCCCAGCGCGTTGACGTGCCAGCCGTTCTCCAGGGCTTCTTGTGCCCGAGCGGTGTCGTTGGCGACGACGCGCACCGCATCTTTGAGCGCGTTCAATTTGTAGTCGAGGTCCATCGCGGCGTCAGCGACGAGGGCGTCGAGTGGCTGGTCGGGGTCGAGCGTTAGAACGACGTCTCCGAAAGTGACTACGTTGGCGGTGAGAGTCTTCATGGTGTGCTCCTTTGTTGTGTCGGTTGGGTTGGGTTACTTGGCGCTCGGGCCGTAGACGTAGTAGAGCTGGTTGCCGAAGAGGAGCTGCTCGGTGTGCTCCTCGCTGAGCCCTGCCGTCGTGAGCGCCGCCGCGACGTCTGCTGGGGCGTAGCTGCGTAGCGTCTGGATTTGGACCATCGAGACGCTGCCGGTCTTGGCGATCTTGCGGGCGGTGGCGGTGAGGTTGGCGTTCATTGTGTTCCTCCGTGTCGTTGTGTTGTGTATTCATTACACAACGACCGCGGTGGGGTGTCACTACCCACAACACCCACACGCCGGAGGGCATCCGTCCCAGGCAGAGCTGTCCCTAACGACGAACGGCGGGCAGCGAGCCGAAGCCCACCACCCGCCGCACCGCAGCAGACGACGCCTAATCCACGTCCTCGCCCAGCACCCGGTACACCGTCGAACGATTCACGCCAAGCAGCTCCGCGATCCGAGACCGAGGAATCCCCTCGACGTCGGCGCACACCACCAAGACACGAACCCGAGTCAACGCCTCCGCCGACTCGGCACGAGTCTCCCGCAGCTCCGCTGCCGCCTCGGCGAGCATCGACTCCTTCGCCGACGTTCGCACCCAGGCGCGCACTACCTCGTCCTCGTTCATCGGCCCGCAGCCAACGCCAACGCCTTGAGTCCTGCACCTTCAAGGTCGGCGGAAGCGTCCGCGTCGTCCACCGTCTGCGCGTATGACGTCACGGCGTGCATGACCCCGCCAGCGGTCAACTGCCCGCCACGGATGAAGTGGTCGAGGATGCCGTCCTGCTGCTCCTGCGTGAACATGAGCGAACGCGACACCGTTTCCACCACCTGAGCCGCCGACCCGGCAGGGACCTCGACAGCGGCGTCCTCGGTGATCCGGGCGATGACGCCACGCATGTAGTCGAAGTCTAGGAACTGCTTGACCGCGTCCGCCGTCCTGAGCTTGATCAGCTCTAGTGCCTTGTCTTGGGTCTTTGCTGACCACCGGATTCCTTCGTCGAGTTTCGCTCCGACGTGGACGGCGCGCATGGCGTCCTTGTTGATCGTCATGCCGTTAGAGCACACCTGAACGATCAGGCGCGGGGTGATGCTGAACGAGCCGCCACCCACTTCCGAGTTCGACACCACGAAGCCCGCGAACACGGTCGGGTTCTCGGTTCCGTCACCGCCGCCGAACGGTGAGCGATACCCGCGCAGCAGTTCCGGGGCCAACGCGGACACTGACTCGCAGCGGACGCGCACGTACATCCGCCGATCGGTGACGTCGGCGCCGTCAATGTCACACGCCACCCCGGCCTCGTTGATCCCGGCCATGGTGGCCATGAGGACGTCAGTGTTGTCGATCACCGAGTACCGGTCGGACATGAGGGCGCGAGCGACACCCACGCCGCCGCTGTCGCCCTGGAACGTGCGAACAAAGAACGAGCGTTTGTCGGCGCTGGCCGCAGGAATCGAGTGGGCCTCGTCTCCCTTGTGGCCGTGGAGCCAGCCGTTGACGTTGGCGTCGTACAGGTCGGGGCGCTGAACACGGAGCCGCTTGAGGTAGCCGACGGGCACGCCGAGCTTGTTGGCGACACCTTCGTCGAATACTTCGGTCGGGCGGTACAGGCCGTCGCCGATCGTCAACCCGTCGTCGGTGAAGGTGGGCTGTGTTCCTTCGACCCGCAGCAGTCCCGCTTCTGCGTGCAGTGTCGCCGCGGGCGCGACGACGTCGAGCTTGCGGACTGTCTGCTCCTTGAGTAGCGCGAGCAGGTCGGTGAGGTTGGCGTTGCGTGTTGTGTTGGTGTTCATTGTGTTGCTCCTTCTTGTGTTGTGTTGTGTTGGTTGTGTTGTTATTCGCACTCGGTGAGCATGAAGGCGACGAACGAGTCCCGGTCAACGCCTGAGCCGTCGCCGCTGTCGAACGCTTCCCACGCCGAGCGCGGATCGTCGGTGAAGTACCCGCACAGCGCGTCCTGCTTGTAGGGCGCGAGACGGTCCCAACTGAACCTCAGGACGTCGTAGTCGCTGAGGCTCGACGCCGACGACTTCGACGCCGACGGTGTCGGGGTGGAGCTGGGCCGTGGAACGGAACAGCCGGCGAGTGCGATCACGAGGGCCGCGCCGATAACGAGTTTCTTCACCGGTGCACCCCCGCCGCGTACAGGTCGGCTGCGGCGAGTAACAGCAGCCGCGCTACCTGCTCGGGGTACGAGAGCAGCAGAGTGATGCTGCTGCCGTCGGCTTGCTTAATGACGAACGCATACGCGCGCCCGTCGTCGTTGGTCTTGATCGAGTGGGAGGCCTTATCCCCCACCAGCATGGAGACGTCCATGGGTGTCCTCACTGTTGTCGTGTTGTGCTGTCGCGTGTGCGACACCGTGAACGATAACAGTCAGCGATATGCCATAACAGTCAACCCGCTGGTCAGACAGAGACGAACTCCGGCATCGACAGATGCGCCACCGCCGCGTTCGACGCCCCACGATCAAAGTCGGTGTAGACCTGAGTCGTCGTCGGCGAAGCGTGCCCGAGCAGATTCTGAACCAACAACAAGTCCCGCGTCGCCAAGTAGAGCTGCGTGGCGAAGCGGTGACGCAGCGAGTGAAGCGTGAACGGGATGCCGAGGCCGTGAAGGTGTTCGCTGGCGATCGCCGACACACGGTGCGAGTCGATGGGTCCCGGTTTGCCGTCTCGGCGTGGGAACAGCCACGTGCTCGACGGGATCGCCTCGACCGTGGACAAGACGAACGGGTGCAGATCGACCGCGCGCTCCCGGTCGCCCTTGCCGATCACGGTCACCGTGGACGTGTTGAAGTCGCGCCGGTGCAGGGCCGCTATCTCATGGGCGCGCAGGCCAGCGAACGCGGCCAGCGCCAGGATCGGTCGCAGCCGTTCAGGTTCAGCCGCAGCGATCGCACGTGCCAGGTCGGGTTCGCTGATCGGATGCGGTCGGCGACGTGGCATCCGCGGCGCCAGGAGATGCCGCGTGGGGTCTGAGTTGATCAGGCCATGGTCGATGCACCACGAGAAGTACGCCCGGATGCCTGCGAGGCTCGCGCGTTGGCTCGCTACGCCGTTCGTCGCCTGCACAGCGAGGAACCAGTCGCGCATATCGTCGGTGGTGCAGTCGGAGAGCGGCTTCCCGCAGATCATCTCTGCGCGGCGCAGCAGGCCGCGACGGTGGTAGGCGCCCGCGTAGCGACCCGACACGGAGCGGGTCACGTTGGCGTAGTGGGCGAGGTATTCGATCACTGACACTTGACCTTCAATCGCGGTATCCCGCGACCCGGAAAAGCGCGGCTCGGATATTCCTACCGGATTGGTAGGAGCCTCCGCAACCTGCGCGCGCATATCAGATCGCCGCCCCCGACGTCGAAGGAATGAGCCGCAAGTGGGATGATCTACGCCCGTTAATAACCCCTCGGCGACCCTGCCCCCATGTTGACGGCGGCAGCAGGTCACTGATCTCGACGCCGAACAGCTCCGCGAGCTGTGGCAGTTCGTCGAGTGTGAACGGGGTCAGGCCGCGCATCCGGCGGCTGGTATTCATCGGGGACTGAGCGAGCGCTTCCCCGATCTGTGAGTTCGTGATCTGGTGCCGCGCGGCATGGGCGCGGACCTCTCCGGCGACTTCCTCGTGATACGTCATGCCTTAATCGTATGCGTGTTCCACAGGTTATCCAATGGTTATCCCCACGAAAGTCGCGACACGTGGCCGAAACTGTTACCCGATAACACCAACCAGCGATAACGTCACACGTATGGATACGGAGATCGAGAAAAGATTCGGCAGAGTCGTCACCGACGAACTGCACGCCCAAGGTCGCTTCCAACGTGAACTCGCCGAACACCTCGGCACGACCCAAGAAACAGTGTCGCGACGCCTCGGCGGGCACTTCGGGATCAACCTCGGAGACGCCCACCAGATCGCGGTGTTCCTCGACGTGCCGCTGACCGAACTGATCGAGCGCAGCGCATGACGCCCCTCGAAGTCGCGGCGTGGCTGATCCTCGCCCTCAGCGCGTGGCTCACGATCCTGCTCGGCACGTACCACCACACCCGCCGCGTCGCCGCGTACTGGCGCCAGCTCGCGCAGTCGCGTGGCCACACGATCCACCGGCTTCATTCGGCGTCGCTCGGGGAGCACGTGCAACGTCACGAACTCACCCAAGACCTCGACGACACCCGCGTCCTGCTCGCCGACGCGCTCGCGCATGGCGCCGAACTCAAACAGGCCAACGAGGACCTTCAACGCCGCCTCGCGCGTGAGACGTGGCCCCGATGATCGAGTTCTCTGTCTACGGCGCACCTGTGCCGCAGGGGTCAACGCGCGCCCTCGTCACCAAGGGCGGGCGGGCGATCGTGACGAACAGCAACAGCAACCGTCTCGCGTTGTGGCGTAACGACGTTGTCGCTGCCGCAGTGAAGGCGATCGGTGACGCCCCACCCATCGACGTCCCGGTCGGCGTCGTCGTCTGGTTCTTCATGCCGCGCCCCAAGTCGCATTACCGCACCGGCGCCAACGCCCACGTGCTACGCGACAACGCGCCAGCTCTGCCCGCGAAGATGCCCGACCTCGACAAGTTGATTCGGGCGATTCTCGACGCGCTCACCGTGTCCGGTGCGATCGCTGACGACGCCCTCGTCTGCTCGATTCATGCCAGCAAGGAATACGCCGATGGCGCGATGTGTCCGGGCGTCCGAATCGGGGTGCTGACGTGACGTTGGCCGCTGAACCGCTCAACCTCCAACGCTGCCGCGACTGCGGCGCGTGGGCCATGACTCCGCGCTGTACGTGGTGCGGGAACACAACAGCGGCGGGGACTGATCAGGCCCCCGCCGCTACACAACACAACAAGGAAGGACTGTACCAGTGAACAACGAACAACAGGCACAACTGCGCGCGCCGTTTCCGGCCGAGCAGATTCACACGATCCCGAAGAAAGGGATCAAGCTCGACTATGTCGGCCATGCCGACGTGACAGATCGGCTCCTGGCCGTCGATTCCGGCGTCGTTGTCGATGACGCTCCGGCGTTCATGACGAAGAACATGCCGCGAATCCACGTCGCCCATGACCCGCGCGGCCTGATGTGTCTGCGGGTGTCCGAATGACACTACGAACGATCAGTTACGGGGGGGGCGTGCAATCAACGGCGCTACTCGTCCTCGCCGCGCAGGGCGTGATTGACTTCAAGGTTGCGCTGTTCTCCAACGTCGGGGACGACTCCGAGCACCCCGCGACACTGGACTACGTGCGGAACATCGCGATGCCGTGGGCGGCAGAGCGGGGCATCGAAGTGCATGAGCTGGACAGGATCAAACGCACCGGGGAAACCGAGACGCTCATGCAGCGGCTAACTAAACCAGGCTCCAGGTCGCTACCAATCCCGATCCGGATGAGCAACGGCGCGCCGGGCAACCGATCCTGTACAGCAGACTTCAAGATCAAGGTGATCGGGAAGTGGCTGAAGCAGCACGGCGCGAACAAAGACAACCCGGCCACGGTTGCCATCGGGATTAGCACGGATGAGTTCCACCGGGCGAACAACAAACGCGCCGAAGCGTACGAACGTCCAACGTACCCATTGCTAGATCTAGGCATTGACCGTTCACGCTGCCAGACGATCATCAGTGACGCTGGCCTACCCGTGCCGCCTAAATCATCGTGTTTCTTCTGCCCGTTTCATCGCCCGCAGACGTGGGCCGAAATGCGCCGCGACGAACCGGAACTGTTCGAGAAGTCCGCAGACCTGGAGGAACTACTCAACGCCCGCCGCGACACGTTGGGCAAGGATCACGTCTACCTAACGCGGTTTAACAAGCCGATCAGGGACGCAATCCCGGAAGCACAAAGCATGCTGCCGCTGTTCGATGAATCCCCCGACACAGACGGCTGCGACAGCGGCCACTGTTGGACGTGATCGCCGATGAATAGGGCCGACGCGATCGCGCGCGAACTCCACCAGTTCTGCCACAACCGCGCGCCGCACGCATGGGCAACGCATCTACCGGAAGCGCACGCGATCGACGCGCTCACGAAGCAGTGGATCACGTCGGCGGTTCAGGTGATCCGGTCGAACATCGCACCGGAAATGCAGGCGCTCGAACACCGCGCCAACGTCGCCGAAATGAAGGCGACCGCAGAAACCGAACGCGCCAACGAACTACAGACGCAGCTAGAAGCCGCCGCCATCAGTCGTTACTACATCGCGCAAGCAATAACCCCCGACCTGTTCGCGCAGGCCGGGGGCAACAACTAACCGAAACAACAACGGAAGGATAGCAAGTGACACCCGAACAGCAAAAGCTCCTGAGAGCACCGTTCCCACCGGAACGCATCTCGCAGATCCCACGCAAAACCAAAAGCGGGGCAACTGTCCGGCTCGACTACGTGGGCCACGCCGACGTAACCGACCGGCTCCTGGCCGTCGATCCCGGCTGGACGTGGGAACCGGCAGGCGTGGACGCCGAAGGGCTACCCGTCATCGACGACGGCCTGTGGATCAAGTTGACGGTCTGCGGGGTCACCCGTTACGGCTTCGGCGACGCCCAAGGAAAGACGGGCGGCGACGCGGTGAAGGAGATGATCGGCGACGCGATCCGGAACGCGGCGATGCGCTTCGGTGTCGCCCTCGACCTGTGGAGCAAATCGGAGAAGCCCGCAGCGCCGAAACCGAGCGACACGGAGTGGATCCTCGACCTTCAGAAGCGCGCCGAAGCCGCCACGACTCGTGACGAGCTGCGCCGCATCTTCCTAGAGGTCAACGACGGCGCGAAGGCGGGCAGGTGCAGCACGAGCGAAGCAACCGACCTCCGGAGCTTCGTCAACAACCTGGCGGCTGTACTGCCTGAACCCGTTGAGGGCGTGGTCGTATGAACCGCGAACAGCTAGCCGCGTCGATCGCTGCGGTCGCACTTGTCAAAGCGGAACTGATCCGCGCCGACGCCCAATACCGGGCGGAGTTGAACGCGCTCCTACGTGAAGGCGCAGCCGAACCCGCCTACGTCGGGGATCGACGCATCGGCAAAGTGATCAAGAAGGCGGGGGCGTTACGCGCCCACGTCACCGACGCCGACGAGTTGCTGAGGTTCGTGAGGCAGGAGCGACCCGACGAGGTCGTCGTCACCGAGACGGTGCGGGAACTCCACGTCAAGCATCTGCTGGATCGGGCGAAAGAAGGCGAAGTCATTCCGGGGATCGAACTCTCCGAGGGCGCGCCCACGTTGTCGCTGACCAGCCTCGACAAGACGGCCCTAGGTGTCGTCCTCGCGGCTGTCAGGGCGGGCGACTTGCAGATCGAAACCATGCCCGAACTCACGGCGGGAGATCAGCAGTGACCCAGTGGCCGACGCATCGCGTGAAGCGGCGCCAAGCGAATGAGAAGCGCCGCTACCTGCGGCGTCAACGACGACTCGAACGGAAGGCCAACTAATGCCATTACCCACCACCACCACCACCGGACGTCTCGTGGCTGATCCCAAGCTGCGCTATTCCCCGTCGGGGGTCGCTGTCGTCAATCTGACAGTGGCCTCCAACGATCGGCGCCGCGCCGACGACGGGACGTGGTCAGACGGCGAAACCACGTTCCTCGACGTTGTCGCGTTCAAGCAACTGGCTGAGGCGATCGTCGAGGCGGGCCTGTCCAAAGGTGACGCCGTGTTCGCCATGGGCAAGCTTCAGCAGTCGTCGTGGGAGAAGGACGGGCAGAAGCGATCCAAGCTCGAACTGCTCGCCGACGTGTTCGGCCCCGACCTGCGCTGGACACGGACGCAGACCCGCCACGTTGAACGGGTCACCGAGACCGACGCACGTGACCCGTGGGGAGGCGTCTCCGATGCTGAACCGCCGTTCTAGCCTCACACGTTCACCCCTCGCCCGATCGTCGGGGGGTGAACGTGTCAGGACGCCGCGTAAACGCTCCAGGAGCGGCCCTACCGACACAACACGGCAAGGGGTGTATGAGCGGGACGGGTTCGCCTGTTGTCGCTGTACGCGCCCCGTGAGCGATTCGACTCCGGTGTCGATTCATCACCGCACGCCACGCGGCATGGGTGGGACACGTGCGCCGTCGATTAACGAGGCGCCGAACCTGTTGCTGCTCTGCGGCAGCGGCACGACCGGCTGTCACGGCTGGGTCGAATCTCACCGCGACGACGCCCGCCGGGACGGCTTCCTCGTCGCCTCGTGGGAAGCACCCGAGACTGTCCCGTTCCGAGACTTGGCGGGTGACTGGTGGTTGCTGCCCGACAAGTTCGAGCGAATCCTGGTGGGCGTCGGCGGGCAGGTGGCGCCATGACGAACTACGTGATCGTGCCCATGGCGTTGCTCGACGTCGGAACGTACGAGCTGGCCGTCTACTGTTCGCTGCTCAGCTACGCCCACGGCTCACCGCCACAGGCCACGCCGAGTCACCGGCAGCTCTGCACCCGCACCCGTATCTCGCCGTCTCGCGTCAAAGTGGCGCTGGCAAGACTGCGCGACACCGGGTGGATCACGTGGGAACAGCAGACGACGCGCGGCGGCGGAGCTGCGGCGCACAAGTACACGCTCCACGGTTCACCGCAGGTGCAGCCATGAGCAAAGAGACAACAGATTTCTACGTGGTCGTGCCGCTGCCTGTGACAGAACTCGGCGCCTACGCGACCTTGATCTACTGCCTGTTACGCGACTACGCCGACCAGCGAACGGGGGAGGCGTTCCCGTCTCATGGGACGCTCGCTGCACGCTCAGGAATGAGCAAGTGGCGGGTGCGTAAATCACTCGACGAGCTACGCGAAGCGGGCTGGATCACGTGGACGACGAGGGCCAGCGACGACGGCTCCCAGTCGTCTAACCGTTACACGATCTTCGGTGCATCTGCGCGGTCGAAGGGCGCCCATCCGGCAGGCTCGAAACGATCAAGGGGTGGTGCGTCAGACAAGGGGGGTAGTGCGTCAAACAGCAGGGAGGTAGTGCGTCAAACAGCAAGGGGTAGTGCGTCAGACAGCAACGAACTATTACCCAATGAACTATTACCCAATAGAACTAATGTCAGACGTTCCACGTCTGACGTGTCGAACGTGGAAACTGTCGTTGATCTGAGGACAGAACAGGCACGTCTCGCGGAGCTGTTGGCGAACCTGATCGAAGCCAACGGCAGCAGGCGCCCGATCGTGTCCGAAGGCTGGCTGGCGACGCTGGAACGGATGCACAGAATCGACGGCGTCTCGTGGCCTGACATTGAAGGCGCGATCCGGTGGGCGCAAGCCGACGAGTTCTGGCAAGCCAACATTCTGAGCCCGACGAAACTGCGCGCCAAGTACGACCAGTTGAGGTTGCAGGCCCAGCGCAAGAAGGCGCCACGTGGCCGAGACGCGGCGTGGGATGACTTCGCGGCCTACGTTCCCCAGGGCGTGTTCAAGTGAGCGCGGGGATGAGTGACCGCGACGTTCAGGCGCTCCTGGGATTCGCTCACGCCGCGACGGGACGGCCAGCTCCGACACCGGTCGAAGTCGAGGCGTGGTGTGCGTTCGACTCGCTGCACGAGTTGACGCTGGCCGAGGGCAAGGCCGCGGTTGTCACTGTCGTCGAGGCGCACAAGGCGCGGGGTGATCGGTGGAGCGTGTCGATCGACCAAGTCCTCGACGCGGCACGTACGGCGCGCGCCCACAGGCTCCAGGGACGCACCCCGCCCACGCCACCTGTTGATCCCGACGACGTGGGCGGCTACCTCGAATGGCTCGCGGCGTGGGTCAACGCGGCAGGCCGCGGCTTGGACGACGCGCAGGCCACCCTCGCCGCGGACGCCGTCTGCGGAACAGACAGCAACCGCCCGCGCTTGCCAGTTGGCAGCCATGACGAAGGAGGCGAACGATGAAGAACACCAAGCCGTACTCGCTGACGTGTGAGCGTTGCTCGCTGCACGTCACGGCGCCGTCGTACGAGGCCGCAGATGCGCGGCTGACGCTGCACATGGCCGCAGCACACGACCGGGAGTGCTACCGCTGCCACGGACTCGGGCAGGTCAAAGATCGCCGCTGCTGGTCATGCCTGGGCTCGGGGAGGTCGCGCCGTGGATAGCCAACCTGATCTGCTGACGTTGCTCACAGGTGGCCGCGACGGCGACACGTTCGACGCCGAACGCGACGAGGTCCGCCTGAACCGGCAGGCCCAGGCAGTGTTCGACTGCGTCAAAGACGGCGCCTGGTGGTCGCTGCCACAGCTTGCGCGTGCGACGTCGTACCCGGAGGCGTCGATCAGTGCGCGGCTGCGTGATCTGCGTAAGTGGCGGTTCGGCGCCATGACGGTGGAACGCAGGTACGTCGCCGACGGCCTGTGGGAGTACCGGCTCACTGATCTGGGAAGGCTCTCGGATGCCTGACCACGAACTCGACCACCCCGCGCTGAGGCCTGACCAGTGCCGAATCTGCCTGTCGGTGAATCTTGGATTCCAGCCGATGCGTCCACGGTTGGTGAGCGCCCACTGTTGTGAGCCGGTCGTGGATGACGTGTGGCAGCTCTGCCAGCGCCACCACGACGAACGTGTCCGGCTCGTCGCGAAGTATGGGGAGGCGTCGTGACTGATCTCGTCCCGCAAGCCGCTATCGACGCAGCGATGAGGGCGCGATGGCAGACCGGCGTGCGTTGGCTCACCCAAGGGACCGATGACACCCCGGACACGTCTCTACGAAATCAACTCGAAGCGGCTGCACCGCACATCATCGAAGCGGCGAGACCCGCCATTGAGGCAGCCTTCCGCGAGAAATGGGCTGGCCCGAACCGCGACAAATGCCAATGGTGGTGCGAGCAGTACGTCCAATGCCAATGCGGAGCCGTCAGCAACGAACTAGAGGAGAACAGCGAATGACCGATCCATACGAATTGGCGCAGTGGCCGGAGTCCAGGATGGAAGCGACCGCAGACGCGTTAATCCGCTACTACATCGTGTGCGGGCTACACGCTCACAGGCGGTTCCGTAGCCAGGTAACGAACAGAGTTTGGGAAACCGATCCACTCCTGTACGGGGAAACCATTGGTCATTACTGCGCGTATGTGTCACTCGTGCAAGCCCTACGCGGGTTCCGGTACGCACACCCGGAATTAGCCGACGAAGAAGCCCGCTCCATCTGGTCGCTATCTGAGTCCGGCGACGGTTTCGAATGGCTGTACCAGTGGGGCGAAGAAGAGGGCTTACCGATGCCCGAAGTTAGCCAGGCGATTGACGGCCTTGTGTACCGAGAGGGGAACAACTAATGAGTAAGTGGATGAAGGTAGACCCGGCCACGTTGAAGGTCGGGGATGAAGCGAGGTGGGCCGATGAAATCTCAGACGGTCGGATGATTCGGGAAGGCGGCGTGCGCGAAGTTGGCCCGAGATCCATTCGGCTTGGCCTCACCTACATTGCACCTGGCAACGGCACTTGGTACGTCCGCAAACCCAAGAAGGCGAAGCCGCCAGTACGTCCCGACGAACCGCCCGTTGGACTGATCTTCCGGGTGGACAGGACGGGTGAGCTGTATCTACGGATGCATGAAGGCAACGGCGATTATGGCTACGTATCACTACTGGGAGACCGTGAGGGTGATCTCTGTACCTGGACTGACATCACTGACCATGGCGACACCATCACGAGATTGCTGTTAGTTGAGGCCACCGATGATTGAGCAGCCGGGTTGGATGCGCCCAGGCGACAAATGCTCTGTGTCGCTCGTTAGCAGTAGTCAATGGGTGAACGGCGAGATCTTCGTGTGCAACGAGGCAGGCATCGGGATCAACCCGAAGGATCTCCCACCGTTCTTCACTCCCTGGCACAACGTCCAAATGGTCACGTTCCCTGTCGCAGATGGCTCCCAATGAGTAGCCAACTAGACGCAATCAAAGCGCGGCACGAGATAGCCAACTCGCAGCCAATCACAGACCTAAGAGTGTGGGATTCAGTGTTCGATGTTCCCGCACTGGTGGCAGCAGTGGAAGCGGTGCTGGAACTGCACGAGCCGGAGGCGACTGGCTACGGCGACTGGGTATGTGGTGCTTGCATCTCGGCAGGTTCACACGACTGGGAGTCCACCGCGTATCCCTGCCCCACCGTCCAAGCTATCCAGTCAGCACTAGGTGAGGAGGAGAAGTGAGTAACACGATTAAGTGGAACGAAACAATGGAACTCAACGAACTGTTTGTTGGGAAGTCCGTGAAGAAGGTGGACGACGAACACCTTCTTCTGTCAGATGGAACCAAGGTGAAGTTGGTAGGCAACGCTGATTGCTGCGCTTACTACGACCTCACGAAACTAGGTGAGTGCGAGAACATCATCACCAATGTCGATGTGTTCGCATCCCCGCGTGGTGACTACGAGGATGGCGAGGGTGTCTACCGCCTGTTCGTATTCACAGGTGAGGGCAGGATCAACCTTGCCGAGTTTGAGGGCACTGACTCTAATGGGTACTACGGCACAGGGTTCTGGCTAGAGGTGGTTCCCAATGAGTAGCCAACTAGACGCAATCAAAGCGCGGGCGGAAGCGGCGACCGAAGGGCCGTGGCGCGTTAGAACTGACTACATCCCAGGTGTGATCGAGGTCGAAGGGCCAACGGCCAGTAATGATTACGTCGCGGAACTATCGGCGGACAAAGCCGACTTGGAGTTCATCGCTCACTCACGCGCTGACATCCCCGCACTGGTGGCAGCGCTGGAAGCGGTGCTGGAACTGCACAAACCGATCACTGACGACGGTAATTCGCTCCGTAATTGGCTTGGCATGGGCAACGGTAAACCTCGGGATTACTGCAACGAGTGCGAGGTAGACGGGTACACGGCAGTGCCTTACCCCTGCCCAACCGTTGCCGCTATCCGTACAGCACTAGGTGAGGCGTGGTGACCAGCCTCTTGATCCTGTTCGCTGCGTCGGGCGTGTTCGTCGGGCTCATGCTGCTGGTTGACTACCTCCACAGACGCCGATGATCAACAGATGCCCGAGTTGCCACGAACACGGCAACGACGCAACCAGATGCTTCCTCGACCTTAACCACACAGGCGACCACCGATGGTTCGGCGATCCCGGCAAACCTCCGATGGCGTGGCCGAACCTCACAATCTGGCAACGCGTGACACGCCGAGTGATGCAGTAACACTGAACGTGATCAGGTAGCGGTACTGTCACGGTATGCCGCTAAAGATCGTCACCCGGAAGCTGTCAGAGCTGACGCCTGACCCCGACAACGCTCGACGTCACGGCACACGGAACCTCGAACTGATCACCGACTCTCTCACGATCCACGGCCAGACCCGCCCGATACTCGTCACCACAGACGACGTGATCATCGCCGGTAACGGCACGTACGCGGCCGCGTCAGCGCTGGGCTGGGACACGATCGACTGCGTGGTGTTCACCGGCTCGCCTGAACGGGCCGCCGCGTACGCGCTCGCCGACAACCGAACCGCCGACGCCGCCGAGTGGGACAACGAAACACTCCTGGCGACATTGACCGGGTTCGACGACGAACTCCTGCGAGCCGCCGCGTTCACCCGACAGGAAGTCGAGGACCTCCACGAAATCTGGGGGACAGCCCCAAGCCTCGACGCGCTCGCTGACGAAGTGGGCGACGGCATGACAGAGGAAGATCATCTGATCCGGGTGATCCTCAAACTGGCTCCCGACGTGGCGCGACAGTGGCAGGCCGTTCTTGATTCGACGGGCATCCCGAATCCCGACGACGCGGCCTCGGCGGTGATCGGCGCAGCCTTCGCGGGGATCAGCAAGTGAACCGGGACGTGCCGCTGTCGTATCCGATCAACGCGTTGGCGTCCTACCACTACTTCGCGGAGACGGACATGGCTGCGCTGGCGCGCATCGGCCTGCGAACGATCGGCGACTCGGGAGCGTTCTCGGCAGCGAACACGAACGCCCCTATCAGCCTCGACTCGTTCGCGGCATGGGTGGAACGGTGGCGCTCCTCGCTGGCGTGGGTGGCGTCGCTCGATGCGATCGGTGACGCGAAAGGGTCGTGGCGTAACTACCGCAAGCTGCGCGACCGGTACGGCCTCGACGTCGTCCCAACGATTCACTACGGCTCAGACCCGAAAGTGCTCGACCGCTACGTCGCCGACGGCGTGGACTTCGTCGGCCTCGGCGGCATGGTTCCGTACAAGGCCGAAATAGACCGGCTGCTGCGTTGGTGCGTGCTCATGTTCAGGTATGCCCGAGACAAGCATCCGCAGGTCCGTTTCCACGGCTGGGGTGTGACGTCGCCACGGATGGTCGTGAACCTTCCCTGGTATTCGGTGGACTCGTCGAAAGTGTCCACCGCTGGACGCTACGGCCTGCTCCACCTGTTCAACCCGCGAACCGGCAAGACCACCGACGTCCCCGTCAACGGCCGCGCCATGTTCGACCACGCCGACCTGCTGCGCGACGTGTACGGCGTCGAACCGTCCGACGTCTCGATTCTCACCAAAGCAACCTCCCGCCCTGTGATGCGTCTAGCCGTGGCCTCTATGCAACAACGCGAGGCATACCTGAAACGCCGCTTAGGGAACGTCACAGCGCCGTCCTACGGCATCACAAGCCGACACGCCACCCCTGGGCCACACGTCCACGTCGTCCAGTCGGGCGCGTCAGCGTTCCAGCTACTCAGCAAACAGGAGGCCCACGTATGAGCACCGCAGTTGTCGTCGCATCCGGCGGCATGGATTCGACCGTCCTCGCCTACGACTTGAAGGAGCAAGGCCACGACGTCCGGCTGCTGTCCTTGGACTACGGGCAGCGCCACAGCAAAGAGCTGGCGTACGCGGCGCGCACCGGCCTCGACCTCAACGTCCCGTGGGTCCTCGCCGACCTGACCGGGATCACGAAACTGCTCGCCGGATCGGCACTGACCAGCGCAGACGTTGACGTGCCCAGCGGGCACTACGCCCAAGAGTCGATGAAGGCCACAGTTGTCCCCAACCGGAACGCGATCATGCTGAACGTGGCCGCGGGATACGCGGTGTCTGTGGGCGCGGACTTCGTCGCCACAGGTGTCCACGCAGGCGACCACTTCATCTACCCGGACTGCCGCCCGACGTTCATCGACGCGCTCAACGTGATGCTTGCCGCCGCCGTTGAGGGCTTCGCCGCTGACGGGTTCCACGTGAAGGCGCCCTACGTGACGATCACCAAGACCGACATCGCTCGACGTGGCGCAGCACTCGGCGTGCCCTTCGAGCTTACGTGGTCGTGCTACCGCGGTGGAGAAATCCACTGCGGCACCTGCGGCACCTGCGTGGAACGCATCGAGGCGCTGCGCGACGCGGGCATCGAGGACCCCACCGTCTACCTAGACAAGACCACCGGAAGCGAACTCACGAAGGACTCCCATGGCGTACACGATCAGTAAGCGGCACCACTTTTCCGCCTCGCATATTCTCGCGGGGCTCCCTGAGGGGCATCCGTGTGGGCGGCTCCACGGTCACAACTACGAGATCGACGTCCGGCTGTCCTCGGCATCTGTTGACCCGGTCACCGGGTTCGTCCTCGACTACGGCGAACTTAAACCGTTTCTGGCGTGGGTCGATTCGACACTGGACCACCGTCACCTCAACGACCTCCTCACCGAGGGCAACCCGACAGCCGAGAATCTGTCGCGCATCCTCGCGAGGACGGCGCAGCACATCTTGGGCCTGCCTGAGCACGTCACCGTTGAGGTTGCAGTATCGGAGACACCTAAGACGTGGGCGACGTGGCGACCCTGAGAGTCGCCGAGATATTCGGCCCCACAGTCCAAGGCGAAGGACCATCGACCGGGCAACTGTGCCACTTCCTGCGCCTGTCAGGCTGCAACCTCACCTGCTCCTGGTGTGACACCCCGTACACGTGGGACTGGACAGGCCGCAACGGTACGATCTATTCCGAGGCCGAAGAATCACACGACGCCACGATCGACGACGTCGCCGACCAGCTCTCCACAGCCCGCCGAATCATCGTCACCGGCGGGGAACCGCTTATGCAGCAGCCCGCCCTCGTTGAGCTACTCAAACTGCTCGACGTCCCCGTCGAGATAGAAACGAACGGCACGATCATCCCCAGCGAGGACCTCGCAGCCCTCACCGTCCGGTTCAACGTGTCCCCGAAGCTGCGCCACTCAGGCGTCGTCGTGAAGAAACGACTCAAGCCTGCACCGCTGCACCATCTCAACCGGCTCGACTCGGTGTTCAAGTTTGTCTGTGCCGACGACCTCGACGTCGCCGAAGTCGCAGCGATCACACAGGCCGCAGCGATCGCCGCTGACCGTGTCTGGGTGATGCCGCTAGGAACCACGCGGATACAGACAGCGACGAACCTGCACCGCGTCGCGGAGACAGCGATCGGATACGGATTCAACGTGAGCACCCGGCTTCACGTTGACCTGTGGAACGACCAGAGAGGGCACTAATGGAACTCACCTATGCCGACGTCGTTGACCTCGCCGACCAGTTGGCGAACCGTCACCGCTACGCCGAACTGGACTCCGTGTACGGCGTGCCACGTGGCGGCGTTCCCGTCGCTGTCATGGTCGCCAACAAACTCCAGCTGCCCCTCGTTGACGTGCCACGCGCCGGATCACTGGTCGTGGACGACCTCGTCGATTCGGGCGCCACACTCAGCCGCCACCCCGATCATGTTCGCGACGCGCTACTGAGGAAGCCGCACAGCCCCGACCAGCTCGCACCCGACGCGAAAGAAGTCACCGGCTGGGTCACCTTCCCCTGGGAACACGACAGCGCACCCACCGACGCCGTCGTGCGCCTCCTGCAACATATCGGCGAGGACCCGACACGTGACGGTCTCCTCGACACGCCACGGCGCGTGGTGAAGGCGTGGACAGAAATGACCGACGGCTACGGGCAGGACGCCCGCGAGCACCTGTCCGTCTCGTTCGACGTCACCGCCGACCAGATGATCGTCGTCCCCGGCATCGACTTCGTGTCCATCTGCGAACACCACCTGCTGCACTTCACCGGGACAGCGACTGTTGGCTACATTCCCGACGGCCGCGTCCTGGGCCTGTCGAAACTCGCCCGAGTCGTGGACGTGTACGCCCGCAGGCTCCAAGTACAGGAACGCCTCACCGAACAGATAGCGAACGTGATCGACGAGGTCGCGCACCCACTCGGCGTCGGCGTACGGATCACGTCGTCGCACTCGTGCATGGGTCTCCGCGGTGTCCGTAAGCCAAACGCCACCATGATCACCACAGCTCTCCTCGGCAAGTTCAGAAACGACCCGCTAGTGAGGGCCGAGTTCCTGGACGTGGCCACGTCGTGACCTGCGACGTGTGCGGAGCGGGTGTCAGCCACACGGTGACACTGTGCCAGTCCTGCGTGGCGCACATAGTCGAAGCCCTCGACGGCATCGCTGACCTGTGGGCCCAGCTCGACGTCGTGCGCTGCCGCCAAACCACCTACACCACAGGACGCATCGGCGGACGCTCCAGCCACACCCCACTGCCGTGGGTGGACGTCACCGAACCGGAACAGATCATCGCCGACACCCTCGCGGCATGGGTCGCCGAAGCCGAACGCGACACCCGAAGCACGTGCCGACCCACCACCCACCCGACACAAGTCACCCAAGCCCTATGGCTCGCATCCAAAGTCAACTGGATCACCCACCTAGACGACGGCTTCATGCTCCACGACGAAGCCATCCACATCTCGCGCCTGCTCACCGGCGTCGTAGATCGCCCAGCCGAAGCACAGTACGTCGGCCCCTGCTCCACCACCACAGACGGCTGCACCGCAGAGCTGTACGCCCGACCAGGACGCGACACCGTCCAATGCCCCACCTGTGACACCGTCCACGTCATCGCCGACAGGCACCGCGAACTCCTCGACGCCGCGCAAGACAGGCTGGAGACAGCCGCCGTCTGCGCTCGTGCTGTCACCGTCTGGGGTGAACCCGTACGTGCCGACCGCATCCGCAAGTGGAAGCAGCGGGGACGGATCACAGTGAGAGGACACGACACGTCAGGCGCACCGCTGTACCGCCTCGGAGACGTCATCGACCTGGCACGTGAGGACGTCATCAACACCGCACACAAGCGCACCGGATAACACCATGAGCCACACAACGGCGCGCCGCCTTGACTTCATCACTTCTAGTGTCACACTGAACGTGGCCCTAGACGCGTGCGCCCACAAAGCCACCCACTCAGGAGCCACACCATGACCCCAGAGATACGCGACGCACTCCACGAGGCACGAACAGCACTCACCAAAGCCCGAACACGGGAAGCACGCGACACCATCTGGTACTGGATCGACACCATCCTCGACTACGCCAACAGCCTCCGCCGATGACCTGGAACAACTGGCCGAACTACCAACGACCACCAGGCTGGAAAGCAACCCGCCAACGCATCCTCACCCGCGACAACTACACCTGCCACATCTGCGGACAACCAGGAGCAGACCAAGTCGATCACCTCATCAACGTGGCCGCAGGCGGCACACACGACGACACCAACCTCGCCGCCATCCACAACAAGCCATGCCACCAACGCAAGACACGCCAACAAACCACCCGAACCACACCCACCGAACAACGACCACCCGAACCACACCCCGGACTCATCAACCCCAACCCCTAACCCACAACACCGGGGGTCACCCCCCACCCCAGGGGGAGGCGGCGCA